>Ga0126377_10000109_pt1 | contig 41807 bp, 39 predicted proteins | sample PanSoiMetPlot_22_FD_92647 | JGI IMG/M metagenome (GOLD analysis project Ga0126377, IMG submission 92647) | Tropical forest soil microbial communities from Panama - MetaG Plot_22 | ecosystem: Environmental > Terrestrial > Soil > Tropical forest > Bulk soil | place: Panama | collected 2016-02-17 | reverse complement strand
GATGCGCAGCGGCCCTCGCGCTGTCGCTTCAGCGGAGCCTGTCGACATCACGCCACGTCCGCGAATCGTCCATCGCGCTCGGCGGCGCTGTAACCGGCGGCCTCGATGTTGCGGCGCACCTCTGCGAGCGGCGCCCGCCGCCGTCCTTCGGGTGCCTCGTCCGAGGGCGAGATGCCGTCGATGTCGTCGGCGCCGAACGTGAGCGCAACCTGCGCGAGCTTGGGCCCGTACCGCAGCCAGTCGACCTGGATCGTCGGGACGTCGGTCGCCGCCAGCCTCGCGATCGCCACTGTCTTCACATCTTCATACCCGGTCGTGGGCCGAAACGTCGCGAGGGTCATCGGGAGCGGATTGATCGCCTGAATGCACGCACGGCGCTGTTGAAGCTGGTTGACTTGCAGGAAGAGCGCCGTGCGATATGCGGCGGGCAGCTTGTCGATCGTCAGACGCAGCGCACCGAAGCCCGCGGCGGCAAGCGCCTCGACAGCCGCATCAACATCGCTCATGCGATCGAGCGGCAACTCGGCGAACGAGTCGAGGCCTGCCGCCCGCAGTTCATCGAGGACCTCGTCGACGCGCGCACGTCCTCCAGCGCTGAACTTCTCGACATCGATCCACGAGAATGCTGACACCGCGCGTCCACCCGCTGCCCCTTTCGCACGCCTCACGAGCTCGAGCGCCGTGCCCAGACGATCGGGCGTTCCGCTGATTCTGATCTCACGGGCCATTGCCGGAAGCGGCTCGGTGAACGGCGTCTCGAGTGGCACGCTGGCCACCCGCACGAACGTCGTCCGGCCGCCGTGCCACCGGCGCCGCACGGTGTCAGCCAGCATGCCGAGCGGGAGGATGTCCGGCGTCGTGGCCAGCTCCTCGAGCTCGTCGGCCGACAGGTGCTCACCGGCGGTGACGCGTTCCATATAGCGATCGAACGTGGTTGAGGTGGTCATAGGCCGAAACGTGTAATGCAGAATGCAAAATTCAGAATGCGGACACTACATGTCCCGACCTCGATCGGTGTCTGCATTCTGCATTCTGAATTCCGCATTACACCGCACTTTCCATCGCCTCGGCCACCTTCGTCGCCAACGCCAACGCGTCACGACCGGCGCTCCCGGGAACGCCCGGCTCGCGTCCTGTTCGCACGGCGTCGACGAAGTCGGCGAGCTCACGCTTGAGCGGCTCTTCGTTGGCGATCTCGAGCTTGCCTCCCTGGATCACGGGACGACCCGCGGCTGCGGACTGCGGCGCCAGGCGATAGACCTCGACCTCCTGTGACGCGTAGTCGACCGACACATACGAGTCGTGCTGAAAGAAGCGCACCTTGCGCACGCGATCCCGGCTGATGCGACTGGCCGTGACGTTTGCGACGCATCCCGACGCGAAGCGCAGTCGTGCGTTCGCGATATCGGTTCGAGGAGTCAGCACGTTGACACCGATCGCCTCGACGCCGATGACCTCGGAGCGCACCGCTGCCAGCAGCAGATCGAGATCGTGAATCATCAAATCGAAGATCACGTCGATGTCGAGGCTCCGCTCCGGAAACGTCCCGAGACGATGAATCTCGACGAAGCGGGGCTCGGTCACCAGCGGCAGCGCAGCCGTCACCGCAGGATTGAAACGCTCGGTGTGCCCGGCTGCAAGCGTCACGCGGCAGCGCCCCGCGGCCTCAATCATGCGATCGGCATCGGCGACCGACGCGGCAATCGGCTTCTCGACCAGCACCGCAATGCCCCGTTCAATGAACCGCAATGCGATGTCCACGTGTGAGACCGTCGGCACGGCAATGGTGACCGCATCGACACGTCCCACGATGTCGCCCGCTTCGATGAATGGGTGCGTGCCGAATTTCGATGCGATGTCCTGGGCCCGCCCGGGCTTGGTGTCCACCACACCAACGAGCTCGACCTTGTCCATCGAGGCCAGCAGCCGCGCATGATGCTGGCCGAGGTGGCCGACGCCGATCACCGCTACTCGAAGCGCCTGTGTCATTGCACGGTGATGGACGGCCGGCCCACGATCGTGATTCCCGCCTCGTTCGCCGACGCGAACACCGCATCGCCGTCGAGCACCAGCGTCTTGTCCGCATCGATCGACAGCGCCGTCGCTCCGGCGACCCGCATCGCGTGAATCGTCGCGAAGCCGATCACTGGAACATCGAAGCGCATGTCCTGTTTCGGCTTGGCCACTTTGATGATGCGCACCCCCGGCCCGGCGAGGTGGCCGGCGCGGCCGATCACTTCATCGGTGCCTTCCATCGCTTCGACGGCGACAACCGCCTGATGCTTCACCGCGACGGTCTGCCCGATATCGAGCCCAGCGATCGTGTCGGCCATGCGGTAGCCGAACTCGAAGTCCTTCTGCTCTTCCTCAGTGGGCGGCCGCCGCGTCAGGACGCCGGGCTTGGCGAGCAGCGGCGTCAGCAGCGAGGTCGAGTCGATCAGATCGATCCCGTGATCCTTCATCACTCGGGCGACAGCGCCGATGAGCCCATCGGTGCTTTTCTTGACCAGGCCCATCAGCACACCGAGCATCACGCGATCGGGGACGATGCCCGCGAAGATCTTGGTGTGCTTGACCTGCCCGGCCATGACCGCCGTCGTGGCCCCTGCCTCCTTGAGGATGTTGATGCACTTTCCGAGCTGCCCGAGCGAGATCCAGTGAATGGCCGCCTGATGGCGTCTGGCAGCGTCGTTCAATTCGGAGAAGGTTTCCTCATTGATGGCAACGATCGTCACGTCGTGCCCCTGCGACCTGGCCGCCTCGAGCACGAGAAACGGAAAGCGGCCGTTCCCGGCGATGATGCCGAGGTTCACAGTGTTTGCCCGGATCTTGGGGACGTCCGGTTATTCATCGGCCACGAGCTCTTCGGCGCGCCGGGTGGGACGCCGCAGGATGACGCCGCGCTGAGAGGTGCGGATGAAGTCGACGAGATATCGAATCTCCGGGCCCGAGAGCGATTCGTCCTGTTCGATCGACGCGAGCGCCCGCGTGGTGTTGAGCTTCGACTGCAGCAGATAGCGAAACGCGTGGCGCAGCTGCGTGATCGTCGCTGCTGTGAACCCGCGGCGGGAGAGCCCGATCGTGTTGACGCCGAAGATCCGCGCGGGCCGGCTGCCGATCGTCCGTCCGAACGGCAGCGCGTCCTTCGTCACCACCGAGTAGCCACCGATGAAGCCGTGCCGACCGACACGGCAGAACTGATGCACGGCCGACCCTGCGCTGATGTTCGCGAAGTCCTCGACGTGGACGTGGCCGCCCAGCGTCGCATGCGGCCCGAAGATCGTGTGGCTGCCGATGTGGCAGTCGTGCGCGACGTGCACGTAGGCCATGAACAGATTGTCGTCGCCGATCGTCGTTTCCCCGCCGCCGCCCTGGGTGCCGCGATTGATGGTGACGAACTCCCTGAAGATGTTGCCGCGTCCGATGATGAGTTTCGTGCGTTCGCCCCGATACTTGAGGTCCTGCGGCGCGAGGCCGATCGACGCCATCGGATAGATCTGGGTGTCGTCGCCGATCTCCGTCAGCCCTTCGATGACCGCCGACGCACCAATCTGGCAGCGACGGCCAATCCGTACATCGCGACCGATCACCGCGTTGGCGCCAACCGTCGTCCCCTCGCCAATGCAGGCCGTCGGATGGACGCGCGCCGACGGATCGATCGACGCGGATCCGGCTTCGATGCCGAGCAGCAGTTCAGCCTCCGCCACCAGCTGCCCCTCGACTGTCGCCGACGCGAGCACGGTGGCGAGCTGCGAGCGCATCCGGCCGATCGTGACTTCGAGCCGGAGACGATCGCCCGGCACGACATTGCGACGGAACTTGGCTTGATTCACGCCGCGCAGCCATACTCGCGCGGTCGCCGACATCGACTCGTGCTCGAGCAGGAGCGCGGAGGCGACCTGCGTGAGCGCCTCGATCATGAGCACCGCCGGCATCAGCGGCGAGCCCGGGAAATGTCCCTGGAAGAACTCTTCGTTGCTGGTGACGTTCTTGAAGCCGACGAGCCGCCGGCCGCGATCGTGCTCGGTGACCGCGTCGATGAGGAAAGACGGGTATCGATAGTAGATGCGATCGAGCAGCGCTGGGAGGTCGACTGACACGGGTCTCTTCAGGACGTCATGGTTCCCAGGCCACCAGGTTCAGCCGATGAACCTGAAGCCTGGGATGCGCGACGGGCGCCTATTTCGCGGGCGGCGCAGGTGCCGCCGGTTTGGCCCCGCCGCTTGAATTGAGCGCGCTGATCACCTCGGTCGTCAGGTCCATGCCCGGTTCGGCCCAGATGAGGCCGCTCTGTGCGGCGTTGAACACGAAGTGCACCTGCTTTTCCTTCGCGACCTTCTCGACGATCGGCAGCACCTTGCGGGTGAAGTCTTCCTCCACCTGCTGCGCGAGCTTCTGCAGTTCCTCCTGCGCATCTTCGCTGGCGCGCTGGAGATCGCGCTGCGTGCGATCGATGTCGTTCTGCAGCTGCGCGCGGGCCGCGTCGCTCAGCACGCCGCCGCCTGACTCGAGCTTCTGCTGCATCGCCTGCAGGTTCTTGTTCTTGTCCTGCAGTTCACGCTGCTTCGTCTCCTGGGCCGCCTTCAGCTTTTCTGCGGCCGCCCGTCCATCAGCAGACTGGGCCGCGATGGCCTGCAGGTTCACGTAGGCGTACTTCATGCCGTCCTGGAACTTCGCAGGAGGCGGCGCCGGCGCAGCTGGAGCGGCGGGCGCCGGAGGCTTCTGCGTCGGTGCCGGAGCAGCGGGCGCTGGTGGCTTCTGGGTCGCCGGAGCCGGAGCGGCTGGCTTCGCTCCTTGTGCGGCCACCTGGGTGTACAACACACCCGTGGCCAGCATCAGGCTGAACGCCAGAGCGATGGCAAACACTCTCATTCAATGAGTCCTTTCTTGTCGAAGCTACAGCTGACGATTTTACTCGACCATCTCCCGCCAAGTAAGATGGTTCTTGCCGCGCGTTGCCTGTGCCAGGAGACTCCTCGACGAATGCCTCGATTCGCACCCTGTTACACCGTTGTTGGCTGCGTCCTTGTCATGCTGGGCACGTCCGCGTGCGGCAGCAATAACCCGACGACGACGCCCGATACCTCGACGCCCACCGCCGTCACGGAGACCAATTCCGACACGCTGACGGTCAATGGCGGGAAGACCCAACCGTTCACCGTCTCCAAAGCCGGCACCGTCACCGCGACTGTTGTTGCGCTCGACCCCGACCCCGCAGTCGTATTCGGCTTGAGCCTGGGTACCTTTAACGGCTCGTCGTGCACACTCATCGTCACCAACGACAGCGCCGCGCTGAACGTCACCGTCACCGGCACCGCGCAAGCCGCTGGCAGTTACTGTGCGCGCATCTACGACGTCGGCAAGCTCACAGCGCCGACCAATTACACGTTGCAGATCACCCACTTCTGATCGAGAGCCCCGCGTAATTCAAAATACACATTGCAAAATGCAAAAGGAGCCCCGCCACGGGGCTCCGTATTCTGCAATCTGCATGTATCCTTCTGCAATTCGTTAGAACGTCGTCCCGACCGCGAAGCGGAACGTCGTTGCCTTCGCCGGCCTGTACTGGTTGTCGAGCACGCCTTCACGCTGCGGGTTCCACGAGTAGATCAACCGGAACGGCACGTTGAGCACCGGCATGAAGAAGCGCAGCTCCACGCCTGTCGATGTCTTGAACGCACTGGTCTGTCCCACCACCTGCGTCGTGGCCCCTGGCAGGGACGGATCCACGAGGGCTGACGTGGCAAATGGATCGGTGAGCAGAGGACCCGGAGGAAAGATCGTCTGCGTCACGTTTTCTTTCCACGCAAAAGGCTCGCCGATATCGCGCACCTGGCCGGCGTCGTAGAAGAGCACGATGCGAACCTGGCTCACGATCGAGATCAGGTATTCAGCGTTGAACAGCAGGCTCTTGTTGCCGCCGAGCACGACGCCCGATCCAGGGACCGTCGGACCGATCGAGCGGATGTCGAATCCGCGCACGCTGTACTCGCCGCCGAGGAACAGTCGCTCGAAGATCGGAAGCGTCGAGGTGTTGCCGATCGGCGCGATGTACTGCGCCTGCGCGCGGAACCCGAACGATGTCCGTGCCAGATGCTTCTTGAAGATGATCGCTTCGATAGACGGCTTGTAGAACTGCGTGTTGCCGCCGAGTACGGCGAGATCGATCGCCGCGGTCAGACGACGGCCCGTGTTCGGGAAGATCGGATTGTCGACGGTGTTGTGGACGAAGCTCGGCGTGACCTTGCTGATCGTGCGCTGGCCGCCCTGTCCAACGAGCAGTGAATCGTAGACGAACGGATTGCGCTTCAGCACGTCGATCTGCGTCGGCGTGAGCTGCGACAGATCGTTCAGATTCGACAGCACCGAGCAGCCGCCGGGCCGGAACAGACACGATGTGTCGATGAGCGCCTCGCTGAGGTCGGTGATCTTGACCGCCTCATACGAGTAGTTGAAGAACATGCGGCTGAAGTCGGCGACCGGGAACCCGAAGACCATGTTCCCGCCGGTCGACTTCTGCGTGTAGTAGCCGATGTATTGCAGCGAGCGCTTGTAGATGTCGAACCCGCCGGTGATGTTGCGATCGAAGAGGAACGGCTCGGTGAACGCGAGCTGATAGTTCTGTGCGCGATCGCCGGCCTGCATCGAGACCGTCAGGCTCTCGCCGCGCCCGAGGAAGTTGGACGTCTGGAACGCCAGCTGGCCGAAGAGCCCTTCGTACTGCGACACGCCGGCGCCAAACGTGAGCTGGTTGCGGTTCTGCTCTTCGAACTTCAGCGTGACGTCGACGTTGTTCTCCTTGTTCGGCGTCTTCTCGACCTTCATGTCGCTCTCGTTGCCCTTGAGCTCCTTGAAGTAGCCGAGCTGATTCAAGCGGCGCACGCTGTACTTCAGCGACTCGGTGTCGAACACACCGCCTTCGAACACACGCATCTCGCGGCGGATCACGTTGTCGCGCGTGGTCGTGTTGCCGGTGAACGTGATGCGGTTGACGAAGTACTGCGGCCCCTCCGTCATCTGCATCGTCACGTCGACGGTCGGCGTCTGCTTCGACGTCTCTTTGACCGCCGGCCCAGATCGAGGCGTGTCGGTCACGGGCGCTGCAAGCGCCGCAGGAACGAGCGAGGCAAGCAGCGTCTCGGCGTTGTTCGGGTCGTCGCTGTACTTGAAGAGCGGGAACGGCGTGAACTCCATGTAGCCACGGCTGCCGTAGATCTCCTGCGCCTTCTTGTTTCCGTCGTTCAGCTTCTTCCGGCTGTACCACTCGCCCGGTTCGACCTTGTACAGCGTCCGCAGCCCCTGGCTGCCGACCAGCTTGTTGCCCTCGAACGCGAGCTGGCCCATCTTGTAGCGGTGACCTTCGGTCACCGGGATGCGCAGCTCCACCCAGCGGGTTTTGCCGTCCTTTGAATCCTCGATTGTCTTGATCTCGGGATTCCCGACGCGCGCCTGCGGATAGCCCTCGTTCTGGTAGTACTCGACGACCTTGGCCGCGTCTTCCTCGAACGCGGCCTCCTTGTAGGTGCCGCCGCCCTTGATGATGCCGAGCAAGCCCTTGGGCTTGTTCTCCTTCATCTTCTTCGTCAGCGTGCCGTCGCTGATCGCGCTGTTGCCGACGAAGTCGACGCTGCGGATCTTGATCTTCGGACCTTCACCGACCGTGAACGTGACGTTCACGAGCTTGGGCCCGCCGGTCACCGGCGTGACCTTGTGACCGATCGCAGCATTGTTGAACCCCTTCTCCCCCATCAGCTCCTTGAGAACCGTTTCGACCTTGCGGATCGCGCCTTCGTCCAGGAACGAATCCAGTCGAAGCTCGATGTTCTTTTCGCGGAGTTTGGTGTCGATGTCGGTGCGCTTGATGATGCTGATCGAGTCGCCCTTGTCATTCCGGTAGTCGACGATCTTGATGCGCTCGCGCTCTTCCAGGTGATAGACCACCATCTTGCCGACCACGCCGTTGGGGAATGTGTGGTCGGTGACTTCGATCGAGAGGTCCTCGAGAAAGTGGGTGTCCCATAGCGATTTGAAGTCGGCCCGCATCTGGTCCTCGGCCTTCTCGTTGTAGGGCACGAAAACGCCCTTCGAGGGGCTGCTGACCATGTCCTTCACCTTGATCCAGTACTGATAGGTCTCCGTTTCGACGATCGGCGTGTTGTTCTGCCGGTCGAAGCAGAGCTCGAAAATCCAGATGAAGGGGGGAGACCCAGCCGGAGGGAGACCGGCAGGTGCGGCCACCGGGGTCCCGCACGACGTCGTCGCAACCGTTCCAGGCGGCTCCGCCTGAGTCTGGGTCTGAGCTGGCGGCGTCGTTCGATCAGGCGTCTGCGACTGCGCATGCGCGACGCGCGAAACGCCCAACACGACCGACATGACCAGCAGTCGGAAAAGCCACTTGACCATTACGCGGATATCCTGTCGTGCGCGACCGCCTCGCCCGCCCGCACTCTCTACCGATAACAGGCGTGCCGCGAGGCGCACAATCACGCGGCTCATCCACCTGCGCGTCCTCGGTCGCAGGCGGGAAACGTCTTAGCTTACAGGATTTAGGACGTGTGACGCGAATAGATGGCCGGGGGACCCTAGGCAGAATCCCGTAGCGCCTGAGGGATCGCAGGCTAGGTGTTTCAAAACCGGGCAGTCTTTGCGCGAAACGCTCGGCGTGATCGTCCCCGCAGCCTGGGCGGAGGCGGATAAGACCCGCCTACGCGAGCCTCCGCCCCCCAGTGAGCTCCCCGACCGGGCGATATGCCAGTTGCCCGCTATCGAGGTAGACCTCGACCTCGCCGTCACGGAGGTTGCCCCGGATGAGCTCCTCCGACAACGGATCCTCGACATACCGCTGGATCGCACGACGGAGCGGACGCGCCCCGTACGAGCGGTCCTTGCAGGTCACGTCGATGATCCAGTCGACGACATCGCTGGTCAGCGCGATCTTCATGCGCCGATCGGTAAGGTTCGCGTTCAGCTGTTCGACCAGCAGCGACATGATGCGCCGCAAATCCTCATCGGAGAGTGCATCGAAGACGATGATCTCATCGATACGGTTGATGAACTCGGGGTTGAACGTGCGCTTGACCTCACCGAGCACCATGTCGGTCACGTTCTTGTCGACGACACCCGTATCGCTGGCCTGGAACCCGAGCGACGACTTCTTCTGGATGAAGCGTGCTCCGATGTTCGAGGTCATGATGATGATCGTGTTCTTGAAATTCACACGATTCCCGAGGCCGTCGGTCAGATGGCCGTCTTCGAACACCTGCAGCAGGATGTTGAAGATGTCGGGATGTGCCTTCTCGATCTCGTCGAGCAGCACGACCGAGTACGGGTTGCGCTTCACTTTCTCGGTGAGCTGTCCGCCTTCTTCGTGGCCGACGTAGCCTGGAGGCGATCCAATCAGCTTCGAGACCGAGTGCTTCTCCATGTACTCGGACATGTCGAAGCGGATCAACGCGTGATCGCTGCCGAACAGGAAGTTCGCCAGCGCGCGGGCGAGCTCCGTCTTCCCGACGCCGGTCGGGCCGAGGAAGATGAAGCTGCCGACCGGCCGGTTCGGGTTCTTGAGCCCGGCGCGTGACCGGCGGATGGCGCGGGAGATTGCCGAAATCGCCTTCTCCTGGCTGATCACGCGGCGGTGCAGATCGGCCTCCATGCGGAGAAGCCGGTCGCCCTCGTCCTGATTGATCGATGCGATCGGCACGCCGGTCCACTTCGAGACGACCTCGTCGATGTCGGTCTTGCTGACGACGACGCGTCGGGTGCTCGACTTCACGTCGAATCGCTCGCGCGCGAACTGCAGGTTCTCGCGCGCCGACACTTCCTGCTCGCGGTAGTACTGCGCCTTTTCGAAGTCCTTCTGCGAGACCGCGTTCTCCATCTGTTCCACCGCGACGCGGATGGACTTGTTGATCTCGCCGAACTCCTCGCTGTAGCCGGCTTCCTTCAGCTTGGCGCGGGCACCTGCTTCGTCAACCAGATCGATCGCCTTGTCGGGCAGGAATCGATCGGTGATGTAGCGGCTCGACTGATAGACCGCCGCTTCGATCGCCTCGGACGTGTACTCGACGTGATGGAACTGCTCGTAGCGATCCTTCACGCCCATGAGGATCTCGATCGTTTCCTTCTCGGCGGGCGGATCGACCTTGATCGCCTGGAAGCGCCGCTCGAGCGAGCGATCCTTCTCGATGTACTTGCGGTACTCGGACGGCGTGGTTGCGCCGATGCAACGGATCTCGCCGCGCGAGAGCGCCGGCTTCAGGATGTTCGCCGCATCGAGCGAGCCTTCCGCGTAACCCGCGCCCACCAGCGTGTGCAATTCGTCGATGAACACGATGATGTTCGGGTTCTCGGTGAGCTCCTTCATGATCGCCTTGAGGCGCTCTTCGAACTGCCCACGGTATTTCGTGCCGGCGACGATCAGGGAGATGTCGAGGGCGAGAATCCGCTTGTCCGCGAGGAAGTGCGGCACGTCGCCGTAGACGATCTTCTGCGCCAACCCTTCGACGATCGCCGTCTTGCCGACACCGGGTTCGCCGATCAGCACGGCGTTGTTCTTGGTGCGGCGGCAGAGCACCTGCTGCACGCGTTCGAGCTCGTAGTCGCGGCCGACCAGCGGATCGAGCTGGTTCTTCATCGCGGCTTCGGTCAAGTCGCGGCTGAACTCGGCGAGCAGCGGCGTTTCCTTGACGCGCGTCAGCGTGGTCTTCTCGTTGAGCAGCTGGACGATGTCCTCGCGCACGGTATGGAGGCGCATCCCCTTCTCCATGAGGATGGAGGCCGCCACGCTGCGCTCTTCGCGCAGGATGCCGAGCAGCAGATGCTCGGTGCCGATGTAGTTGTGGAGAAGGCGGTCTGCTTCCTCAGCGGCACACTGCAGCACCCGCTTCGTTTCAGCGCTGAATGGAATCTCAACTGAAGTCGAGACCTTCTCGCGGAAGACCGTGCGCCCTTCGATTTCTTTCCGGATGTTTTCCAGCGAGAGATGCGATCGAGCGAAGATTCGGCTTGTCAGCCCTTTTCCTTCGCGGATCAGGCCAAGAAGCAGGTGCTCGGTCTCAATCGAGATGCTTCCGAGCTGGCTGGCCTCATATCGGGCAAAAAATAGAACCCGTCGCGCCCGTTCCGTATAGCGTTCGAACATCCGGCCTGCCTTGGGGTTAGAGGTCCTGAGGGAGTCAGATCCTCAATGAAATCATTATAAGGCAAAGCTTCGGCGATACCAATGCCTTGTCGCGCCTAAGTCCCACGTCTGGTTAGGTTTCGCCCTGCGCTTGGGGCAGATGCCTTCAGCGCAACCTCCTGATCCATTCGACGCCGTTTGTGCAATCGGGGCTCCAAACTCACCCGTTCATGCACAACTATCGGCTGCTACCCGTTCCAGCATGCGTCCCGTTTACGTGAGGTGCCGGCCGATGCATCGCGCCACCGTCTTCTCGGTGACGGCGCGAGAGGCCACCGCGTCGTAGGCGAGGAAATGCGGGGCTTTTCGATGCGCGGCGTGCGCATCGGGCGTGTTGTACACCTCGTGCAGTATCCAACGGGTCGGGTCGTCGGCGTATTGACTCACATCAAAGCGCAGACATCCCGGATCGTGTGCCACCGATTCGCGCGCGTTGTGCAACAGCGCGCGTTCGAACTCCTCGAGCATCTCCGGGCGCACCGTGACCAGGACCAGCACAATATGCATAGCGGCGACGACTATACTTCGCTGCGTATGGAGACTATTGGATTTATCGGGTTGGGACTCATGGGCCGGCCGATGGCGAAGAACCTCCTCAAGGCCGGCTACACGCTGATCGTCAACAGCCGCAGCCAGGGGCCCGTCGATGATCTCGTCGCGTGTGGAGCAGCGCGAGCCAGCTCTCCTGCCGACGTGGCGCGGGGCGCCACGCGGATCATCACGATGGTGCCCGACTCTCCTGACGTGGAGTTGGTGCTCGATGGTCCGCAGGGTGTGTTCAGCGCCGTGCAGCGGGGAACGATCATCATCGACATGAGCAGCATCGCACCCGGTACGGCTCGTCGTCTGGCGGCGCGCGCGTCCGAGCTCGGCGCGACCATGCTCGACGCGCCGGTCAGCGGCGGCGATATCGGCGCGATCAACGGGACCCTGTCGATCATGGTGGGCGGCGATGCCGCGGCCTTCGCGCGCGTCAAGCCGATCCTCGATGTGATGGGGAATCCCGAAAAGGTCGTGCATGTCGGCGAGGCCGGCGCCGGCCAGCTATGCAAGTTGTGCAATCAGATGGTGATCGGCGGCACGCTTGCCGTCGTCGCCGAGGCGCTGGCGCTGGCGCGCAAGGCGGGAGTGGATGCCGGCAGGGTGCGCGAAGCGCTGCTCGGCGGGTTCGCACAGAGCCGCGTGCTCGAAGTCCACGGTGAGCGCGCGCTGAAGGGCACCTACAAGCCCGGGTTCTACACACACCTCTTCGCGAAGGACATGCGAAATGTCGTCTCGACTCTGGCGGAGCACGAGACACCCGCGCCGGTCACGGCTGTCGTGCAGCAGCTGCTGCACGCGACGATGGCAGCGGGACGTGGGAATGACGACAACTCGATCATGGCCAAGACGATTTTTGACATGGCAGGACTGAAGTGATTCGACGATCACGCCGGGCTTGTTCTCTAAGCCCGGCGTGATCTTAATCGAGGAGGAAACGATGATCCGCCCCCTCAGCCTGTTGATCGCAATTGGGCTTCTCCTTCCGTACGCCGCGAGCGCCGAGGTCTCCAAGGTCACCATCACGTCACGCACCACGGTTGCCGAGGGACAGGCCTTCGGCACGACCGGGGCGTACGAGAAGCTGATCGGGATGATCGAGTTCACGCTCGATCCGAAGGACCGTCACAACACGCGCATCGCGGATCTCGAGAAGGCACCGCGAGGTTCCGACGGTCTCGTCCACTTCTCCGCCGATCTCTACGTGCTGCGTCCCGTCGACGCCGCGCGCGGAAACGGTGCGCTGCTCTTCGAGATCGCCAATCGGGGTCGAAAAGGGCTGCTCGGCCGATTCAATCGCGCCGGCGGAAGCCAGGACCCCACGAAAATGGCCGATTTCGGCGACGGCTTTCTCATGCGCGAGGGATACACGCTCGTGTGGGTGGGCTGGCAGTTCGATGTCGCGCCTCCACTGGTCCGCGTCGATGCGCCATCTGCCGACGCACCAGGCCGGGTCCGCTTCTCCTTCATTCCCGACGCTCGCCAGACCGATCTGACGCCAGCCGATCTCCCGAGCTACCGGCCGGTTGGCAGCGCCGATCCTTCGGCGACCCTCACCGTTCGCGACCGGTTCTGGGGCACACCGACACCGATCGCCCGTGACCGATGGCAGATCGTGACGGCGAATGGCCGCCCGCAGATTCATCTGGATGGCGGCTTCGAACCGGGTCGCGTGTACGAAGTGGACTACCCGTCGACCGATGCCCGCGTCGCGGGAGTCGGCCTCGCGGCCACGCGCGACGCGGCATCCGCGTTCATCCATCGCACCGATCTTCCGGTCCGCGGCCGATACGCGTACATCTTCGGCGCGTCACAAAGCGGTCGCTTCCTTCGTCAGTTCCTCCACGATGGATTCAACGTCGACGAACACGATCGACGCGTGTTCGACGTCGTGTGGCCGCACATCGCGGGCGGGGGTCTGGGATCGTTCAACGAACGATTTGCGGCGCCGGGCTACTCGTCGTTCCCTGCCACGCGCTTCCCGTTCACGGATCTCGAACAACGAAATGCATCAGGTGAACGCGACGGCATCCTGATCGGCTACAAGCCCGATCAACTTCCGAAGGTGATCTACACCGACACGTCGGTGGAATATTGGGGACAGGGCCGCGCCGCCGCGTTGACGCACACGACCATCGACGGCAAACGCGACGCGGACGTGCCCGACAACGTTCGCATCTACCTGCTCTCGGGCACGCAGCACGGCGAAGCCACTTTCCCTCCGAACGGCGGCAATGGACAGGCGCTCCCCAACCCGACACCGCAAGCCAACGTCATGCGGGCGCTGCTGCGGGCGGCGCACCAATGGGCGACCACGGGGACGAAGCCCCCCGACAGCCGCCATCCTCAACTGCGCGATCGGACGCTGGTCGCTGTGAGCGCCTTGCGCTTCCCCGAGTTGGGGGGCGTCGGAGATCCACGCGGTATCGAAGGACCGGGCCAGAGCGTCAAAGACCGTTTCGCACCGCTGCCCTTCTTCGTGCCGCAGGTCGACGCGGATGGGAACGAGGTTGCCGGAATCAGAGTGCCCGAAGTGACGGTGCCGCTTGCGACGACGACAGGCTGGAACTTCCGCGCGGAGCGGGTCGGCAATCCATCGACGATCTACGCGTTGCTCGGCTCGTACATCCCGCTCGCGAAGACCCGGACCGAGCGCGAGCTGAAACACGACCCGCGTCCATCGATCGCCGAACGCTACAAGAGTCGCGATGATTATGTGCAGCGCATTCGCTCAGCAGCCGATGCGCTCGTCAAAGATCGGTTACTGCTGGCCGAAGACGTCGACAACGTCGTCCAGCGCGCCACCCGCCATTGGGATTGGGCAACGGGAACGACGCAGACGAATTGATCGTCCAGCCAGTTCAGCGTTCAGGAGTTCGAGGTTCCAGTGCCGGGTTCCTGTTCGAAGTCCCTCGTTCGAAGTTCGAGAAGAGCAATCACGCAGAGATCGCCAAGGGGGGCCGAGATCGCGGAGGCGACGCACGGTCGCCGGCCCGCGATCTCCGCACCTCTGCGATCCTCGCGTTGACGCTTCCCCCGGACATCCGCAGACTGGACTCCGAGGTAGCAGAGGTTTTCGGAGAGACGGTTTTGACAGGAGAAACGGAGCAACGAAGCCTCAACAGAGACCATCCGGTGTCAAACAGCCGAAGCGACGCGCGCGCGTAGTCGTGGGTCAGCAGTCAGCTCCGTCCGTCCTTCGTGTCTCCGTTTCTCCTGTTGAATCCGTGTCTCCGTAATCTCCGTGTCTCTAGGGAGTACTGTTCCACAGGCCCTGCGAGGCGACGGCGACGATGCCGTTCGCGATGAAGTCGGCGGGTGTCTGAGGCGGAGCCTTAGCGTGAGAGTTTCGTTTCGGGCAGGGCCTCGTTAGAGCTCTGACCTTCTGAACTTCACGCAGGATGCAGCTGTCCCTGCTCCATCCGCAGCACCCGATCGCACGCCGCGGCGAGGCGGGGGTTGTGCGTGGCGATCACCGACGTCAGTCCTGACTCGGCGTGCATGCTTCTGAGCAGATCGTGCAGCGAGTCTGCCGTGCGTTCGTCGAGATCACCGGTCGGTTCGTCCGCGAGCAGCACCGCGGGATTCATCGCCAGCGCCCGTGCAACCGCCACCCGCTGCTGCTCGCCTCCAGACATCATGCTCGGGCGATGGGTGATGCGTTCGCCCAGTGCAACGCGCGTCAGCAGCTCCGTCGCTCGTCGACGGGCGTCGGCCCTCGGCCTCCGGGCGATGCGCATTGGCATCTCCACGTTTTCTGCTGCGTCGAACTCGGAGAGCAGGTGGTGGAACTGAAACACGAAGCCGACGTTGCGGTTGCGAAACTGCACCAGCGCCGTGTCATCGAGCGCGGCAAGGTCGGTGTCCGCAAGATGAATCGTGCCCGCGTCGGCGCGGTCGAGACCGCCCAGCAGGTGCAGGAGCGTGCTCTTGCCGACGCCGGATGCACCGACGATCGCCACCATCTCGCCGTGCGCGACGCGAAGCTCCAGATTCCGCAGCACGTGAATGTGCTGGCTGCCGACGCGATACGACTTGTTGAGTCCGGAGACGTCGATGAAGGCCATCCGCGCTACTCGAACCTGAGAGCCTGCACCGGATCGAGGCTCGAGGCCTGACGGGAGGGATAGATCGTCGCGAGAAAGCAGATCGCGATCGATGCCAACGCGACGACGGCAAAGTCGAGGGGCAGCACGACGAACGGCACGTGCGACACCTGGTAGACGTCCATCGGAATCTGAATCAGCTTGTACTTGTCGAGCACGTAGCAGAGAGCAAGCCCCAGTGCACCCCCGACCGCTGTGCCGATCACACCGATGACGAGCCCCTGCAGCATGAAGATCGCCATCACGCGACGGGACGACAGGCCCATCGTCTTCAGGATCGCGATGTCGCGGCTCTTCTGTCTCACCAGCAGAATCAGCGACGAGATGATATTGAGGGCGCCCACGAAGACGATGAGACCGATGGTCGTGGAGATCGCCATCTTCTCCAGCCAGAGCGCGGAGAAGAGCGACCGGTTCAACTCGGACCAGTCTTCGGCCACGTACTCCGCCCCGAGTTCCTTGGGGATGTTTTCGGCAATCGTGTGTGCGTCGTAGATGTCGTGGACCCGCAACTGAATCACGCTCGGCATCTCGGTATTCAGCAGACGCTTGGCGAAGTCGAGGGAGACGAAGCCGTATTCGGAGTCGAACTCATACAGGCCCAGCTGAAAAATCCCGACGACCTTCACCACCGGCATGCGGGGAATCATGCCGAAGGGCGACGTCGTGCCCACCGGCGGCATCAGCGTCACCAGATCCCCGACATGCACACCCAGCTTCGAGGCCAGATCCTGGCCGAGCAGAATGCCGGGATGCTCGTCCTCCGATTCGCGCAGCGCTCCCAACTGGCCCTGCACCATCGTCCGCTCGATCTCTGTCACGTGCCCTTCGAGCGCTGGATCAACGCCCTTGATCGTGATGAACTCGGGATCCCCCGCGGCCTCGATGATCGCCTTGCCCATGATCGCGGGCCCGGCACCTTCGACGCCGGGGATGGCCAGCAGACGCTGCACCTCCTTCTCGTAGTCGGTGATGCCTTTCGGCTTCCACACGTAGATATGCGCGGTGGAGCCGAGGATCCGGCTGCGCAACTCTCCTTGAAGACCCGTCATGAGTCCCAGTGCCACCACCAGTGCAGCGACCCCAACCGCAACACCAATCGTCGAAAAGAGAGAGACGCGTGAAATGGACGCGTGCTGCCGTTGCGCCAGCAGATAACGAAGCGCGATGAAAAGTTCAAATCCCACGTTGGCGACCACTTATATCAGGGAACACAAATAGCTCAGTCACTCTCGCCTAAGTCTCGGGCACGCGCGAAAAGAGTCTTCCTATCAGTGGACTAATCCGGGCAAGTTGCACGGTTTCGGCCGATCTCCATCAAAAATCTTGGCACGCGTCGAGCTTTATGGCACAGCGTGTCTCCCTCCCTACCGAAGATGAAGATCGTGGCGGCGTTTGGAAAACGAGCGAGCCAGACCGAGATGGTGGACGACGCGACCCTTGAATTCAGCGAGGAAACCGCTGTCGGGGTGAAGCATCCTGACTCGATCGACGCTCTTTTTCGACGGCCCACCCAGATCCTCGTGGTTGCCCTCCTGATCGTGGGGATGGGCGCCACTGCGTACTGGGCCGATCGGCTGAAGGTCCCGACGGCCCCCCCGACCGGTACTCTCCGTATTGAGACGGATTCTCCCGGCGCCGAGGTCCGCGTCGACGGCAGCGCTCGAGGAAAGACGCCTGTCTCCCTGACGCTGACGGCCGGAAAACATGATGTCGTCGTGCAGCTCGGAAGAACCGTCAAACAGCTGCCCGTCATGGTGACGACCGGAGAAGTCGCGGTTCACCACATCACGGCGACCGAGATGCCTGCGCCTGCCCCGGTGCTAGTCGGGAATCTATCCGTGTCGACCGACACGCCTGGCGGACAGGTCAGCATCGATGGCGAAGATCGTGGTGCCGCGCCTCTGACCGTACGAGACCTCACACCAGGACAACATCGAGTCGTCGTCAAGAGCGGGGCCACCACCTACACACGCACCGTCTCGATCGAAGCGGGATCGACTGCGTCACTGGTGCTGAGCGGAAACGGGGTGGCCACGTGGGGCTGGCTATCGGTAACGTCGCCGATCGCGGTACTGCTGTACGAGGGAGAACGTCTCATCGGAACCAGTGACATCGACCGTATCATGTTGCCAGGCGGCGATCATGATCTCGACCTGGTCGCCGAATCGGTTGGCTATCGGGCGACGCGGCGGGTAAAGGTCGCCGCGAATCAGACCACCACGCTCACCGTAGATCTGCCGAAAACACCGGTCAGCATCAACGCGATTCCCTGGGCCGAGGTGTCAGTCGACGGCACGCGGCTAGGCGAGACGCCGCTGGCCAACGTCTCGATCGCGCTAGGTTCGCACGAGATCCTGTTCCGCCATCCGCAACTGGGCGAGCGGCGCTTGACCACGGTCACCACCCTGAAGGGGGCGAATCGGGTTTCAATCGACATGAGGTCACGATGAGCGTCGTTCTTCGTCTGCGGTGGTCGAGGGCATGGGGTCTGCCGATTGCGGCCATCCTCTGTCTCGCACCGAATGCAGCTGCGCAGGAACCTCTGGCCAAGGCCAAAGCGCTCTACGATTCGGCGGCGTACGAAGATGCGTTGACGATTCTGACGCCGGACGAAGCCCCCGAGGCGCAACAGTACAAAGCGCTCTGCCTGCTCGCGCTTGGCCGCTCGAAGGACGCGGTTGGCGCCGTAGAACGGCTCGTCACCGCAGAGCCGACGTTCGAGCCGTCGGCGCAGGAGGTGCCACCGCGATTCGTGGCGCTCGTCTCCGAAGCCAAGCGCAGGCTGCTTCCAACGCTGGCGCGCCGTGCATTCAACGAAGGACGCGATCAGTTCAAGAATGGCTCTCGCGAGGAAGCGCGCAAGAGCTTCGATCTCGTGTTGACGCTGACGTCCGACGCGTTGTTCAAGCAGTCGTCCGAGGCCGACGATCTTCGGACGCTGGCCTCCGGATTCATCGAGCTGGCAGAGGCTACCGCTCCGCCCCCACCTTCGGCGCCGGTCGAAGTAGCAGCCAAACCGCCCGAGATCTCGCGGCCGACCCAGACGCCCGAAATCGTGCAGCCGATCGTGGTCAAGCAGTTCATTCCCCCATTCCCCTCGGAGCTCAATGATCAGGGTGGACCAGCACTGTCGATTCGTGTCGTGATCGGCGTCAACGGAAGGGTGACGGGCGCGACGGTTCAGCAGTCGGCGCACCCGCTGTACGACCGGCTGGTCCTTCAGGCTGCACGAGACTGGATATACCTGCCCGCGACGCTGAATGGACGACCAGTGACATCGGAAAAGGTGGTCACCGTTCAACTGCGGTGAGAGTCCGGCTGACCACCTCCGCCCCGCCGTAGCTTCACGCGAAGGCGGGAGCCGGACACTATGTCTTGCTAGCGGGGACGCATGAGCGGGAAGAGAATTACATCTCTGATCGACGCGCTGTTCGTGAGGAGCATCACCAGTCGGTCGATCCCGATCCCTTCTCCGGCTGCCGGCGGCATCCCATACTCCAGCGCGCGAATGTAGTCCTCATCCATGGCGTGTGCTTCCTCATCGCCCTTCGCACGCTGCGCCAGCTGCTCTTCGAATCGCCGCCGCTGCTCCACCGGATCGTTGAGCTCGCTGAAGGCGTTGGCCACTTCGAACTTGCCGATGTAGAGCTCGAAGCGTTCGACCGTGTCGGGGTCATCCGGTTTCTGCTTCGAAAGTGGAGAGACTTCGGTCGGAAAATCGTAGACGAACGTCGGCGCGACCAGATCGCCTTCGCACAGTGCTTCGAAGATCGCCGCCGTGATCTTCCCTGGCCCATCGCCGGCCGCAATCTCCAATCCCAATTGCGAGGCGAGCGCCCCGGCCTCTGATCGGTTGCGGAGCGCGCTCTCGGTCACGTCCGTTCCGAGCCGTCGCGAGGCAGCAGCGCGCGCGCCTTCTCTGAACGACAGACGATGAAACGGCGGCGTCAACGAGATGCTGTGGTCGCCGAACGTCAGTTGATCGGTGCCGATCGCCTTCAGCGCGACCTGCTGCAGCATCGCTTCGGTCAGCGTCATCAGACCGTGGTAGTCCGCGTAGCTCCAGTAGAACTCGAGCATCGTGAACTCGGGGTTGTGCTGCGTGGAGATCCCCTCGTTTCTGAAGTTCCGGTTGATCTCGAAGACCCGCTCGACGCCTCCCACTGTCAACCGCTTCAAGTACAGCTCCGGGGCCACGCGCATGTAAAGGCGCATGTCGAGCGTGTTGTGATGGGTGACGAACGGCCGGGCGAGCGCTCCGCCGGCCATCGGCTGCATCATCGGCGTCTCGACTTCGAGGAAGCCGCGTGCGATCAGGAACTCGCGGATGGCGGTCACGACACGGCTGCGGACTTCGAACACGCGTCGCGAATCGGGGTTGACGATGAGATCGAGATAGCGCTGTCGATACCGGATCTCGACATCCTGCAGACCGTGCCACTTCTCGGGCAGCGGAAGCAGGCACTTCGACAGGAACTCGATCGACGACGCCCAGATCGTGAACTCGTTCGTCTTGGTCCGAAACAGACGCCCGTCGACACCGACCCAATCGCCGAAATCGAGCAGCTTGAAGATCGCGAAGTCGCGCTCGGACACCGAGTCGTGGCGGATGTACACCTGAATCCGAGACTGGCCGTCCGACAGCTGAAGGAAGTTGGCCTTGCCGAAGCTGCGTATCGCCAGAATCCGCCCCGCGATCCGCGTGCGGATCTGCATCGACTCGAGCTCCGCTGCTTCGCGGCCGCCGTGTTCGGCGACGACGGCGCCAATCGACGCCTCGGTCGCGAAGCGTCGCGGGTACGGATCCACGCCCAGCCGCTTCAGCGCCTCGAGGTTGGCCCGGCGCTGAACGACCTGATCAGATGCTTCTGTACTCATTCGCGTGCGCGCGTCCGACGGATTGCGTCGAGAATCCCGTTGATGAATCGCACCGAGTCGTCGGTGCTGAAGGTGCGCGCCAGTTCCAGTGCTTCGTTGATGATCACTTTGCCGGGCGTCTCTGGCTCGAAGAGAAACTCGTACACCGCGAGGCGCAGGATGATCCGATCCATGACCTGCATCCGCTCGAGCCGCCAGTGATCGGTCGCGTCAGTGATGATCGGGTCGATCTCCTGCACGTGGGCGACGACCCCCTCGGCCAGACGAGTCGCGAAACCGCGCACGTCGTCGGCATCCGGCGAATCGCTCGCCGTCTGAACCCAGAACTGTTCGCCTACCTGCGCGATCGGAATGCGCCCCACCTCCCACTGGTACAACATCTGTGCAGCGGCTTCGCGGCTGCGATGCCGCGGCTGCCCCGACGGCCGCGATGCCTCCGAATGCTCTGCATCGACGTTCATGGAGTCGTGCCTCCGAGGTGGCGCCAGAGGGTGGCCATTTCCACGGCGGCGAGCGCCGCCTCGCGGCCCTTGTTTTCGGGACCGTCGGCGGATCGGGTTCGCGCCTGCTCCTCCGTCAGCGCCGTCAGAAGGCCGAAGGCAACCGGCACACCCGAGTTCGTGCTGGCGTTCATGATGCCCTGCGATGCAGCCGCGGAGATGTATTCGAAGTGCATCGTGTCGCCCTTGATGACGCAGCCCAGGCAGATGATGGCGTCGAACCGGCCGGACTGCGCGAGGCGTTCGGCGGTGATCGGAAGCTCGAATGCACCAGGGACCCGCACGAGCGTGACGTCCTCGTCGCGAACGCCCGCATCGGCAAGCGCCGAGCGCGCCCCTTTCACCAGCCCGTCGGTCACGTCGACGTTGAATCGCGACGCGATGATCGCGAAGCGGTAACCGGGCGCCGTGTGTGAGCCCTGCAGCTCCGTCATGCGTCGGGGACCTGCGTCTCACCCATCAAGCGAAGCCAGAGTATACCCCACGCCCAGCAGAGCATGAGGCCCATGAGTCCGCCGGTCGCGTCGGCGAGCAGGTCGAGGACATCTGCGGATCGACCGGGCACGAAGTACTGATGCGTCTCATCGAGCGCGCCGTAGCCGATCGTGATCGCGAGAGCGATCGCCGCACCGCGAGCCGTTACCCGCGCGGGAAGACCGCCATGGACGGCGCGGACGGCGAGCACAGCCATCACGAGGTACGCGGCCGCGTGAGCGTTCTTGTCGGATACGTTGCTCGGCAGCGGCGCCTGAGAGAGGCCCGACACGAAGAAGATGAGCGCCATGTACGCGACGGGGGGCGCCCACAACCAGAGACCACGAATCACGGGGTCTATCAGAGCGGCAGCGGATAGAGCAGCCAGCCGATCAACACGCCGGCTCCCACGAAACCGACGAGCAGACGGGCGCCGAACAACAGCTGCTCCCTGGGCTGGTCGCGCATCAGCGTCGCGAAGACCGTCGACACGAACAGCGCGAACACCACCATCATGCCGAAGTGGCTGGTCATTTGCGGCCTTTCGCGATGTCGAACGCGTCGAGCACGACCAGCATGTTGAGGAGACCTGCCACGATCACGAACGCGTTGCCGTACTCGTAAGTGATCGCCACGACACGCCCCGCTCCGACTCCGATGCTCTTCGCGATGAAGTACGGGAGGCCGATGCCGAGGTCTGCGATGAATGCCAGCGCAACGAGCGGTTCGGAGATCTGAAACGGGAAGAGACGGCCCTCGAGCCACAAGCCATACACGAACATCAGCGTCAGCGCTACGAGGAAGATGATCCCCTTCTGCCTCCGACCCTGCAGGAGGTGTCCGAGACCCGGAACCACCCAGGCAGCGGCGCAGATCAGATAGATGGCGGCTGGCTGGGTGCGGTCGGCCGTCGTGGCACGCATTGCTTGTAGTGTAGCGTAGCCAGCACGCTCATCACCACGAACGCCGCTACGAGCCCCGCGGGAAATCCCATCACCGCCCGCTCCGCGTTGGTCGTGCGCCACCGTCCGGCGGCTTCCAATAGGACAGACGCGACCGTCGGCAACACGGCGATGCCGACACTCCATCGCGCCTGATTGGCGCTCAGTCTGAGCGGTGAATAAGCGGGGCCATACGCCAACACGACGCCACTCAGCGCACCGCATGCCGCACCGACATACACCCCGAGGCAGCGCGCGCACACCGGAAGTTGAGAGGCCCCGATGTGAAACGATCGATCAGGCAGCTGATGGCAGACGAACGAACCGACGGCGTACACGAACGCGGAGAGTGGAGCCGTCAGAAACGGCGCGACGACGATCGCGGCAAGCCAGGCGACGGTCAGCAGCGCGGCCAGAAGCGCCATCAGTCGCCCATTCTAAGGGCGACCGGGGCGAATCGTGCCGGTGTGGCGAGCGTGTCGTAGAGCGCACGCTTCAGCGTGCGCGTTTCCTCAATTGGTGCCGGCCGCCCGCGCCGCGGACCTCGCCGCCAGATAGCCGGCACGCGTCCGGGTCTTGATCCCGGGCCGGTCTGCGATGCGAACGATCACGCGACGATAGGCCCCGTCCAGTCTCGGATTCTTCGAGGAGTAGCCGATCGCATACTGCGTCGCGAGCTCTTCGGCGATCGTCGAGTAGATGCCTGGCAGTTCGGCGATGTCCACCGGGAAGAACGACCGCGCTCCGGTCTCCTGCGCCAGCGCCTTCATCCCGAATTCCGACTGTGAGAAATAACTGTGACCCCGCTGTGCCGCGAGCGTTACCAGATACTTCGATCGCAGCGTGATGGTGTAAATCGCGATGCCCGACTGTTTTGCGGTCTCCATCAGGTCGTCGTACGAGATCAGGCTGGCCGTGTCGTCTCCGTCCGACAACACGACGATCGCCTGCCGCCGAACGTCGGTGTTGGCGCGCCGCTGCTTGGCGAGCTCTTTCAGTGTCAGGTAGGTGCCGTTGTAGAGCGCGGTTCCACCGCGCGGCGCCGTGCTCATGATCGCCGCGCGCGCGGCGGCGAGGTCGTCGCCAAGTGGAAAGAGCACCCGCGTCGCATCTTTGATGTCGACGATCGTCGTGCGGTCCCCGTGACGCAGCGTCGAGAGAAACCCTGCGGCCGCGCGCTGCACGAGCGACATCTTGCCGGTCATGCTCGCCGACGTATCGAGCAGAATCGCGAGGTCGAGCGGCACTTCGGTGGCTCCGAAAAAGGAGACGTCCTGCTGAATGCCGTCCTCGAACACAGCGAAATCAGCGGGACTGAGCCCGGCAACATATTTCTGATCGGCGTCGGTCACGACCACGTTCAACGCCACAAGTTCGACGCCGCTGCGGAATGTGGTGGTCTCGGATCCCCGAGGGGTCGTGGGTGCCTGGCTGCGATCGCGTGGAGACGACGCGCCCGTCGTCACGCTGGTCGGGGCCGTCTGGGAGTCGGTGCGCTGAACCTGCGCGCGGGCATCCGCGGCGACCAGGGCACAAACAACCAGCAGTATCGATCGCGTCACGACAACCTCCCGCCCCTATCTGGGCCAATGTCAGTTTGTGCAAAGCGTGTGCCCGACGAATTTGATGCCATTGCCACGTCGCCGAGATGTCAAAACGCTCGACATAATTGATGAGTGTGCGATCGCTCCGTGTCTGCAGTCGCTGCATGTAGACTCGGAGCGATGACAAAACGGTCAGCTTCAGACACGGGAGGTGTCAGTCGGATGGCGATGCTGGGGATTGGTTGCGTGTCGGCCGCACTGCTGATGACCGAGTTGGCGCTGACGCGCATCTTCTCGGTGACGATGTATTACCACTTCGCGTTTCTGGCGATCTCCATCGCCCTGTTCGGGCTGAGCGCCAGCGGTGTGCTCGTCTTCGTGCTGCGGCATCGGTTTGCGGGCGTGTCCACGTCGACGCTGCTCGCCACGACGGCCATGCTGCACGGCGCCGCCACACTGGTCGCGCTCGCCTTTCTGGTCCGGATTCGTGTCGGCCTGGATTACTCAGCCGAGAATCTGTTTCTCATGCTGGCGATCTACGGTCTTTCCTCCCTCCCCTTCCTGACCGGTGGTGCGGTCGTGTCGTTTTCGTTTGCCCGACTCTCCAGCCGCATCAACATGCTGTACGCGTCGGATTTGCTCGGCGCCGCGACCGGCTGTCTGCTGCTCATCCCCCTGCTGAACGTGCTGGGCGCGCCCGGCGTCGTGATGACGGCCGCCGGACTGTCGATGGTCGCCGCGCTGTGTTTTTCTCCGCGCACATCCCGACTCGCGGTCGGGCTCGGGGCGCTGGTGCTGCTCGCCGTGCCGTCCTGTGCGCAACTGGCCGGCCGCTCGCCGTTTGCCGTGGCAGACACGAAGGGCCATCTCGGTGATCGTGTGCTCTTCAGCAAATGGAACTCGTTCTCGCGCGTCGCGGTGTACGACCGTGCGCACGGAGACTGGTCGCTCAGCCCGACGTTCACCGGCCCGCACCTCGACTCGCTCTTCATGGACATCGACTCGGCGGCGTCGACGCCGGTTGTGAAGAGCACCGGTCGACTCTCCGACGCCGAATCTCTCAAGTACGAGCTCACGTCGATCGGCTACTCCCTGGTTGCCCCGCCGCCCGGCGGACCGGGTTTCTCTGCGCTCGTCATCGGACCTGGCGGCGGCCGCGATTTGCTGTCAGCGCTGGTCTTCGGCGCAAGTCATGTCGATGGCGTGGAGATCAACCCGATCATCGCCCGCGACGTCATGATGGAGCGCTTCCGCGACTACTCGGGCGGCATCTATACGGACCCGCGCGTGTCGATTCATGTCGACGACGGCCGCAGCTTCGTGCGTCGCAGCGCTGAGAAGTACGACGTGATTCAGGCGTCGCTCGTCGATACGTGGGCCGCGACCGCCGCAGGTGCCTACACACTGACCGAGAACTCGCTCTACACGACGGAGGCATTTGGTGAGTACCTCGATCACCTGAGCGATCGAGGGGTGCTGACGATCACGCGCTGGGTGTTCGATGGATTGCGACTCGTGTCGCTCGCGCAGGCAGCGTGCGCCGAGCGCGGGCTCGATCCCTCCCGTCATCTCGCGATCGTCCGATACGATCGGGTTGCCACGTTTCTGTTGAAGAAACGTCCATTCACCGAGGCGGAGACCGCCGACCTCGTGAAGCGGTCTCACGACCTCGGGTTCACGGTCTTGTATGCCCCAGGCACGGAGGCGGCCGCGACGGGATCGGATCCCTTCGAGATGGCGCGGTACGGAACGGGCGCAGGCGACTACCGGAAGCTCATTCTCGCGCCTGACCGACAGCGATTCCTCGCCGAGTATCCCCTGGACATTCGTCCGACGACCGACGATCGCCCTTTTTTCTTCCACACGACGCGTCTGACCAATCAGTTCTCGGTCGCCTTCGGGCGCTCGATGCTGTTCGGCAACGGGCTGAGTGCGCTGCTCACGCTGTTCGGCATCTCGGCGGTGCTGGTGCTCCTCTTCATCGTCGGGCCGCTGTTGCTGGTCGCCCGGCAGCCCGGAACTGGATGGCCCGCGTGGCTCGCCTATTTCGGTGCGCTCGGCGCTGGCTTCATGCTCCTCGAGGTTGCGCTGCTCCAACAGTTCGTTCTGCTGCTGGGACATCCGGTGTACTCGCTCACCGTGACGCTGTTCTCGTTGCTCCTCGGCACTGGTCTGGGCAGCTTTCTGAGTCGTCGCGTCGCGCCGGACCGCGTCAAGACGGTGACGATCCGCGCGGTACTTGCCGTAGCGGCGGCGGCACTCGTGTCACCATGGCTCGTACCCGCGTTGATCAACCTCGCGATCCCGTGGCCTCTGTGGCTGCGCATCCTCACTGCGGTCGCGCTGATGCTGCCGCTCGGGTTCCTGCTCGGCATCCCGCTTCCAGGAGGGATGCGACTCCTTGCCGCGCACCGTCCCGAGATCATTCCGTGGGGTTGGGGGCTCAACGGCGCGTTCTCCGTCATCGGCGCTACGCTTGCCATCTTCATCGCGATGAACTGGGGCTTCTCGACTGCCCTTCTCGCTGGCGCCGTGACGTACAGCGCCGCGGCGGGGACGTTGTCGACTCGATGAGGATAAGACACGGAGATTTTCGGAGACACGGATTAACAGGAGGAACGGAGCAACGGAGATCGGACGAGCAGGGTCACTGTCGAATATTCCAGCGCAACGGGCGGACCACGGACCGCCAGCCTTCGGCCCCTCCGTCTGACCTCCGTTATTCCGTTGCTCCCGTTAATCCGTCATCTCCGTTTCCTGCGGTTGCGCTACACTTTCGCAACAGGGAGGACGCAGATGAACCGCCGGGCGCTATTGATTACGGGACTGGGTGTACTGGTCGGCTCCAGACTGAGTGCGCATCATTCCACTGCCATGTACGACATGGCGAATCCGGTGACCGTCAAGGGCTCGGTGAAGCGCTTCGAGTGGACCAATCCTCACGCCTTCATCTATCTCGAGGTCAAAGACGACAAAGGCGCGTCGACCGAATGGGAGATCGAGCTCATGAGTCTCAATCACCTTCGCTCGTACGGATGGATTCGCACCACGGTGAAGCCGGGCGATGTGATCAGCGCGACCGGCGGCGCTGCCAGAAGTGGCGCTCCGTCGATGATCGCAGGCGTCGTCGAATTGCCGGACGGCCGGAAGATTCGTTCATAGGCGGAGGTCGTCATGTCAGCGCAGACTGTGATCTGGCGCCGCGCGCACGCGGCAGCCGTCTTCGTCGTCGTGCTCGTGGCCGTAGCCGCCGGGCAGGTGCAGCCCGCGAAGCCGCCGGCCGGCGTACCGCCGGGTCAGTTGCGGGGCGGGTACACTGAAGCCGGCACGCTGCTGCCGCGCATTCTGGAGTTCAAGGCCGAGCCCGCCGGCATCAAACCTGGCCAATCGGCAACGTTGACGTGGGCCGTCGAGAATCCGCGCACGACGACGATCGAGCCGACGGTTGGACGCGCGGCACCACGCGGCGTGCTCAAGGTCACGCCTGCTGCGACCACAACTTACACCCTGACGGTCACCGGCGGGCCGAACGGGACACCGCCGCTGACGCGCAACGTGACGGTGACTGTCGCCGGCACACAACCTGTCGCTGCGACCGCCTCGACCGCCGACCCCTCAAAGCAGCCCGCGCCACTTACACCCGACGGCAAGCCCGATCTCACGGGCGTCTATGGATACGCCCAGGGACCGGGCCGGGGCGCTCCGCCTCCGCCTCCAGGATCGCTGCCGACCACGCCGACGCTCAAACCTGGAGCCGAAAAGTATCGCATCGTGCGCGGTCCCAACGACACTGGTCAGTACTCGGCGTGCACGCCGCCTGGCGTCCCGCAGACGTTCATGGTGCCCTACTACGTGCAGTTCGTACAGTCGCCGAAGTACCTGATCATCCTGCACGAGTATCTGCACCTCTCGCGCACGATCACACTCGATGGCTCCCCGCATCCACCCGATCCCGATCCGTTCTGGATGGGACACTCGATCGGAAAGTGGGAGGGGGACACGCTGGTCGTCGACTCCGTCGGCTTCAAGGAAAGCGAGCTCAGCGGCTACAAGACGACCGAATCGCTCCACGTGGTCGAACGCTTCCGCCGGCCCAATATGGGGACGGTCGAGTACGAAGCGGTCATCGAAGATCCCAACGTCTTCGCGGGCCCTTGGCGCATCACCCGGACGTTCCCGTTCCTGCCTGAGTTCAATCGCGTCGACGAGTTCTTCTGCGAGAACAATCGCGACTACAAGCCGCTGTTCGGCAAATGATGCTCCTCCGTGGCGCGTAGGGGCCGCCTTGAGGCGGCCCTCGTTTGAGTCTTGAGTTTTCCCTTTTGAGTCGATCAGTGTCCGATCTCAGACAGCTGGTTCGTGGCTGTACTTTCGACGACTTTCTGCTCACGCCTCAGTACAGCGTCATCGAGCGGCGCGACCCGACCACGATCGATCTGGCGAGCCGCTTGTCCGAGCACCTGGTTCTCAAGCGCCCGATCGTGTCAGCCAATATGGACACGATCACACGCGCCGACATGGCGATCGCGATCGCCGAGGAGGGTGGCATCGGCATCATCGACCGCGGCTTCCGGTCGGGCGACATCGCGCCTCAGGTCCGCGAGGTTGAACGCGTGAAGCGCCGGCAGCACGGCGTGATCGCCGACCCGTACACGATTCACCCCTCGGCACCACTCGGCGAGGCGCTCGAGATCATGCGGCAGACCGGTGTCGGCACCCTGGTCGTCGTCGATGACGCCAAACGCGTCGTTGGACTCCTGACGACGCGTGATCTTCGGTTTGCGGATCGACAGGGGACGGTCGCTGATCGCATGACGCCACGCGACCATCTCGTCGTCAGCGAAAGCGGAATCGACAGCGCGGCGGCTGAAGCGGCGATGCGGACGCACAAGATCAAGAAGCTGCCGCTCATCGATCGCGAAGGTCGGCTGATGGGCCTTGTCACGGCAAAAGATTTGCTCCAGCAGAAGCGGCTGCCCTTCGCCACGCGGGATGGGCACGGTCGTCTTCGTGTCGGCGCGGCGATCGGCGCCAAAGGCGACTATCTCGAGCGAGCGGCCGAACTGCTGCGCGTAGGCGCAGACGTGATTGTGATCGACATCGCGCATGGGCACTCCGCCGTGATGGGCCGCGCCATCGACGCCTTCCGTCGTCAGTTCGGCGACGCGGAGCTCATCGCCGGCAACGTCGCCACCGCAGACGGCACGCGCTTCCTGGTCGAACGTGGTGTCAACGGCGTCAAAGTCGGGATCGGTCCTGGCGGCGGCTGCACGACACGGCTGAATACGAACTTCGGTGTGCCGCAGGTCGAGGCGCTCGTCACATGCCGGGAAGTCGCCGGCCGGGTGCCGCTGATCGCCGATGGCGGCGTCAGGCGCGACGGCGCGCTGGCACAGGCACTCCTGTTCGGCGGCGACACCGTCATGCTTGGCAGCGTGCTGGCGGGCACGATCGAAACGCCCGGCGACACGGTGCAGAAGCCAGTCGTGATCCCTGAGTCACACAAGACGGTCAAAGTGCCCTTCAAGGTCTTTCGCGGGATGGCGTCGCTCCAGGCGATCGTCGACCGGCTGGACGTCGAAGACGCGGAGACCGCCGACGTGGAAGCACTGGGGGCGGAAGGGATGGAAGTCAGCGTGCCCGCGCGCGGCTCGGTCAGACCGATTGTCCGCGACATGCTGAAACATTTGTGCTCGGCGATCAGCTACGGCGGCGCCAACAGCCTCGCGGAGCTGCGCCAAATGTTTCAGCAGGATCCTGAGCGATACGTGATTCGGCTCAGCGAGTCGGCGCGCCGCGAATCGTTTGATCGGTGATCGATGTAGGGGCCGCCTGAAGGCGGCCCCTACATGCAGTATGCGCGTTACGGGACGCCTGAAGGCGGCCCTTGTCGTCTAGGCCAAAACCGCCGACGCGAGTTTCTTCAGATCGGTCTCCGGCCGCGGACCCAGATGGCTGATGACTTCCGCCGCCATCAGACCACCGAGCCGTCCGCAGGTCACGAGGTCGTACCCCTGGGTGTAGCCGTAGAGGAACCCGCCCGCGTAGGCGTCGCCCGCGCCAGTGGTGTCGACCACCTTGACGCCCTTCTCCGCGTCGATGATGTGCACTTCGTTGCCGTTGACGATGACCGAGCCCTTCTCGCTCCGGGTCAGTGCGGCAATCTCGCAGTGCTTCCTCACCTGCTGCAGCGCGTCGTCGAAGTTGTCGACCTGATAGAGCGACAGGATCTCGCTCTCGTTGGCGAACAGGATGTCGACGTGCTTCTCGGCGAGCTCGAGGAACTCGTCGCGGAAGCGCGCCACGCAGAACGCATCGGACAGCGTCAGCGAGACCTTCACCCCCGCGTCATGCGCGTTGACGGCCGCATCGCGCATCGCCTTCTTCGCACGCGGCTGATCCCATAGATATCCTTCGAGGTAGACGACTTTCGAGGATGTGATGTAGTCCATGTTCACGTCTTCGGGCCCGAGCTGCGTCGTCGCGCCGAGATAGGTCTGCATCGTGCGCTGGGCATCGGGTGTGACGAAGATCAAGCTGCGCGCGGTGGGCAGACCGCCTTTGAGCGGCGTCGTGTCGTAGGTCACGCCGATCGCGCGGATGTCATGCGAGAACACCTGCCCGAGCTGATCGTCAGCGACTTTCCCGATGTAGGCAACGCGGCCGCCCAGTGCGGCGATGACCGCGGCGGTGTTGCCGGCGGATCCCCCGGACTTCTCGGTGCCAGGACCCATCACGGCGTACAACCGCTCGGCGGTCTCGGTGTCGATGAGCGACATCGCCCCCTTCGCGAGCTTGTGCTGCACGAGCAGCGAGTCGTCGGCGCGGGCGAGCACGTCCACGATGGCATTGCCGATAGCGGTAACGTCGAAACGCGGGCTGTTCATCAACTCTCCTCGATCCTTGTGGTGGGTCAGTGGCGATCGCGCAGCTTCCTAGGAGATCTGCGCCAGATATTTGTCGACAAGCGGCGCCAGTTCCTCCCGCACCGCCGGCGGGATGGCCTCGGGGCGCGTGATGAGCGCGTACTTCAACGCGGACGCGCACTCGCAGGTACGGACGTACGGCAGCCGTTCCACTGCGCCAGCAATGATCTGTTGCGCGGTTTTGGCGTTCTGCATCAGATTGGCGACGATCATGTCGACCGTCACAGAATCGTGGTCCGGGTGCCAGCAGTCGTAGTCGGTGACGAGCGCAATCGTCGCGTAGCAGATCTCCGCTTCGCGGGCGAGCTTCGCCTCCTGCAGGTTCGTCATGCCGATGACGTCGGCTCCCCACGAGCGATAGAGACGCGATTCCGCGAGCGTGGAGAACTGCGGCCCTTCCATGCACACGTAGGTGCCACCCTTGTGCACGTTCGCCCCGATACGGCGACCGCTGTCGTACGCCACCTCACTCAAGGTGCGGCAGATGGGGTGCGCGAAGGCCACATGTGCCACGAGGCCGCGCCCGAAGAATGTGCTGATTCGCCCCTTGGTGCGATCGATGAACTGATCGGGCATGACGATGTCGAGGGGCGGAAGGTCCTCTTTGAGGCTGCCGACCGCGCTCGCCGACAGGAGGAACTCGACCCCGAGCATCTTCATGCCGAAGATGTTGGCGCGATAGTTCAGCTCGGACGGCGACAGCCGATGGCCGGCGCCGTGACGCGACAGGAACGCGACCCGTTTGCCACGCAGCGTGCCGAGCAGGTAGGGCCCGGAGGGATCGCCGAAGGGCGTCGTGAGCGTGACTTCCGTCCGGTCGGTCACGTCTGCCATGTCGTACAGACCGCTGCCGCCGATGATGCCGATGCGAACGTGTTCCATGTTTGTAATGGGGTCGGGAGTCATTTTCCCCCAGACCTGTCGAAAATGACTCCCGACCCCTTTCCGGGCTTTAGGAGTTTACAGCACCTGCTCGACGTAGCGCTTCCGATCTGCTGTTTCTCGAATGTAGCCAGCCGCGATGTGCGGATCGTGTTCGAAGAAGATCAGGTACTCGCGGTCGATCGCCTCGCGAATGAAGCGCTTCTTGAACATCAGGGTCTCGACCGGGAACAGGTCGTATCCCATGATCCACGGGTCCTGCAGGTGGGCCACGGTCGGAATGATGTCGGCCACGAAGACGGCCGTGCGGCCTCTTGACTCGATGAACACCACCTGATGCTGGCCGGTATGGCCCCCCGAGCGGACCACGCGCACGCCCGGCCTGATGACCTGGTCGTCCTCGAAGAAATCAACGACTCCCGCTTCTTTCAGCGGTACGAAGTCCTCCTGCAGATAGCTGGCCCGGTTGCGTTCGTGCGGATGGGTTGCGTCTTCCCATTCTGCCGCTCGAATGAAATACCTGGCACGACCGAAGCGCGGCTTCAGCACATCTCGGTCGCGCGCTGTCGCTCCACCGAAATGGTCGAAATGGAGATGCGTGGCGAGCGCGAAATCGATCGACGCGGAGTCGAGGCCGACTTCGCCCAGCGCGTGATCGAGATGCCTGGTGCGATCGAGCGCGTAGATGTCGGCGAGCTTCGGGCTCATCTTGTCGCCGGCGCCGCAGTCGACGATCATGCGACCCCACGACGATTCGACGAGCAGCGGACGCATGGTCAGCTGGATGCGGTGCCGATCGTCGGGAGGCGCGGGCTTCTCCCACATCGTCCGCGGCACGGTACCGAACATCGCTCCGCCATCGAGCCGGAAGCCGCCATCGTGCAGTGCCGTCAGCTGCAGGTCGCCAAGCGTGAACGGCTTGACGCTCAGCGTCGGCGCGCGCGGCCTGCGCTGCTTCAGCTCGACCAGCACACCATGCGCCGCTGACGGGTGTATGAACGCGACCAGCGCGCCCTCGGCCCCGGGTCGCGGTTGCTCATCGATCAGGCGCACACCGCGCGCCTTCAATTGCGCGAGCGCGGCGCGAATGTCCTCGACGCGCAGGGTGACGTGGTGGATGCCCGGTCCGCGCTTGTCGACGTATCTCGCAATCGGTGATTCGGGCGACGTTGCTTCGAGCAACTCGAGCGCGGCCTGTCCCGTGGGGATGAAGTGCGCGCGGACGTGCTGCGTCGCGACCTCCTCGGGGGCCTCGACGTCCAACCCGAGCGCGTCGCGATAGAACGCCAGGGCCTTGTCGATGTCCTGCACGGCGATCCCGATGTGGTCGAGGATCGCCTTCATGACGGAAGCACGCGGCGCATCAGATGGTCGACTGCCGCGTACGGATCGATCTCGCGCGCGGTGACTGCGTCGACCAGCCGATCGAATTCGCCCGCCGGCAGCGCCCGTTCCACGCGCGCGAGGAGCTGCTGCGACAGCAGGCGCCGGAGGCGTGACGACTCGCGCTCGCGACGGCGTGTCTGACGCTCGGTCGACGCGCGCTCGCGAAATCGGCCGATCGCCTCCCAGACGGCATCGAGCCCGACCCCGGCCGACCCTTCGGTCTTCAGAATCGGCGGACGCCAGTCATCGGGTCCAAATGATTTCAGCGACAGGTTCGCGCTGATGGTCTGCACGACCTGATCGGCACCTTCGCGATCGGCCTTGTTCACGACGAAGATGTCGGCAATTTCCATGAGGCCCGCCTTCATCGCCTGCACCTCATCCCCTGCTCCTGGCGCAAGCACCACCAGAGACACGTCGGCGGTGGTGATGATGTCGACCTCGTCCTGTCCGACGCCGACGGTCTCAATGATCACGACGTCCTTTCCTGCCGCATCGAGGACGAGCGTCGCATCGGCGGTCGCGCTTGCGAGCCCGCCAAGGTGCCCCCTGGTCGCCATGCTTCGGATGAAGACCCCTTCGTCACCAGCATGGGCGCTCATCCGAACCCGATCGCCGAGCACGGCTCCGCCGCTGAACGGGCTCGTGGGATCGACGGCGATGATGCCGACCGACAGCCCCGCGCGACGGACCACCGCGGTCAGCCGATCGACGAGCGTGCTCTTGCCGACGCCTGGCGCGCCGGTGACGCCGACCATGTAGGCACGTCCCGTGCGCGAGTACAGTCGTCCGATCAGCTCCGCGCCCGCCGCCGAATCGTTTTCGACGATCGAGATCGCCCGCGCGATCGCGCGCGCATCGCCGGCGACCACGCCATCGTAAATGGGGTCGGGAGTCGAATTGGGGTCGGGAGTCATTGATCGACAAAAATCCCCGCAATGACTCCCGACCCCAATTCGACTCCCGACCCCATTCAGCTGGCCAGCAGTTGACGCGCGATGACGAGGCGCTGAATCTCGCTCGTGCCCTCGCCGATGGTCGTGAGCTTCACGTCGCGGAAGAACTTCTCGGCGGGGTAATCCTTCACGAAGCCGTACCCTCCGTGGATCTGCACGCCGTCCTCGGCGGCTCGAACGGCAACTTCGCTGGAGTACAACTTCGCCATCGCCGCTTCGAGTGTCGTGCGCTTGCCTTCGTCCTTCATCGCCGCAGCCCGATACGTGAGCAGACGCGCGGCTTCGATCCGGATCGCGCTGTCGACGAGCTTTGCGCGGATGCTTTGAAACGTGCCAATCGGCTGTCCAAACTGGCGCCGCTCGAACGCGTACGCGCGCGCCGCGTCGTACGCGCCTTGCGCAAGCCCGACGGCGAGCGCGGCAATCCCGATCCGGCCGGCGTCGAGCACCTGAAGCGCGTTGATGAAACCCTGCCCCTCGCTCCCGAGCAGGCGATCGGTGGGCACGCGGCACTGTTCCAGAATCACCTCGCTGGTCTCGCTCGATCGCATCCCCAGCTTGTTCTCCTTCTTCCCAGCGCGGAGGCCAGGCGTTCCGCGCTCGACAATGAAGGCGGAGATGCCGCGACTTCCCTTCGCGCGGCTCGTGACCGCCATCACCACCATGACGTCTCCGGTGCGCCCGTGCGTGATGAATTGTTTCGTTCCGTTGATCACCCACGAGTCGCCGTCACGCACGGCAGTCGTGCGCATCGACGCGGCGTCGCTGCCCGATGTGGCTTCGGTCAATGCCCACGCGGCGAGCTGACGTCCCGTCGCCAGCGGCACGAGATACCGCTGCTTCTGCGCCTCCGTGCCGAACATGAAAATGTGCGACGCGCCAAGGCCGTTGTGCGCCGCCACCGAAAGACAGACCGACGGGTCGACTCGCGCCAGTTCCTCGATGCAGATGCAGTAGTCGACCGCCGACATCGCTGCACCGCCGTAGGCATCCGGAAACTGAATGCCCATCAACCCGAGTTCGGCGCACTTGGCCATTAACGATGCCGGAAACTGCTGTGCCTCATCCCATTCCATGACGTGCGGACGCAGCTCGGACTCGGCGAACTCGCGCACGCTGCGGCGCAGCAGCTCCTGTTCCGTCGTGAACCGAACGTCCATAGGGCCTAGGTGTCCGTCTGCGCTGCGCTACGGCGAGACCGCCGAAGCGCCAGAATTGCACACCTGCAGCAGCCGGGCCATTCGAAATCGTATCATTCGGTTATGCAACTCATCCGACCTCTTGTCCTCTCGGTCGCACTGCTCGTCATCGCCTCGCCGGCCTGGGCCGACATCACCGCGTTCGTCGGGACGGCGACGACACCATCGAATCGCCTCGCCAGCGGCTTCGGCTTCGGCGCAGGACTACTCATCGTCGGCTTCGAGTTCGAGTACTCCAACATCCGCGAGGACCTCGCGGAAGGCGCGCCCTCATTGCGAACTGGCATGGGCAACGTGCTGGTGCAGACGCCAATCGCGATTCTGCACATACAGCCGTACTTCACCACGGGTGGAGGCGTCTTTCGCGAGCGGCTCGACGTCGTGCAGGAGACGAGCTTTGGCGTGAACACCGGAGGGGGCGCGAAGATCTCACTGCTCGGACCGCTCCGCGCGCGTGTGGACTATCGCGTCTTCTCGCTGCACGGCAACCCGCTCTTCTCGACCGTGCATCGGTTTTACGTCGGCGGCAATCTCAAATTCTAGGAATCAGGAATCGGGAATCAGGAAGCAGGAAGCCCGGGCGACTCGAGGATTCAGGCTCGAGGCGTCAGGGCTTCTGTCCAGGAACTGGTGCCAGCGGCGGCGGCGGAACGGGCTTCACGGGCGTGAGGTTCACAAGCGTCCCACCGGTGACCGCGCCCGTATAGAGCTTCCAGATCTGGTTGATCTGATCAGGATAGGCGTCTGCCAGGATCTTTCCGATCCCATAATCGGCGCCGACCACCGTCGGATCGAGCAGATATACGTACAACGCCACGCCCCCCTGGCCCGTTTCAGTCGCTTTGAACACACGCCAGCCCTTGGCCATCTCACGCACGCTGGGGTCAGTTGACTTCTCGAGTGCGGCCTGCAGATAAGCCATCACCTTCTCGAAATCAGCCGCGCGTTCGGGGCGAACGGTATTGATCAGCACACCAGCAGGCGCGGTGAACGTGCGTGGCTGCGCCGGTGCGGCCGGTGCCCCGGGCTGAGCCGGTGTCGTTGGGGCCTGACCTGGTACCGGCGCCGGTGGTTGTTGATCGGCGGCACGCACCGCCGGCGCGCCGATCGCGCTCGCGACCACGAGTGAACCGACGAGCGTGCGCACACGAACCATCAACTGTCTCCTGTACGAAGAAAAGCCACGAACGGCGGCCTGCCGTCCGTGGCTTTTGATTGTAGTGTCTCGCGTACGCGGCGGCTACTTCGAGAAGTCCGAAACCACCGGGCCCTGAATGGCGAACAGCGCCTTGTTCAAGGCTCCTTTGTACAGGTTGAAGAAATTGGTCCGCTCCATCGGATCGGTGATCACGTCGTACACGATGTTGGTGATGGAGTAGTCGGCGTCCTTCACGACGCTGATGACATGCACGTAGACGATGGTGCCGTCCGGTTGGGGCATGGAGTTCTTGATGATTTTCCACCCGGTGAGCTGCTGCTTCGCCTCCGGCTTGGTCGACTTCGAGAGCGCATCCTTCAACGTCGCGATGACCTTCTCGTAGTCGCCCACCTTGTCCGCATTGATGGCGTAGGCGAGGATCACCATATCGCCCGAATAGGTCGTCTTCTGGGGTGGCGCCTGGGCGAATGCATTCTGCGAAAACGCCGGCAGCAAGAGAATCGCGCCAGCCAGTAGCACTCCGGACAGTCGTCGCATCGTCGAGCCTCCTCGATAGGCCGGTGATCCTAACGTACGGACGGGCTTATGAAAACGGTCATCACCTCGTGAGCAAGAAGCATTCCTGCCCTCGTCAGGCGCATGCGGCCGGCATCATAGATCAACAGCCCCTCGTCTACGAACAGTTGGAGCTCCCCGCCATATCGGGCGCAGACGTCCACGTCATATCGTGACTTCATCTCAGCCAGGTCGACACCGCGCGACAAACGGAGCCCGGTGAAGAGCGCCTCCTCGAGGCGCTCCTGCGACGTCAGAACGCGTCGTTCGACGCCGAGTTGTCCTCGTTCGGCCACGCGCGCGATGTACTCAGTTGTGGAGGAAACATTCTTCTCACGGACGCCATTCCTCGTCGAATGCGCCCCGCATCCCAGTCCGAGCCACTCGCCGTCAGTCCAGTACTTCATGTTGTGCGCCGACTCGCGGCCGGGACGCGACACGTTGGAGATTTCGTATTGGACGTATCCGACACGATCGAGCCGATCCATGGCTTGGAGGTACATTTCTGCAGCGTCATCGTCGGGAGCGACCGACCAGCGCCCCCGGGCCATTTCATCGCGCAACGGAGCGTTCGGGTAGATTTCGAGCAGATAGAGCGACGCATGCTCGGGACCGAGCTCGATGAGACCGTCGACCGAGTCGAGCCAGTCGGGCACCGTCTGCTGCGGCAGCCACATCATGAGATCGAGCGAGATGTTGTCGAACCCCGCGCGGCGGGCCTCGGCAAAGGCCTCCCGGGCGCGCGCCGCCGAGTGCAGCCGGCTGAGTCGCTGCAGCTCCTCGTCGCGGAACGACTGCACTCCGAAACTGACCCGATTGATACCGGCCTCTCGAAAGTCCGCGAGTCGCTGCTCCGTCACCGTCTCCGGGTTGGCTTCGAGCGTCACTTCGGCATCGGCCGAGACGTCGAAAGCCTGGCGGCAGGACTCGATGAGACGGCGAATCTCCACCGCGTCCAGCAGTGATGGTGTGCCTCCCCCGAAAAAGATGGTGTCGGCGGGCGTTCCGTCCGCTTTCAGCTGAATCTCCTGCCGAAGAGCGGCGACATACTGCGCCTTCAGATCCCCGTCGTAGAGACCGCGATTGAAGTTGCAGTAGTTGCAGATGGCCGAACAGAACGGGATATGAAGGTAAAGACCTAGGTTCCCGCGCGGCCGCCGGACCATTTCAAGTCGACCTTCTCCTGCTTCGGCGTCTTGAGCTGGGCGCGCGCCTGTCCGTGCGATCGGGTCGGGAGTTTGCGACGGGGCTGAGCCTTCCACAACTTGTATAGGTCGTCCGCACCGGCATTGGGAGGCAGGTTGCGGTAATCCGGGCCATCGTACTCCAGGAACTCGCACATCTCACGCAAACGCGAGTGCAGTCTGAACCCGACGCGGACGAGCAGCGAGTTCATCTCTCCTTCGTCGGGCACGTCCTCGTAATTCGATGTGAAGATGGTGGGGCGTCGCTCATTGTAGCGGGTGTTGACGATGAGGCTCATCGTCTCCTCGACCCAGTCGGTCAGTCGCTCAGCACCCAGGTCGTCGAGCACGAGCAGCTCGGCGTCCATCACAGGTCGAATCACGTCCATCTCGGCGGCGTGAGTCACAGGGTTGTACGTGCTGCGTATGTCCTTCAGGAGTGCGCGCGTGTCGTAGTACAGCCCGCGAGCGCCGATCCGCCGGACCACATCGCGCAGCACCGCCACGGCGATGTGAGTCTTGCCGATCCCGGGAGGGCCGATCAGCATGAGGCCCTTCTCGACGACGGGGAACGCCTCGCAGAAGCGACGCGCCGACGCGACCGCACGCAGCAGTTCCTCGTTGTGATACGTGACGAAGCTATCGAGCGTGCAGCGCTGATACCGCGGAGGAACGCGCGCGTCGCGCAATCGCTGATCGACGGTTCGATCGCGGACGCAGTCGCAGCGTGTCACTCGCGAGACACCGCTGATCTCGATCGTCTTCCATCCAGTGTCGTCGCAGAGGGGACAGGCCACACGTCATGGTAACCCCGAACCTCCCGCACAGATCGTCACGCGAGGTGCCACGACTGCAAAAAGGCCCGGTCGAATGACAGAACTCCGTGACGGCTAGTTATTCGATTTGCGCGAAGGCGTCCGCTCGTCGGCTTCGGGCGTGGCAGGAGGCGACGCGCGCCGGACCAGATCGGTCGGCGCGGATTTGACGAGCGCAGTGCCGAGACGCTGCTCCCAGTCGTCGATGCCGCGCGCCATCTCGCGCTTGACGTAGTGCATGAACTCGTTGACCTCACCCTGCATCTGCTCGATCTTGCGGCGCAGGTTGAGGATGATTTCGACGCCGGCCAGGTTGACACCCAGATCACGGGTCAACGTCAGGATCGTCTCGAGCTGTTCGAGATCCTCTTCGGAATAGAGACGGGTGTTGCCTTCGGTCCGCGATGGTTTGAGCAGGCCCTCTCGCTCGTAGAGGCGCAGCGTCTGCGGGTGGATGTCGTACTTCTGCGACACCGCGCTGATCATGTAGTACGCCTTGCCGCGCTCAGCTCGCTTGGCCATTGTCGCTACTCCCGCACACCATCGCCATTGAGGCGACCAAACTCGCGGAGCAGTTCCTTCGATCGCTCGTCGAGGACCTTCGGCAGCATGATCCGGACTTCGACGATGAGGTCGCCGCGCTGGCCCGTCCTGGTGGACGGCGCGCCGCGCTCGCGCAGCCGGAAGCGCTGGCCCGACTGCGTTCCCGGCGGCACGCGCAGGCGCGCCTCGCCTTCGAGCGTGCGCACCACGACGCGCGCGCCAAGCGCCGCCTCGTGCACCGCGATCGGGACGATCAGATGCAGGTCGTCGCCGTCGCGGCGAAACGTCGGGTGCGAGGCTACCTTCACGGCCACATAGAGATCGCCCGGCTGCCCTCCACGAATCCCCGCGTGTCCTTTGCCAGGGATGCGAAGCCGATCACCGTCCGCTACGCCCGCCGGCACCCGCACCGTCACCGTTTCGCTGCGGGTCTCGAGTCCGGTCCCGCTGCACGGCTCGCAGGGTCTCGGAATCTGCTGCCCGGTCCCACCGCACGACGTGCAGCTGCGTGAGAACACCATGTGCCCGCGCACGGAACGGACCGCCCCCGTCCCCTGACAGAGATGGCACGTCCCCGCGCTCGCGCGGGTTCGGCCGCTTCCCGCACAGGTGCGGCAGCTCTCACGCCGTGTGATCGTGATCGATCGCTCGGTGCCGCCGAGCCCCTCTTCGAACGACACCGGCATCTCGGTGTGGAGATCCGTCCCACGCTGCGACGCGTCGCCTCTCGCACCGCGTTCGGTCAGCACCTCGGCGAACAGATCGCCGAAAGTCGCCGAGTAGTCGACACCGCGCGTGGAGAAATCGAACCCTTCGAAACCGGTCGCTTGAACCGGTTCCGGCTCGCTCGCATGGCCTGCGTCGTACCGGGATCTGCGCGCGGGATCGATCAGCGTCTCGTAGGCCTCGAGGATCAGGCGGAATCGCGCCTCGGCACCGCGATCACCCGGGTTGATGTCCGGATGATAGCGTCGCGCGAGCCGTCGATACGCCCGCTTGATCTCGGACTCCGACGCGCCCTGCGCCACACCTAAGACGATGTACAGATCCATTTGTGATCTTTGAGTTGTGATTAGTGATTCGTTTCTGATTGGCCGTCACGAATCACAACTCACCATTGCCCTATTTGTCGTCGACGACCTCAGCGTCGATCACGTCCCCTTGCGAACCAGAACCTGTCGAACCCGCAGCACCACTTGAACTAGACCCTGCCGAACCCGCTGCACCCTCAGAACCCGGCGCAGCGCCAGCGCCCTGGTTCTTGTAAAGCGCTTCCGCCGCCTTGTGCTGCGTTTGCGTGAGCAGATCCATCGCCCGTTCGATGCTCGCGACATCGTTCGAGTTGATCGCGGTCTTGAGGCCTTCGATCGCCGATTCGACCGCGGCCTTGTCTGACGCCCCGAGCTTGTCGCCCATCTCGCGCAGCATCTTCTCACCGGCATAGACCGCCTGATCCGCGCGATTGCGCGTCTCGATCTCCTGCCGGCGTTTCTTGTCCTCTTCCGAGTGCGACTCGGCGTCCTTCATCATCCGCTCGACTTCGTCCTTGCTCAGGCCGCTCGAGGCGGTAATGGTGATCTTCTGTTCCTTGCCGGTACCGTGGTCCTTGGCCGACACGTTGACGATGCCGTTGGCATCGATGTCGAACGTCACCTCGATCTGCGGCACGCCGCGCGGCGCCGGCGGAATGCCGACCAGCTGGAAGCGGCCCAGCGTGCGGTTGTCGCGCGCGAGTGGCCGCTCACCCTGCAGCACGTGCACCTCGACGCTGGTCTGACTGTCGGCCGCCGTCGAGAACGTCTCGCTCTTCCGCGTCGGAATCGTCGTGTTGCGTCCGATCAGCGTCGTCATCACCCCGCCGAGCGTCTCGATCCCCAGTGAAAGCGGCGTGACGTCGAGCAGCAGCAGGTCCTTGACCTCGCCGGCCAGCACGCCCGCCTGAATGGCAGCACCGACCGCCACCACTTCGTCAGGGTTCACCCCTTTGTGCGGCTCCTTGCCGAACAGCTCTTTCACGATCTGCTGCACGCGCGGAAT
>Ga0126377_10000108_pt1 | contig 41988 bp, 39 predicted proteins | sample PanSoiMetPlot_22_FD_92647 | JGI IMG/M metagenome (GOLD analysis project Ga0126377, IMG submission 92647) | Tropical forest soil microbial communities from Panama - MetaG Plot_22 | ecosystem: Environmental > Terrestrial > Soil > Tropical forest > Bulk soil | place: Panama | collected 2016-02-17 | reverse complement strand
GCTCGCCGACTCGCGTGCCCGCTGGATCCTGACCGTGCCGCCGCTGGCCCCCAAGGCGGTGGAGGCCGCCGGGCGCACCGGGATCGAGGAGGTGTTCGTGCTCGGCGAGGCCGAGGGCCTCACGCCGTTCGCGGCGCTCGCGGCGGCCGGCGGCGACCCGCCCCGGGTCCGCGTCGATCCCGCCGAGGACCTGGTGGCGCTGCCCTACTCGAGCGGCACCACGGGCCTGCCCAAGGGCGTGCTGCTCAGCCACCGCAACGTGGTCGCCAACCTCTGCCAGTGCCGGCCGGTGCTCAGCACCGACGAGCACGACGTCGTGCTCGCGGTGCTGCCCTTCTTCCACATCTACGGGCTGACCGTGGTGATGGGCTCGGCCCTGTCGGCGGGGGCGACGCTGGTCACGATGCCGCGCTTCGACCTGGAGGAGTTCCTGCGCCTGCACGCCGAGCACCGGGTGACGCGCGGGTTCCTGGTCCCCCCGATCATGCTCGCGCTCGCCAGGCACCCGCTGGTGGACGCCTACGACCTGTCGGCGCTGGAGTTCGTCACCAGCGGCGCGGCGCCGCTCAGCGCCGAGCTGGAGGCCGCGGTCGAGCAGCGCCTGGGCTGCGTCGTCACCCAGGGCTACGGGCTCACCGAGACCAGCCCGGTGGTCACCACCAGCCCCGGTGATCCGGCGCGGATCCGCCACGGCTCGGTCGGCCAGCTGCTGCCCAATACCCAGCTCATGGTCGTGGAGCCGCAGACCGGCGAGCCGCTGCCGCAGGGCGAGACCGGCGAGCTGTGCTTCCGCGGTCCGCAGATCATACAGGGCTACCTGCGCGACCCCGACGCGACCGCGGCGATGCTCCGCGGCGACGGCTGGCTGGCTACCGGCGACCTCGGCCACGTCGACCCTGACGGGTTCGTGTTCGTGGTCGACCGGGTCAAGGAGCTGATCAAGTACAAGGGCCTCCAGATCGCCCCCGCCGAGCTGGAGGCGGTCCTGCTCGAGCACCCCGAGGTCGCGGACGCCGCCGTGATCCGGGTCCCCGACGAGGAGGCGGGCGAGGTCCCCAAAGCCTACGTGGTCGCCGCGGGCGAGGTGGATGCGCAGGACGTCCTGCGGTTCGTCGCCGAGCGGGTCGCGCCCTACAAGCAGGTCCGGCAGCTGGAGTTCATCGACCGGATCCCCAGGGCGCCGAGCGGCAAGATCCTGCGGCGGGTGCTCATGGCGCGGGCGGCCGAGGGGGCGTGACCGCGGGTCAGCGAGGCAGCGGCCGGCGCCCGAGCGGCCGCAGGCCGTAGCCGCCGCCGTTGCCGCCGGCCGGCCCGGGCTCGAACCAGTAGCCCGCGCCCGCCTGCATGAGCAGGTGGCGCGGGCGCGACGGGTCCGGCTCCAGCTTGCGCTGCAGCTGGACCATGAAGGCGCGCAGCTCGTGGTCCTGCGGCCCGTTGAGCTCGCCCCACACCTCCTCCACGAGCTGGCGCGGGGCGATCAGCTCGCGGGGATGCTGGGCGAGCAGCTCGAGCACGTGCCACTCGGTCCGGGTGAGCCGTACCTCGCCGGCCGCGGTCACCACCCGCCTGGCCGCCAGGTCGACGGTGAAGCCGGCGGTCCGGACGATCGCGCCCCGCGCGCCGCCGCGCCCGCGGGCGAGCAGGCCCGGCTCCCGGGAGGGCTCGCCCCGCGCGGCCTGGGCGGCCCGGAGCGCGGGATGGTTCAGCGTGGCGAAGAACAGGCACACGGCCGCGATCGCCAGGACCGCCGGGGCGAACGACGGCGCGGGGCCGACGGACTTGCTGAGCGCCGCCCACCAGCGCTCCGCCGCCGACATCGCCGCCCAGCGCTGGGAGTACCGGAAGTCCAGGGGTCCCGTCCGGTAGTTGGCCTCGATGTGGTCGAGCACGCCGATGACCGAGCTGGCCGCGACCAGGACCGTGATGAGCCGAACGAGCCGGATCGCGGTCCGCCCGCGGGCGAGCACCAGCAGCGCGATGCCCACCGTCAGCACCGCCAGCGACACCCAGGGGATCATCTGGACCGCCGACTTCCAGTGCCGCAGCGAGGCCAGCTCGACCGCGGTCCCGACGGTGTTCACCGCGGCCAGCGCGATCATGCCGTCGCGCAGCAATGCCGCGGTCCGGCGCGTGCCGGACCGCGGCGACCGGTCTGCGTTACGGTTCGAGGGTCGCGACAATCTGGTCAACCACTCCGGGAGCCGGGTTGTACTTTGCGAGCTCCTGGCGCAGCTTGGCGAGGTCGGGATCATCCGCGGGGTACGGACGGTACTCCATGACCTCATCGGCCCACTTCTCGGGCTGGGGGATGCCGGCGGTCTTGAAGGTCTGGACGAGCTCGTCCTCCGTGGCCGAGTTCGCCGAGATCTTCGCCGCAGAGGACATGTCCTGCGCCGCGGGGGCCGCAGTCGCCGCGGGGGCCTGGCTGCTCGTGTCGTCCCCGCCCCCACCGCACGCCGCGACGAGCAGCCCGCAGGAGAGCGCGAGGAGAAGACCGAGAGCAGGACGAAGGACTTGGCGCATTGGCGATCCTTTGCTGTCGTTGGAGGGGGATTCCAACGGAGGGATTTCAGAGATTACCCCACGGTTCTCCCAAAGGGAACTACTCAGGTCTGTCGAGACTCTCGAAACGGTCTCGGCAGAACGACCGATTTATTAGGCAAGGCGAAAGTCCCGTGTCTCCACGGCTCCCGGACCCGCGGCAGGCCCGCGGCGGGCTGATCGTCGTGGCCGGCGAGGCCCTCGTGGATCTGGTCCAGGACGCCTCCGGGCGGCTCGTGGCCCACCCGGGCGGCGGGCCGTTCAACGCCGCCCGGGCCGCGGGCCGCCTGCGGCAGCCGGTCGCGTTCCTCGGCCCGGTCGCCGGCGACCGCTTCGGCCGCCAGCTCCGCGAGCGGCTGGCCCGGGACAGCGTGCGGCTGGACGCCGTCGTCGACAGCGAACGCCCGACCACCCTGGCCCTCGCGCAGCTCGACGCCCGGGGCCGGGTCGAGTACCGCTTCTACGCCGAGGGCACGTCCGTGCCGGACCTCAGCGTCGAGGCGGCGCGCCGGGCGCTGCCCGCCGGCGTCGCGCTGCTGCACGTCGGCGGGCTCGGGCTGGTGTTCGAGCCGATCGCGGCCGCGCTGGAGGCGCTGGTCCGCGCCGCCGCCCGGCGGGCGATCGTCACCCTGGACCCAAACTGCCGGCCGGCGGCGGTCGCCGACGCGACCGCCTACCGCCGCCGGCTCGGGCGCGTGCTGCGCCACGCCGCGGTGGTGAAGGCGAGCGAGGAGGACCTCGCCTGGCTCGACCCGGCGCGGCCGCCGGCCGAGACCGCCCGGTCGCTGCTGGACCAGGGACCGGCGCTGGTGCTGCTCACCCTCGGGGCACGCGGCGCGACCGTGCTCACCGCGGCCGGCGAGCGCGCCGTGCCCTCCCCGCCGGTGGCGGTGCGGGACACCATCGGGGCGGGCGACGCGTTCTGCGGCGCCTTCCTCGCGTGGTGGCGCTCGCAGGGCCTCGGGCGCGCCGCGCTCTCCCGGCCCGACACCGCCGTCGAGGCGGCCCGCTTTGCCTGCCTGGTCGCCGCCCGCACCTGCGAGCGCGCCGGGGCGTCCCCGCCGCGGCTGTCGGAGCTGGAGGCGTGAACGCCACCCGGGGGCTCGACCGGGCGCGAGCCGCCGCGGGCGGCCGTTGCCCCCGGCCCCGCCGTCCGTAGAATAGTTTCCTCCTCAACGACAGGGGGCGGTTGGATGCCCACCGGTCCGGCACCTGCGTCGCGGGCGAGGACGCCGTCGCGGCCACGCCGCTCCCGGCTGCCCTGACGCCGTGACCCTGCTGCTCCAGGAGCTCCCCGCGAGCCGGGTCGTGTTCGGCCCGGGCGCGCTCACCCAGGTGCCCGAGGAGGTCGGGCGGTTCGGCTGCCGCGCGGTGGTGCTCATCGCCGGCGCGAGCGAGCGGCCGCACGCCGACCGCGTCGCCGGCGCGCTCGGGCCGCGCCTGGCGGCCCGCATCGACCGGGTGGCCCAGCACGTCCCCCAGGAGCTGGCCGCGGACGCGCTGCGCGTGGCCCGGGAGGCCCGCGCCGACGGGCTCGTGTCGATCGGCGGGGGCTCGGCGACGGGGCTGGCCAAGGCGGTCGCCCGCACCACCCGCCTGCCGATCCTCGCGGTCCCGACGACCTACGCGGGCAGCGAGATGACCCCGGTGTGGGGGATCACCGCCGACGGCCACAAGACCACCGGTCGCGACCCGATGGTGCGGCCCCGCACGGTCGTGTACGACCCGCTGCTGACGCTGTCGCTGCCGTCCGCCGTCACCGCCGCGAGCGGCATGAACGCCGTGGCGCAGTGCGTCGCGGCCCTGTGCGCGCCGCGCGCCGGGCCGCTCACCCGCCTGTTCGCCGAGGAGGGCCTGCGCGAGCTAGCCTCGGCCCTGCCGCACTGCACCGAGCTGCCCTGGGACCTTCCCGCGCGCTCGCGCGCCCTGGTCGGCGCGTGGCTGGCGGGGCTCGCGGTCGCCGGCGTCCGGACCGGCGTCCACCACAAGGTCTGCCACGTGCTCGGCGGCAGCTTCGGGCTGCCGCACGCCGACACCCACGCGGCGGTGCTGCCGCACTCGGCCGCGCACGAGGCGGACGGCGCGCCCGAGGCCCTCACGCGGGTCGAGCGCGCGCTCGGCGCCGCCGACGCGCCCGGCGGCCTGTGGGACCTGGCCAGCAGGACCGGCGCGCCGACCAGCCTGCGCCAGCTCGGCCTGCGCCAGCGGGACGTGGACACCGCGGCGCTGCTGGTGGCCGAGGCGCTGCCCGCCGACCGGAGGGTCGGCACGGCCGAGCTGGCGGCGCTGCTGGCCGCCGCCTGGGAGGGCCGCCGGCCGGGTCCCGGCCGGCGTCCGGCGCCGTGAGGGTGGGCGCGCCGCCGGCGCCCCGGGCGGCCGCGTATGGTCAGATGGCACCGCGGGCCCGCCCCCCGCCCGCGGCGGCGAGGAGCGATCCACAGGTGAGCGATCCACAGGTGAGCGATCCACAGGTGAAGGTGTCCGCGACGCCTTCTGACCGCAGGTGGACGCCCCGAAGAAGGGCGTCGCGGACACCTTCAGTGGCCCCGCACAGTGGCCCCGCAGCACCGGATGGACCCCTGCAGGCAGGAACCCGGCCGACCAAGGAGGGCGCCGTGGACGGATGGAACGCGATGACCTACGAGGGCAAGGACAACGTGCTGCGCGCCGTGCGCGCCGACGCCGAGGCGCTGTTCGCCATGGCGGAGGCGCCGGGGGCGTGGGAGGCGCCGACCGCCTGCACGGGCTGGCAGGTGCGCGACGTCTTCGGCCACCTGGTGGACACGACCGAGGCGTACTTCGTCGCGTTCGACGCGGCGCGCGGCAACGGCCAGGCGCCCGACGCGCTCGGCGTACGCGTGATGGCCGAGCGGGTGAACCGGCGGGCGACCGCCTTCCGCGAGCTCTCGCAACAGGAGATGACCGCGCGGCTGCGCGGCGACTTCGCCAAGATGATGGAGATCTTCCAGGCGCTCGGCCCGGACGAGTGGACCGGGCTGATGGTGCCGCACGTCTATATGGGGCCGATCCCCGCGTTCTTCTACCCCGCGTTCCAGCTCATGGACTACGGGGTGCACGCCTGGGACGTCCGGCAGGGCACCGGCCGCGCGCACGGGCTGGACGGCGACACCGCCGACCTGCTGGTTCCGTTCATGTTCGGGCTGTGGCAGGCGACCGCCGACGTCGACCCGGACGCCGAGCCGTTCACCCTGGGCCTGCGCGTGTCCGGGCGCAACGGCGGCGAGCACCGGGTGTCCGTGGCGCCGGGCGGGGTGACCTTCGAGCCGGGCGGCGTGGACGACCTGGCGACCGTGATCGAGTTCGACCCGGGCAGCTTCGTGCTGACCGCCTTCGGGCGCAGCAACTCGGGGACGATCCGCGGCGACGCCGTCCCCGCCGACCGCTACCTCAACCTGTTCTTCCGCATCTGACGCCCGGCGCACGCACAGGAGGCTGTGAGCCCAATGAGCGATCCGGTCATCGATCTCGGGGCGATCGCGGCTCGGCGCGACCGCATCCGCGCGGAGCACCTGCGGCCCGACGCCGAGCGGGCGGCGTCCACGGCGCGCGGCGTACACCATGTGGCGGTGCTGTGCTCGGACGTGGAGCGGACCATCCGCTTCTACCAGGAGGTGCTCGAGTTCCCGCTGACCGACATCTTCGAGAACCGCGACTACCGCGGCTCCAACCACTTCTTCTTCGACATCGGCAACGGCAACCTGCTGGCGTTCTTCGACTTCCCCGGGCTGGACCTCGGCCCGTACCAGGAGGTGCTCGGCGGCCTGCACCACATCGCGATCTCCGTCGAACCGGATACGTGGGAGCGCCTGCGGGGCAAGCTGGAACAGGCGGACGTGCCCTACCACCTGGCCAGCGGGAGCTCGATGTACTTCCGCGACCCCGACGGCACCCGCCTGGAGCTGATCGCCGACCCGCTCGGCGAGATGTACGGCAGCAAGGTGGTGTAGTCGCGGGGCCGGCCGGCGTCCGGCGCGGGCGGTCCGTATCCCGCGCGGGCCGCGGCGCCCGCGGGGACTGCCGCGAGGGGGTGAGGCGCGCCGCCGGCGGCGGCGCGCCCGGCCGCCGCACCGGTCACGTCGGCAGCCAGTACTGGACCGTCGCGCCCTCCCCGGGCGCGCTGTCGATCCGCAGCCAGCCACCGGCCGTCTCCGCCCGCTCGCGCATCGTCCGCAGACCCGGGGTCTCGGCGTGGCCGCCGAGCGCCTCGGGCGTGAAGCCGACGCCGTTGTCCTCCACCTGCACCAGCAGCCCCTCGCCCGACTCCTCCACGCTGATCGTCACCATCGACGCCAGCGCGTGGGCGCGGACGTTGGTGAGCGCCTCCTGCGCGATGCGGAACGCCGTGATGCGGGTCTCCTCCGGAAGGTCCCGGTCGACCTGGCTCTTGACCTCCACCTCGGCGCCGGTCGCCCGGATCGCCTCGGCGTACCCGTCCAGCGCGGCCGCCAGCCCCGAGCGGTCGGAGACCGGCTGGCGCAGCTCGCTCAGGACCCCGCGCAGCTGGTCCAGGCCGGTGGTGAGCGGGAACGCGACCTCCTGGAGCCAGCGCTCGCGCTCCTCGGCCTCCAGCGACCGGCTGAGCACGCGCAGCCGGACCAGGGCGGTCGAGACCGACTGGAGCGCCTCGCTGTTGAGGCTGCCCGCGACCCGGTGGCGCTCGCTCTCCTGCGCGTCCACCAGCCGGGCGAGCAGGAGGCGGCGCTGCTCGTCGACGCTGCGCAGCCGGTCGAGGGTGACCCGCAGGTCCTCCTCCGCCCACTTCCGGTCGGTGATGTCGCGCGCGACGATGAGCTGCCCGGCCGGCCGGCCCCGGCGGTCCAGGAGCGGCGAGACGAGCAGCTCGTAACTGCGGCCGCAGCGCTCGGCCTCGGTGGTGCGGGCGGCCCCCGACGGCTCGGCCACCAGCTGCGCCCACGCCGGCAGCAGCCGCTCGAACTGCTGGCCGATCGCGCCGCCGACGGTCCGCCCGAGGAGTCGCTCGGCGGCCGGGTTGGCGTCGATCACCCGCCCGAGGTGGTCGAGCACCAGGACGCCGTCCCCGATCGTGGCGAAGATGCGGCCCCGGGCGACGGGCAGCAGGTCGACCAGCCGGAACCGGAACAGCCCCCAGATGAGCAGCGCGCACGTCGCCAGGAGCAGGAACGGGGTCAGCTCCACCCGCCCGAACGGGCCGACGTCGAGGTCGAACAGCAGGTTGGCGGCGAACGGCAGCAGCAGCGACACCAGCAGGAACGCGCTCTGGCGGCGGTACACGCCAGGGACCCGCGCCAGCCGCACCAGGAAGAAGCCCATCGCGAGCCAGATGAGCGCGTAGGAGTAGATCGCGTTGACCCAGAACAGGGGGCCGTTGGAGGCGACCGGGTGGTTCTCGACGGTGGCGCCCGGCGGGTAGTAGCGGATGAGGTCGTGGGTGGCGCTGTCGGCCAGCAGCACCAGCACCGCCAGCGGCTCGACCGCCAGCAGCACCATCGCGCGCCGATCCAGCCACCGGGTCCGGCCGCTGTACTGCAGCAGGAAGATCAGGACCGCGGGCGGGAGCAGGCACAGGCCGAGGTACTTCAGGTCCCCCCACAGCTGCCTGGTGGCCACGTCGGCGCCGCTCAGCTCCAGCGCGTAGGCGACGCTCCAGACCGCGCTGGCGAGCAGGATCAGCAGCAGCCCGCTCCCCGCCGAGCTGGCCCGCCGCCGCCACACGTACACGATCGCCAGGGAGAACGCCGCGGCCCCGGCGAGCAGGAGCGCGCCGGCACTGGACAGGCGCATGGTCACGGGCCGCTCCCCCCTCCGCGTGCACCGGGCCTGAGCGGACACATCCGGGCAATTCTGGAGGAAGAACCGGCGCCTGCGAAGGCTTTCCCCGGCGACCGGCCGGGGCTACCCCGGCCCGGCCGGACCCGGGCGCAGCAGCCGCTCCAGCAGCAGCCGCTTGGCCTCGGGCCCGTGTCCCTGCCGGACCAGCGCCTCCAGCTCCTCCAGGTCCAGTGCCGCCTGCCAGCGGCGCGCGCGGTCGTCGTAGTCGGGCAGCGCCGGCAGCGTCTCCGCCCGCGCCTGGCCGACCAGCTCCATGATCTGCGCCCACTCGGGGCCGAAGCGGCGCTCCAGCAGCTCGCGCAGGCGGCGGGCGAGCGCCGGCGAGCGGCCGCCGGTGGAGATCGCGATCGCCAGCCGCCCGCGGCGCACCACCGCCGGCGCGGCGAAGTCGCAGTGCTCCACGTCGTCCATGACGTTGACCAGCACCCCACGGGCGCGGCCGGCGCGGTAGACGGCGGCGCGGGTCACGGGGTCGGCACTGGAAGCCACGCACACGAACGCGCCGTCCAGGTCGGCTGGCCGCCAGGCGCGCCGGCGCACCGTGACCCGGGGGTCCCGCGCCAGCCCGTCCAGCGCCGCCGCGGGACCGTCGGCCACCACCGTCACGCTCGCGCCCGCGGCCAGCAGGGCCCCCGCCTTGCCCTGCGCGACGGCGACGCGGCCGATCACCACCGCGGCCCGTCCCGACAGGTCCAGGCTGACCGGGTACCCGAACGTCGCCCGGCGCTCCCCGCGCGCCGGCGGCCGCGCACGGCCGCGGCCGACCGCCCCGTCGGCGGCCGCGCGGCGCCGGCGGCGGGCCACCGCTGGCAGGGCGGGCCGGGTCATCGCGCCGCCGCCCGCCCCGGCCCGGCCGCGGGCGCGTCCCGGTCCGCGAGGTCCGCGCGGAGCTGGCCGAGGGCCGCGTCGAAGCGCGCCGACGGGCTCTGGTGGTGCAGCCCGCACTCGCGGTCGGCGCCCGCCTCCCACCACCAGCGCCCGGCGCGCTCGTCCTCGCCCGGGGCGACCGCGCGGGTGCAGGGGGCGCAGCCGATGCTCGCGAAGCCCTGCTCGTAGAGCGGGTGCAGGGGCAGCCGGTGCTCGCGCGCGTACGCGAGCGCGTCCGCGCGGGTCCAGGCGGCCAGCGGGTTCAGCTTGACGATGCCGCCGTGGGCGTCGTCGCGCTCGGCGACCGCGGTGCCGGCGCGCGCCGGGCCGCCGTCGCGGCGCAGGCCCGACGCCCAGGCGTCCACCCCGGCCAGCGCGCGCGCCAGCGGGTCCACCTTGCGGACCTGGCAGCACAGCCGGCGCAGCGCCTGGTCGCGCCGGAACAGGTTGGTCCCGTGGCGGCCGACCATGGCCGCCACGGCGTCCGGGTCGGGCAGGACGACCTCGACCCGCACGTCCAGCCGGGCCCGGACGGTGTCGAGGAACTCATGGGTCTCCTGGGGCAGGCGGCCGGTGTCGACGGTCAGCGCGCGCACGCCCGGGTCGATCCGCCTGGCCATGTCGAGCACGACGATGCCCTCCACCTGCAGCGCGGTCACGACCACGAAGCCTCGCCCGAAGGTCTCGACCGCCCAGGCGAGCGCCTCCTCGGACCGCGCGCCCTGGAGCCGCTCCGGGATCGCGGTCATCCCCGGTACCCCTCGATCAGCAGCGCGGCCACCTCGGCGCGGCTGAACTCGGCGGGGGGCGGCTCGCCCCTGGCCAGCAGCGCCCGCACCGCGGTGCCCGACAGGTGCACCCGCTCGGCCGGCGGGTGCGGGCAGCTCCGCGCGGTCGCCATCTGGTCGCAGCGGCGGCAGAAGAACGCGTGCTCGAACTTGAGCGGCACGATCCCCAGCTCCTCGGGCGCGTAGGCGTCGAACGCCTCCTGCGCCGCGTAGGTGCCGTAGTACGAGCCGACCCCGGCGTGGTCGCGGCCGACGATGAAGTGGGTGCAGCCGTAGTTGCGGCGCACCAGCGCGTGGAAGACCGCCTCGCGCGGGCCGGCGTAGCGCATCGCGGCGGGGAAGGCGCTGAGCAGCACGCGCCCGGCCGGGTAGTAGCCCTCCAGCAGCACCCGGTAGCAGGCCATCCGCAGCTCGGCGGGCACGTCGTCGTCCTTGGTCTGGCCGACCAGCGGGTGCAGCAGCAGGCCGTCCACCTGCTCCAGCGCGACCTTCTGGAGGTACTCGTGGGCGCGGTGGACCGGGTTGCGGGTCTGGAAGCCGACCATCGTCCGCCAGCCGCGGGCCTGCGCCTCGGCGCGGACCTGCGCCGGGGCGAGGCGCGGGCCGAGCCCGGCCGGGGCCGGCGGCAGGCGCAGCACCCGGACCGGGCCGCCGACCAGCGGGCCGGGACGGGCGAGCGTCGCGGCGACGCCGGGGTGGGCGGGGTCGCCGGTGCCGAACACCGCCTCGACCTCGACTCGAGGGTCAGGGTCGAACACGGCCTCGACGTCCAGCACCGCCAGCGGCTCGCCGGCGGCGGTGGTGAGCGCCAGGCGGTCGGGCGCACCGCGCAGCAGCTCCGCCGGCACCGCCAGGCTCACCGGCAGCGTCCACACCAGCCCGCTCGCCAGCCGCCCGTCGCCCACCACCGCGGCGTGGTCCGCGGGTCCGAGGAACCCGGTCAGCGGCGAGAACGCGCCGACGGCCAGGCACTCCAGGTCGGCCAGGCCGCGCGCGTCGAGCGCCACCGCGGGCAGGCCGGCGGCCGCGGCGGCCAGCTCGCCGGGGTCGGGGTCCAGGCGGTCGACCAGCACGCCGCCGTGCGGCACCGACGGCCCAGCCACGCGGCCCGGCCCGGTGGTCCCGCCTGCGTCGGCCCCGCGCCAGGTGTCGGCGTCCGGCGGCGGCACCCGGCCGCCGCCCTCGCGCCATGCGACCGACTCCCGTGGTGGCACCCGGGCGGCTGCACGGGCCTCGCGCCGGTCGTTCGGCCTCACCGGTGGCACTCGGCCCGTGGTCATGCCAGGCTCCCCGCCACCTGGTCGCCCGCCCGGTCGAGCAGGGCCAGGACCCGCCCGGCCGAAGCCTGCGGCGGCTCGTCCTCGGTGCGCAGGACCAGCTCGGGGGCCAGCGGCGGCTCGTAGGGGTCGTCGACCCCGGTGAGGCCGCGCAGCTCACCGCGGGCCTGCCGGGCGTACAGGCCCTTGACGTCGCGCGCCCGGCAGGCGTCCAGGCTGGCGTCCACGTGGACCTCGACGAAGCTGCCGATCGCCGCCCGGACCTCGTCCCGGACCGCCCGGTAGGGCGAGATCGCCGACACCAGCACGGTCACGCCGTGCCGGGTGAGCAGCCCGGCGACGAACCCGATCCGGCGGATGTTCTCGTCCCGGTCGGCCTTGGAGAAGCCCAGGCCCTTGGACAGGTGGGTGCGCACGACGTCGCCGTCGAGGACCTCCACCGGCACCTCGCGCTCGCGCAGGCCCTCGGCGACCAGGTTGGCGACGGTCGTCTTGCCCGCGGACGGCAGGCCGGTGAACCAGACGGTGACCCCGGGGGTCCTGCCGTGGATCGTCGGGAGGGACATTCGTCGGGGGTCCTTTCGTATCCGGTCGTATCAGGCGGCGGCGGTCGGTTCGTTGACCAGGCCGCGGTTGCGGCGGATCGTGCGCTCGACCCAGCCGAAGCCCACGGCGTCCACGAGGATCCCGACGGTGAGGATGACCAGCATCGTGGCGAGCAGGCCCTCGGCGTCGGAGAACTCGCGGGCGAACTGCAGCCGGACGCCGAGCGAGGGCCGCTCGGCGAGGATGACCAGCAGCTCACCGGCCATCAGGCTGCGCCACGCGAACGCCCAGCCCTGCTTCAGCCCGGCGACGAACCCGGGCAGCGCGGCCGGCAGCAGGACGTGGCGGTAGAAGCCGAGGCCGCGCGCGCCCATCGCCCGGCCGGCCTTGAGCAGCAGCACCGGGATGTGGTCGACCCCGCCGATCACGCCGTTGGCGATCGAGGGCGCGGCCCCGAGCACGACCACGAACAGGATCGCGCCCTCCCCCAGCTTGAACAGCAGGATCGCCAGCGGGAACCAGGCGATCGACGGCATCGTCTGCAGGCCCGTGATCGCCGAGGCCACCGCGGCGCGCAGGAAGCGCTGGCGGGCCACGGCCACGCCCAGCAGGGTCCCGACGACCAGGGCGAGCGCGTAGCCGACGGCGGCCCGGCCGAGCGTGATCGCCGCCGCCTCGGGGAGCACCCCGCTGACCAGGTCGCGCCCGAGCCGCGCGAGCACCGGGCCCGGACCGGGCAGCAGGTACGAGGGGCGCCAGCCCGACCAGGCGACGAGCTGCCAGGCGACGAGCACGAGCCCGGCCGCGGCCAGCTTGGGCCAGAGCGCGCCGACCAGCCCGCGCAGCCGCCCACGGCGCCGCCCCGGCGCCGTGCCCTCCAGCGCGTCCAGCCCGGCCAGCAGCCCGACCGACCGAGGGGGCTGCGCTCCGCTCCGCCCCCCCGGACCCCCCCGGACCTCCCCCACGGTGAAGGGCGCTGCGCTCCGCCCCCCCGGACCCCCCCGGTCCGCCGGTGACAGGTGGTGGCTACGCGCGCCCATGGCGGCGTACCTCCTCGCGGAGCCGGTCGGTGATCGTGGCCGACAGCCGCGCCACGGCGGGCGCGTCGATCCGGCGGGGGCGGGGGACCTCGACGGGGAACTCCGCCGCGACCCTCCCCGGTCGGCTGGACAGCAGGACCACCCGGTCCCCCAGCCGCACCGCCTCGCGCACGTTGTGCGTGACGAACAGGACGGTCAGGCCGGTGGCCTGCCACAGGCGCTCCAGCTCGTCGTGGAGCAGGTCGCGGGTGATCGCGTCCAGTGCCCCGAAGGGCTCGTCCATCAGCAGGATCTCCGACTCCTGGGCCAGCGCCCGGGCGAGCGCGACCCGCTGCCGCATCCCGCCCGACAGCTCGTGTGGCCGCTTGGCCGCGAACCCGCCCAGGTGCACCCGCTCCAGCAGCTCGGCGGCCGTTCGCCTGCGCGCCGCCCGCCCGACGCCGCGCAGGCGCAGCGGCAGCTCGACGTTGCGGGCGGCGGTCAGCCACGGGAACAGCGCGGCCTCCTGGAACAACAGCGCAGTCCGGCCCTGGACCGCGACCCCGCCCGCGGACGGCCGGTCCAGCCCGGCGACCAGGTTGAGCAGGGTGCTCTTGCCGCAGCCGGATGCGCCCAGCAGGCAGGTGAACGAGCCGGGCTCGACCGCCAGCGACATCCCGTCCAGCGCCAGGACCGCATCGTCGCCGCGCCCGTAGCGCTTGACCACGCCGGTCATCGACACGGCCGGGGCGGCCGCCCGGACCTCGTGCTGGGTCACGGCCATCAGACCGGCACCTGCCCTTCGCCCTGCCCGGCCAGCACCCGGTTCAGCGGACCCAGCTCGTAGATGCCGTCCAGGTCGTCGGTCTCGAGGAACCCCAGCGCCTTGGCGTTGGCGGCCGAGGTGCGCAGCGACGACGCCACCGGGTCGTTGGTGAACGTCAGGTGTCTCCAGGCCGCCGCGACGACCTCGGGGTCGAGCTGCTTCCCGGTGAGCTTCCCGATGCCCTGGTTGGCGAGCCGCTGCGCCTCGGCGGGGTGGTCGTTGACGAACCGGTTCGCCTCGACCTGGCCTCTGAGCAGCGCCTCCACCGTGGGCCGGTGGGCCTGGAGGAACTCGGTGCGGACGATCAGGTGGGTGGTCACGTACCTGCCCCCGGGCCACAGCGTGGCCTCGTCGACCAGCACCTTGCCGCCACCCTCCTGCTGCAGCCGGGTCGCCCACGGCTCGGGCACCCAGGCGCCGTCGATCCCGCCCGACTGGAACGTCTCCAGCGTCTGCGAGTTCTCCTGCGGGACGATCCTGACGTCGCCGCCACCCTCGGGCGTGGTCCGCAGGCCCTGCTTGTCGAGCCAGCTGCGCAGGGCCACGTCCTGGGTGTTGCCGAGCTGCGGCGTGGCGAGCTTCCTGCCCTTCAGGTCGGCGGCGCTGCGGATGTCCGGCTTGACGACCAGGAACGCGCCGCCCGAGGTGGCCCCGGAGATGATCCGGATCGCCGCGCCCTTGGACTTGACGAACGCGTTGATGGCCGGATTCGGGCCGATGTAGGTGGCGTCGACCGCGCCGGACAGCAGCGCCTCGGTCGCCGCCGGCCCGGCGCCGAAGCTGCGGGTCTCCAGGCGCACGGCGCCGAGCTGGCGCTGGAAGCTGCCCCGCTCGATCCCGACCAGCGCCGTCGCGTGGGTCAGGTTGGGGAAGTAGCCGAGCCGCAGCGTCCCCTCCTCGCCGCCCCCGCTCCCGCCGCCCGAGCAGGCGGCCGCGGACAGGGCGAGCGCGAGCGCCAGGACGGCGGCCAGCCGGCGCGGGCGCGCCGGACCCCCCGCGCCGCGGCGCGGGGTCGTGCTGGGATCAGGGTGGGTCCGGGGTGCCGTGCCGGCAGGGGCTGCCATGGGAGCAGGGCTCCTCTCGACGCGCTCGGGCGGGGGACGACCCGGCGGTCGGGCACGAGGAGCGCTACGGTGCGCGACGTGACCGCCGGGCCCTCGAACACGCGCAGCAGACGACGCGCCCGTGGTCCAGGGCGCGGTTGCGGGTGAGCAGCAGGACGGTCACAGCGTCCGAGAGTGGGCAACGCGCGGGCTCCTGTCAAGCGCTCACGCCGCCGGCCGGCTCGCACGCCCCGCGACCGTGGCGCCCGGATGCTCCGTTGACATGCCCGGGCGCGCTCGTCACGCTGTTGGGCCATGACCACCTTGCCGTTGCTGACGCGCAACCGCGCCCTGGACCACGGGCGCGTCGTCTGCTGCGCGTGTCCGCAGGCCTGGCGGTCGCCGCGCGCGGCCTGAGCGCGCCCACCTCCTCCGACCGCCCGGCCTGGTCTCCTCCCGGGCGCTCGCCCCGGGACCCCGGATCTCCCGCCTGGTCGCCCACGCCGCGCCCGGGCACCCACGCCAAGGACCCCCGATGAGGTTTCTGCGAGAGGGCCAGCAGCTCAACCAGATCGAACGTTGGAAGCTCGACCGCCACCCGCTGGACGTCCGCGACGCCGTCGTCGACCGCTACGCCCGCGAGGGCCCGGCCGCGATCGCCGCCGTCGAGGGCGAGGTCGAGCGGCTCAAGTGGGTCGGGCTGTACCCGCAGCGGCAGGGCGGCGACGCGTTCATGCTCCGCCTCAAGATCCCCGGCGGCCGCCTGACCGCGGCGCAGGCCAGGGTGATCGGCGGGCTCGCCGCCGAGTTCGCCCGCGGGCCGGCGCCGCACCCGGTGTTCGGCGACGCCTACGCCGACCTCACCACCCGCCAGGACGTGCAGCTCCACTGGATCCCGATCGGCGCGGTGCCGGAGATCTGGCGCCGGCTGGAGGCGGTCGGCATCACCACCGTCCAGGCCTGCGGCGACTCCGCCCGCAACGTGCTCTGCTGCCCGGTCTCGGGACTGGACGCCGACGAGGTGCTGGACGCCCACCCGGTCGCCGCGGCGATCTCGGCGTACTTCACGGGCAACCGCGAGTACGCCAACCTCCCGCGCAAGTTCAAGATGAGCGTGACCGGCTGCCGCGAGGACTGCGCCCAGGCGGAGATCAACGACATCGGCCTGTGGCCGGCGCGGCCGGCGGACGGCGGTGACCCCGGCTTCAACGTCCTGGTCGGCGGGGGGCTGTCCGACGGCCCGCGGATGGCCTCCGACGTCGACGTGTTCGTCCGCCCCGACCAGGCCGTCGAGCTGACCCGGGCGGTCGCCCAGGTCTTCGGCGAGCTGGGCAACCGCGGCAACCGCGGGCTCGCCCGCCTGCGCTACCTGGTCCAGGAGCTGGGCCCCGAGGCGTTCCGCGCCGAGCTGGCCGCGCGCGCCGCGTTCCCGCTGGCGACGGCGGGCGAGGCGCTCACGCGCCGCTACCGCGGCGACCATCTCGGCGTGCACCCGCAGCGCCAGCCCGGCCTGTTGTACGTCGGGCTCAACGTCACCGTCGGCCGCATCGCGGGCACGAGCCTGGTGGAGGTCGCCCGCCTGGCCGAGACCTACGGGGACGGCGGGCTGCGGCTGGCCACCGACCAGAACCTGATCGTCACCGGCGTGCCCGAGGCCCGCCTGGACGACCTGCTCGCCGAGCCGCTGCTCGCCGAGCACTCCCCCGACCCGGGCCCGTTCGAGCGCGGCGCGGTCGCGTGCACCGGCAGCGAGTTCTGCCGCTTCGCCATCATCGAGACCAAGGCGCGCGCGGCGCGCTGGGCGCGGTACCTCGACGAGGAGCTGCCCGCCGACGGGCGCGACGGGGTGATCCGCATGCACGTCTCCGGCTGCTCGGCCTCGTGCGCGCAGCCGCAGATCGCCGACATCGGCCTGCGCGGCGAGACCGCCCACGTGGACGGCGCGATCGTCGAGGCGGTCGACGTCGGCCTCGGCGGCAGCCTCGGCACCGACGCCGCGTTCATCGACTGGATCGAGGGCTCCAAGCCGGTCGCGGACGTGCCCGCGGCGCTGGTCGGGCTGGTGACCAGGTACCGGGCCGAGCGCCGGGAGGGCGAGCGCTTCCACGAGTGGTGCCGGCGCACCCCGGCCGGCGAGCTGCGCGCCACCCTGCGCGGGGAGCGGGGCGGCTGATGGCCGGCTACCGGATCCGCGACGAGATGAACGGCATCGCCGAGGCGCCCGGCAAGGTCTGGTTCTGGGAGCTGGAGGCGGCGGTCATCGACGCGGGCCGCTGCGTGCAGTGCGGCGCCTGCGTGGCCGCCTGCCCGAGCGACTCGATCGGCGTCGGCGAGGACGACCTGCCCAAGCTGGTCAAGATGTGCACCGGCTGCTCGCTGTGCTGGGACTTCTGCCCGCGCGGGGGCCTGCGCCACGAGGCCACCTGGAGCCTCGGGCCGAAGATCACCGGCAGCGGGTCGGGCGGCGGGCTGGAGGACGTGGCCGAGCGCTGGTCGGCGCGGGTGCGGCCGGCGCTGCCGGGGGTCCAGGACGGCGGCGTGGTCAGCGCGCTGCTGATCGCCCTGCTCCAGGCGGGCGAGATCGACGGCGCGCTGGTCGCCCGCGAGAGCCCCGCCGAGCGCTGGAAGGGCGAGGCGTTCCTGGCCCGTACGCCGGCCGAGGTCCTGGACTGCGCCGGGAGCTTCTACAACCAGACGATGGCGCTGGCGCACCTGGACCTGTCCGGCCACGACCTGCCGGCGCGGCCGCGCGTGGCCGTGGTCGGCACGCCCTGCGAGGTCGAGGGCATCCGCGCGATGCAGGCGCGGCCGTGGACCTGGGGCGCGTCGCGGCTGGACGCGGTGGTGCTCACGATCGCGCTGCTGTGCACCAAGAGCTTCGACTACACCGGGCTGATGGTCGAGGAGATCCAGCGCACCCGCGGGATCCCGCTGGAGACGGTCGGCCGGGTCGACGTGATCCGCGGCAAGCTGATCGTCGAGGACACCGCCGGCGAGGTGCTGGTCGAGGAGCCGATCCGCGACTTCCACGGCGCCGCGCTGAAGGGCTGCGACGAGTGCACCGACTTCCTCGGCAACGGCGCGGACCTGTCGGTCGGCAGCGTCGGCAGCCCGGACGGCTGGTCGAGCGTCCTGGTCCGCACGATCGCCGGGCGCGTCGCGCTCGACCGGGCCCGCGACCGCCTGGAGCTGGCCGAGCTGGACCGCCCCGAGGCGCTGGAGAAGCTCGACGCGCTCGACAAGCGGGTCGCGTTGCGGTCCCTGCAGCGGCCCTTCGACCCGGCGGCGCCGCTGTTCATCGACCACGAGGAGCACCTGCGCAACTACCAGGGCAGCGACCGCGCGCCGGTGGTGCGCGAGCGGTGAGCGCCCTGCCGGACCTGGCGGTCCCGCCCGAGCCGCTCGAGCTGCGGGAGCGGACCAGGGCGCTGGCCGCGCGGGACCCGCGGCGCGGGCGGGACCGCGTCGCCGCCGGCGCGTGGATCGCCGGCCCGCTGTGGCAGGCCTGGGGGCCCGAGCTGCGCCGGGCCGGCGTGGACCGGGCCGGCCTGGTCGGGGTCGCGCGCGCCTACGACCGCGAGCTGTGGCTGTGGGTCATGGGCGAGCGCACCTGGGCGCAGTGCGCGGCGGGCCTCGCCGGGCGCGTGCGCCGGCGCCTCCCGCCCCGCCCCGCCGAGGCCGCGGGCATCACCGGCGGCGCCGGGCGCGCCCGCGGCAAGGCCCGGGCTCCGGGCGCCTGACCGGTCGTGCGGGTGCCGTCGCGCGTCCCGCCGGGCGGGTCGTCGTCCGGGACTCCAAAGAATTCTTGATGTGCAGGTGGTCGCGGGGCGGGGAACCTGGGTGCGGACGAGCATGCCTGCCGGCCGGTCGGCCCTCCCCGATCGAGGTCGTCGCGGTCCGCGGGTCCAGGGCGGGCGCCGCCCCGGCCACCAAGGCAACGAGGAGCGCAGATGCCCCCACCGACGGAGCTGGACATCGAGCACAAGAACTTCACGCGGGCGATGCGCGGCTACGCGATGAACGAGGTCGACGCCTTCCTCGACGAGGTGAGCGCCGAGTTGAGCCGCCTGCGGTCGGAGCTGGCGCGCCTGGAGCGGGGCGGGATGAACCACGCCGGCGAGGAGGCCATCGCCCGCGCCCTGGTCACCGCGGAGCGGATGGCCGCCCAGACGGTCGAGACCGCCAGGGCCGAGAGCCAGGCCGTCGCCGCGGAGGCCGAGGCCGGCGCCAAGCGCACCACCGACGCGGCCGAGCAGCGCGCGCGCGAGATCATGGAGGCCGCCGAGCAGCACGCCTGGGAGGTCAAGGAGCAGCTCGCGCAGCGCCGCCAGGAGCTGGAGCAGTCGATCGCGGCCGCCGATTCGAAGGCGCAGGCCGTCGTCGCGGACGCCGAGGCGAGCGCCGAGGCCACCACCGACGCGGCCGAGGTCCGCGCCCGCGAGATCGTCGAGGCGGCCGAGCGGCGGGCCGCCGAGGTCGAGGCCGCGTTCGTGGAGCGTCGCCAGGCCCTCGAGCGGGCGGTCGAGGCCCTGACCGGCTTCGAGCGCACCTACCGGGAGCGGCTGCGCGGCTGCGTCGAGGCCCAGCTCAAGGCGCTGGACGACGCGGTCCCGACCGGCCCGGTCGCCCCGCCGCTGCCGCCCGAGCTGAGCACGCCCGAGCCGGACCCGCCCGCGGCGGACGCGGACGCCGGGTAGCGCGCCGTCCGCGCCGACCGGGATGCAACCGGTCGGCGCGGCGGGCGCGGACGGATCAGCCGGCGCGGCCGGCCAGGACGGCCTCGGGCTCGCGCTCGGCCGGCGCGGGCCCGGCCTCCACGGTGAGCTTCGGCAGCCAGCCGAGCCAGCGCGGCAGGTACCAGTTCCAGTCCCCGAGCAGCTTCATGGCCGCGGGCACCAGCACCGACCGGACGATGGTCGCGTCCAGCAGGACGGCGACCGCGAGCCCGAAGCCCATCTGCTGCAGCATCGCGAGGTTGCCGGCCGCGAACCCGCCGAACACCGCCACCATGATGAGCGCGGCGCCGGTGATGATCCCGGCCGTGGTCCGCACGCCGTGCGCGACCGACGCGGTGTTGTCCCCGGTCCGGTCGTAGTGCTCGCGGATCCTGGTCAGCAGGAACACGTGGTAGTCCATGGACAGCCCGAACAGGACCGAGAACAGGAACAGCGGCAGCCACGCCTCGATCGCGTCGACCTGCTGGAACCCGAGCAGGTCCGCCAGCCACCCGCCGGCCCCGAGGCTGCCCCGCTGGAAGGTGGCCACGAGGATCCCGTAGGCCGCGCCGACCGACAACAGGTTCAGCAGGATCGACTTCACCGGCACCACGACCGACCGGAACACCAGCGTCAGCAGCAGCAGCGACAGCAGCAGCACCACGCCGAACACGATCGGCGTGTACCGGTCGGTCAGGTCGAAGAAGTCCTTGTTGAACGCGGTCGCGCCGCCGACGAGCACCTCGGCCGGGGTGCCGGCCGGGAACGCCGCGGGCACGTAGTCCTCGCGCAGGCGCGTGATCGAGGCGACCGCGTCCGCGCCGCTGGCGTCGCCGGCCACGGGGGCCGACACCAGCGCGAGGTCCCCGGCCGGGTCGGGCTGCACCGTCGACGGCCCGAAGCCGGGGTCGCCGGCCAGGCGCGCCTGCAGCCGCTGGATGCCCTGCTGCACCCGCGGGTCGGCGACCCGGCCGTCGACGACGATCTCGACCGGCGAGGTCAGCCCGCCGGAGAACTCGGTGGACAGGACGGTGAACGCCCGCTTGGACCCGAAGCTGTCGGGCAGGGTGCTCACGCCGGCCGACCCGGTGCGCAGGCCGAAGACCGGCAGCGCGACCACGACCAGGACCGAGGTCGCGGCGATCAGGGACACCACCGGCCGCCGCATCACGGCCCGGCTGATCGCCACCCACACGCCCCCCTGGCGCGCGCGGCGCCCGGCGCGGCGGATCCGCAGGGCGTCGACGCGGTCGCCGAGCAGCCCCAGCAGCGCGGGCAGCAGGGTGAGCGAGGCGGCGACGGCGGCCAGCACGACCAGGATCGCGCCGGTGGCGAGGCTGCGGAAGATCGTGGTGGGGACCAGCAGCATGCCGACCAGGGCGAGCACCACGGTCAGGCCGCTGAACAGGACCGCCCGGCTGGCGGTGGCGCCGGCCAGCTCGATCGCCGCGAGCTTGTCGTGACCGCCGCGGCGCTCCTCCCGGAACCTGGAGACGATGAACAGCGAGTAGTCGATGGTCACCGCCAGGCCCATCATCGTGATCATGTTGGTGATGAAGAAGGAGAAGTCGAACGCCAGGCCCAGCAGCGCCACGCTCCCGACGGCCACGGCGATCGCGATCACCGCCAGCGCGATCGGCAGCAGCGCGGCCACGATGGCGCCGAACACGACCACCAGCACCACCAGGGCGACGACGATCCCGATGCTCTCGCCCTGCCGCAGGTCCTGCTCGGCGATCGTGTTGAAGTCCTCAGACAGCGCGGCCTGGCCCGCCACGAGCACCTCGAAGCCGTCCACGCCGTCGGCGCGGTCGACCTGCTCGCGGAGCGCGCCGACGTGGTCGGTGGCGTCGGCCTCGGAGCCGGCCATGACCACCGGCAGCAGGGTCGCCCTGCGGTCGCGGGAGATCAGCGAGGGGTCGCGGAGCTGCTCGTAGCTCGCCACGCTCTGGACCACGCCGGCGCCGAGGCCGGCGAGGTCGCGCTGCAGCCGGGCGACCCGGGCACGGAACGCCGGGTCCTCCACGGTGCGCGTGGACGAGCGGACGATCACCAGCTCGGTGTCGCGCTCGGGGCCGCGCAGCCGCTGCTCCACGAGGTCGCGGGCGCGCACCGAGTCGGGCCGGTTGACGAAGCTCGCGTCGGTCGTGAGCGCGTCGGCCAGGAACGCGGACGCGGCGAACCCCGCGACCACCACCAGCACGAACCAGACCGTCAGCGTCCGCCACGGGTGGCGGGCGGACGCACCTGCCAGTCGCTCCGGGCGCAGTCTCCGTAGCATGATCCTCGCTCCCGCGTCGGGCCCGCGGTGACGGCCGCTTCCCGCCGCGGGTACTTACACCGTAAACTGACCGAGGGGCAGTATCGGACTTACGATGTAAGGCGTCAACCCCGTTCCCACCGGCCGCTCCCGCCCCGGAGGTGCACGCGACGATGCGGACATCCACTGACGCCGCCCGGGAGGCGGGCGCTTCCCGGGCGGCGCGCGGCGCCGGCCCGGGGGAGGGCAGGGTCCCGCTCACCAGGGAGCGGATCCTCCAGGGCGCGGTGCGCATCATGGACGCCGAGGGCCTGGAGGCGGTGACCATGCGCCGGCTCGGCCGGGAGCTGGGCGTCGAGGCGATGTCGCTGTACAACCACGTCCCGGGCGGCAAGGAGGCGGTCCGGGCCGGGATCCTCGACACCGTCCTGGGCGAGTTCGACCTGCCCGACGCCGTCGGCGACTGGCTCGACCGCCTGCGCCACCTGGCCCAGGCGTTCCGCCGGCTCCTGCTCGCCCACCCCAACGCCCTGCCACTGTTCGCCGAGAACCAGGACCCCAGCCCCGGCGCCCTGCCGCCGGTCGAGATGACGCTGGAGGCGCTGCGCGGCGCCGGCCTGTCCGTGGACGCGGCCACCGACGCCTACTGCACGCTGGTCGGCTTCGTCATGGGCAGCGCCATGCTGGAGATCGCCGGGCTCACGATGAGCCACGCCGATCCCGAGCGCGCCGCCGGGAAGGAGGCCGCCCTGCGCCAGCTCCCGCTCGACCGGTTCCCGCGCATCGCCGAGATGGTCGCCAACCGCCTGGGCTGCGCCGAGGGGACGGAGTTCGACTTCGGGCTGGAGATCCTGCTCGCCGGGTTCCAGGCGCGGCTGCAGCCCCGCGGGGCGTCCCCGCCCGCCCCCGGCGGCGACCCGGCCGCCTGACCGTCAGGAAGACCGGCGCGGCGGGTCGTCCGCCGGAAGGCCGAGGGCGTCCCCGGCGCGGGACTCAGGGTGTGGGAGGGCCGCTGAGCTGCGCGACGACGTCGTCCACCTGGTCGGCGACACCGCCCCACTGGTCGGTGAACTTCCCGTCCTTCACCCGCAGCACGTCCATCCCGGAGAACTGGACGGTGCGGCCGGTCGGGGCGATGCCGAAGAAGTCACCGGTGTGCGTCGCGGTGATCGTCCACTGGAGCGCGACGCGGTCGCAGCCGGAGAGGATCGCGTCCTCGTGCGAGGACAGGTCGGAGAAGGCGCCGATGAACCGCGGGAAGAAGTCCGGCCCCGGCGTCTGCCCCCCGGGCAGCACGGGAACGGAATGGGCCACGAAATCGGGCGCGAGGTAGTTCGCCGCCCGCTCGAAGTGCCCCTGCTCCCAGACCTCCACGTGGTAGTTGTGCAGGAGCTTCCGGTTCCTGGCTTCTTCCTTCCGCAGGTCCCGGCCGCATCCGGCACCGGACCTTGACTCCTTCGCCACCGCGGTCGAGGTGGCGGGCGAGTGCGCGCTCGCGGTCAGGACCAGACCCGCTGCGAATGCGAGCACGAGCACGCCCTTCAGGGCAGGGAACCTCATCTCCGTCTCCTTGTGCTGGGGGTTGATGCCGGGGGTCGCCGGTCAGCTCAGGCCGAGCTGCTGGAAGACCTTGGGGAGCTGGTCGGCCATGCCGCCCCAGTCGCGGGTGATCCTGCCGTCCCTGACCTGGAGCAGGTCGATGCCGGTGACCTTGAAGCGCTTGCCGGTGGGCTGGTAGCCGAACAGCGGCCCGGTCATCGTCCCGGTGAGCGTCCAGCGGATCGCGGCCAGGTCGCCCTCCGCGACGAGCTGCTCCTGGACCGACTCGAGGTCGGGGAAGGCCGTGAACAGGGCGTCGAAGAAGCCCTTGGCGTACTCGGGGCCCGGCGCGCTGAAGTCGCTGCGGGTGTCGTCGGTGAACCCGTCGTCGACCAGCTCGGCCAGCACGGCGGTGTTCTTGTTCACCCACAGCTCGTCGTGGTAGCGCTGCAGGACCGCCTTGGTCGTCTCCGTGGTGTCCATGTCCGGGCTTCTCCTGGGGTTCGGACGGGTGCGGTTCGGCGGGACGTCAACGGCCGGCCAGCAGCCAGGGGCGCAGCAGGCGGCTGAGCGCCGGCATCAGCACGAAGGTGAGCAGGCAGACCATCGCCACGCCGAGCAGGGCGTTGCGCGGCAGCTCGGGCCAGCCGCGCAGCGGGCCCCGGCTGAGCCGCTGCAGGACGACGACCAGCGGGGTGATGACCACCCAGGTGAGCATCGCCTGCTTCCAGCGCGGCGGCAGCGCCGGCCGCGGCGCGCCCGGCGCGCCGGGCAGGTCGAACCAGGCCTCCAGGCCGGTGGCCCGGGTCACGACGACCGGCTCGGCCCGCCAGGGCGCGACCTCCTCCAGCAGCCGGGCGAGCTGCGCGGAGCGGGTCCAGCGGTCCAGGTCGGGCTCGCTGGCGAAGGTCAGCATCGTCACGTAGCGGTCCTCGGTCCCCTGCGGTCGCAGCAGCCCCGTCCCGCGGTGGCCGGGGAACGCGGCCACCGCCTCGCCCAGTCGCCGGAACCAGGCCTGCAGGTCCTCGGCGTGCTCCGGGAGGACCCGTGAGGACACGAGCAGGGTGGCCTGCTGGAGGGCCGGGGGCGGTCCCGCTCGGGACGCGTCGGCTGCGGGCTCCCCCGCGCCCGGTCCGCCAGCCGTCACGCTCCGACCTCCCCGTCGTCGCCCCGAGCCCCGCGAACCCGCGGCGAGGGCCGGGAACCACCTCAATGGAACACAACTGTTCCATTGAGACCTTCACACACCCCGTCCGCGACCGCAAACCAGCCACCCTCGCAGGGCGCGCCCGCGGCCGGTGCGGGCGGGAGGGGGGAGCCTGCGACAATGGGTCGTGCCGCTCCTCCGGCGAGCAGGCCGTCGGCGTCCAAGGCGGGTGTGGTGCAGCGCGAGCAGGCCGGCTACGTGAACCCCAGGGTGCGCCGAACGCGGGAGCGGATCCTGGCCGGCGCGCGGGAGCTGATCGCGGCCCGCGGCGTGGAGGCCCTGACGATCGAGGCCGTCGCGGAGCAGGCGAAGGTCTCGCGCACGACCATCTACCGCCACTGGGGCAGGATGTCCAACCTCGTCATCGACGCCGTCGACAGCGCGAGCGCCGACCTGGAGCCGGCTCCGCCCCAGGCCGGCGTGCGCGACGACCTGGTCGCCGTCTACCGCGGGCTGGCCGCGCGCCTGAGCAATCCCGCCAAGAGCTCCATGCTGGTCGCGATGCTCGCCGCCGCCGAGCACGACGAGCGGCTGCGCCGCTCCTACCGCAGGACGGTGCTCGCCTGGCGCGCCCAGGTGCGCTCGCTGCTCACCCAGGCGATGGACCGCGGCGAGCTGCCGGCCACCACCGACGTCGAGCTCGCGGTGGACCTGCTGGCCGCGCCCCCGTTCTACCGGCGCCTGGTCAGCGGCCAGCCGGCCGACGCGCCCGGCTACGTCGAGCGCGTCGTCGACACCGTGCTCGCCGGGCTCGGCCTGCGCACCCCCCACCCCGACGGCGCCGACGACCACGCGGCCCCGGGGCGCTCGAGCGCCGACTAGGCCGTCGCCGCCGGCAGGCCAGGTCCCGAAGCACGCGGTCGAGCATCGACTCCTCCTCTTTCGTGATCCGCCACAATAGACAGCTCGGCGCCCTTATGCGTTATTGTGAACTTTGGCCTATCCGGTCGTCCTCGTCGTCGCCGCTCGGCGTCCATGCCCGTGCTGCGCACCTGAGCGTCGTGATGGCCGGTCCGCTGGCGTTCCCGGGTCGGTGTGGGAGTTCGGGTGCTCGGCGAGGGAGCCAGTCATGCCGGCGGTCGGCGCGGACCCGGCCCCCCGGGCCGTCGGCCCGGCGGGACCCGAGGGTGGCAGGGCTCGCGGCCTGCAGGTCGCGACGGCGGGCGCCCTCGTCGCCGTGGTGGCGCTGCTGCTGGCGCTGTGGAGCCACGAGGTCGTGCTCGCCGCCGAGGGCGGTGCGCCGGCCGGCGCGACCAGGAGCGGGGTCGGTGCGAGCATGGCGGAGTGGCCCGCCGCGCTCGCCGACGAGGCGGCGCAGGCGAGGCTGCCGGCCTCCCTGCCGGCGTCCGCCGCCGGCGAGGCGCCCGACCCCGGGCGCTCGGGCTCGCACGGATCCTCGCCGGTCGCATCCGAGCTGTCATGGCTGCCGCCTCCACGGGCACCGAGGCTCGCACACGGGCCGGAGCGCGCCGGCGGGGACGACGGCGGGCCCGGCGGGGACGGCGAGGACCCCGACCGCCTGCCCGGCACCGCCGGCGCGGTGGTGCTGGCCCGGCTCACCACGCCGGACCCGCCCGGCTGGCGCGGGCCGGTCCCGGCCGCCATGGTCCCGCCCGGGGCCTTGGGAACGCTCCAGCCCGAACCGCCCCCCGGGGAGCTGTCAGACTCGGTACGCCGTCTGGTTGAGCTGGCCCAACAGGCCACCAGCGAGGAACAGCGGCGCGTCTTGTGGATGTGGGCGGTCTCGACCGCCCTCGCCGCGGGCATCCCCCTCACCCCCGGCCAGAGCGCCGAGCTGCGGTCTGTGGAGGTCGAGCAGCGCGGCGGGTCAGGGGAGCGGGGCGCAGGCCGCGACGCGGGCAGGACCCGCTCCTCGGCGCCTCTGTACGTGCCGCCGCTCACCAGGCCGTTCCCGAGGAAGTGGTTCGGCGACGACGAGACCGACCCGGACGGCTGGCACGAGTTCACCGAGCGCCTCTTCCGCCGCAGGCCCGACGGCACCCGCGAGGCGTCCTTCTTCACGGCGCAGAGCCTGTGGTTCACCCTCCTGAGCACGGGGACCGGCTTCTACGGCAACGTGCTCCGGGAGGACCTCCCCTACGCGCTCGGGAACCTTCCCACCGTCTTCGCGCGCGACGTCTTCGGGCAGATCATGGTCGGCCGGCCCATCCGGGAGGACCCCTACGACAACCTCGTGTGGAGCATCACCCTCAACAGCGCCAACGTCTGGCTCTGGGAGGGGATCGGCTACCTGGGCACGTTGTTCCTGGCCCCGGAGCACTTCGACCCGATCGTGGAGCGGTGGCGGAACCGGTTCATCAGCCCGCCCGCGAGCCCGCAGGCCCGGCGCTTCCTGCGCCTGCTGGAGAACGCCATCGCCAAGGAAGGGTACGTCGACCGGCACCTCAGCGGGATGCGCGGCCGGGTCAACCACCCCTGGGCGCTGCGCCGCCTGGACAGGCTGGGGAGCATGCTGGTCCCCCGGGAGCGCCTCGACCACCTCCTGACCTACTGGCAGAGAAGGCTTGCCGGCCCTCCCACCGCAGCGGTCCAGCGCAGCCTCGACGTGCTCGCGTTCCTGCGCGGCAAGCAGGTCCACTCGGGGATCCCGCTGCAGATCATCGGGATCAACATCGGCGCGCAGCTCATGATCAACCTGCTCAAACCGGAGCTGCCCCTGCCACAGCCGATCGCCGTCGACGACAACGGCCAGCCCCGCTTCGCCACCAACCTCGACTACCTCGCCAACAAGGCGTACGACTCCATCCTCGGGATCGGGCTGCCGACCGCGATCGGCACGGTGTTCGCCTCCACGAAGATCCCCACCTGGGCGGGAAAGGGCAGGGTCGCCCTGGTCATCGGGGGCATGAGCGCCGGGTTCAAGCTGTTCTCGGACCTGATGACCGACGCCCACTCGCTGGACGAGTTCAACCGCCTCCGGAACAGCCCCAAGGCCGAGGTCTCCGAGCTGGTGCTGTCGGGCGTCCTCAACCACGCGACCTGGATGACCACCGCCATCCTCGACGCCGTCGACCGCGCCATGGACCCCGTGCTCGCCGTCCGGCGCTTCTGGGCGCTGCACCAGGCCCGCTGGGCGGCACGCTCGGGCAGCCCGGCGGCGCAGGACCGGGCCGAGCAGGCCGAGCGCGCCAAGGAGCTCCACTGGATGCTCAGCCGGGAGACCTGGGAGAAGGTCAACACCTCCAGAGCCCGTGCCGCCCAGGCGTGGCAGGAGCTGGTCCAGCTGCCCACCCCGAAGGGCGTCGTCGGGGGCGTCGTCCAGCGCCTCGCCACGCAGGCGGACACGCTGCTCGGGCTGCCCGGGGTGCGCACCTCCCGTGCCGAGCCGCCGGCGGCGGATCCCCCCGGCGCGACCGACCAGCGCACCCGATCCGACGCTCCCACGGCGCCGGCGGCGCGCGAGCAGGTCGAGCCGCCCCTGCCGGAGAGCGTCCCGGCCTCCCTCGACGCCCCGCGGCCTGCCGATGGCCCGGTGCGCCACCGGATGGAGCTGAAGCCGGAGCGGGCGTCCGCTGCGGCCGACCGCGGGCCCGGCGGCCCGCCTGCGGACGCCGAGGCCGAGACCACACCGGCGAGGATCACCCTGGCGGCCGAGGGTCGGGGGTGGCGTACGGTCGTGCTGCCGGAGGGGATGAACGCCTACGAGGTCCAGACCGCCGACGGTCCGGTCCACGTGCTCGAGGACGGTCGGATGGGGCGGTTCGACGAGACGGACGGCTCGTTCCGGCTCCTGGACGCCACCGACGGCGGCGGCACCCCGGTTCGCGAGGAGCCCCCCGTCCGCGACGATTCCCACCTGGGCGACGCCTCCCCCGCGGACGGCGAGCGCACCTCCAGCCTGCAGGGTCCCCCGGATGCGGCGGACGGCGGCGGCACCGACACGACCCAGGAGACCCGCGCGCCGGACGCCGGCGCCCCCGACGGCGCGGGGTAGCGGCGAGGATCACGCGAGCCTCCGGAGGCTGCCCGAGCGCCCGACCACGCCGCGGTGCTGGAGACCATGAACCGCCGCCGCGCGCCGCTGCGTCCCCAGGGTCGGGTCGGTCAGGGCCGTCCCGCGACCGGCGACGGCGCCACCCGCGCGCCCCGGATGAGGTTGCTGAAGATGAGATAGCTGGTGACGAGCAGGACCGGGACCCACATCGTCGGCACCCACCAGAAGGACCCGATCTGATCGAAGTTGCGAGGCTCGAGGAAGAGGGCGCGTCCCAGGGCGTTCAGCAGGTCCAGGGAGCCGACGACGACGGCGACCCAGACCAGCCCGAACGCGAAGGAGGCTTCGGCTCGCAGGGCGGCGATCGCCGCAAAGGCAAGCAGCATCGCCAGCAGATCACCGTACGCGATCTGCTGGCCGACATCATGGGGGAACGCGGGATCCACCAGGGCGGGAGCGAGCGTGCCCAGACCGAGATGGCGGATAGCATGGGGCCACAGCAATGCGGTGAGCGCCACGGACTGGGGGACCTTCGCGAGCCAGGGGACGACGTACCAGCGCGCGAAGAAGCTGTAGACCATGATGCTCAACCCGAACATCACGAAGAAGACCTGCTGGTTGTTCACCGACCACTCCTTTGCCGAGAGCGGGGCGGGCGGTCGTCCCCTCCAGCCGCCGCCGGCCCTTCCCCGCTGGTACGAACTGGCGAGCTGCCTGCGGACGCTACGTCGGCTGGTGAAAGAAAGTCAAGCGTTTACTACATGAAACCGAAGTAGGCCGGGATCCCCGGCCGGGGCGTCACGCGGAGGGTCATGGCACGACGGCGGTACGACCAGTTCTGCGCGCTGGCGCAGGCGCTCGACGTCATCGGCGAGCGCTGGACCCTGCTGATCGTCCGTGAGCTGCTGCTGGGTCCCAAGCGGTTCACCGACCTCCAGAGCGGCCTGCCCGGGATCCCCACCAACCTCCTCATCCAGCGGCTGCGGCAGCTCGAGGACGCCGGCGTCCTCGAGCGCGGGGTCCTCCCGCCCCCGGCCGCCTCCGCGGTGTACCAGCTCACCGAGCACGGCCGCGGGCTGGAGCCGGCGATCGTGGCGCTGGTCAGGTGGAGCGTGGCCGCCATGCAACCCCCGGCACCGGGCCAGGCGCTGCGGGCGGAGTGGCTCCTGCTGCTCATGCGCGCCACCTTCCGGCCCGACCCGGCCCGAGGGGCGAGGGCGACCTACGAGCTGCGGATCGACGCCGAGGCATTCCAACTCCGCGTGGACGGCGCGGCGCTCGCCATCGAGCGCGGCCCTGCCACCCACCCCGACCTCGTCCTCACCACCGCCGCCCCAGACCTCGTCGCACTCATCATGGGCGGCCTCACCCCCGAGCAGGCGATCACCGGCGGCAGGCTGCGCCTGGAGGGGCCCAGGCAGGCCCTGGACGGCTACCTCGCGCTGTTCAGGTACCCCGACTCCCGGCGCTGAGGCCGACCGGCGGGCGGCGACCGGCCGCGCGGCGGCGGCCTGGTGGTTGTGGTCGCCGCGGCGGCGTCGCACCCTTGGCGGCGGCAGGACCGAGTGGACCGGAGGGCTGCGGTGGAGCGGATCCAGCGGCTGCTTCGGGCCGCCGACCGCTTCCAGCAGCGGCACAGCGCGCTCGGCTTCCCGATCGGCGTGGTCAAGAAGTTCGGCGACGACCAGGGCGGCAAACACGCCGCGCTGCTGGCCTACTACGGCCTCTTCTCGCTGTTCCCGCTCCTGCTGGTGTTCGTCACCCTGCTCGGCTACGCGCTCGCCGGCGACCCCGGGCTGCAGCAGAAGCTCGTCGACACCGTGATCGACCGCTTCCCCGGGCTCGGCCCGCAGCTGCAGGGCAGCATCACCGGCATCCAGGGCTCCGGCCTGGGGCTGGTGATCGGCATCCTCGGCACCCTGTGGGGCGGGCTCGGGATCACGCGCAGCGCCCAGGACGCCATGAACGCGGTCTGGAACATCCCGTACAGGGAGCGTCCGAACTGGTGGGCGCGGCTGGCCCGCAGCCTCGGCTCGCTGCTGCTGCTGGTCGTGGCGGTGTTCGCCGCGACCGCGCTGGCCCAGCTGGGCGCGGTGGGGCACGGCCTGCTCGGCCGGCTGCCGCTGGGCGGCTCGCTGCTGGTCAACCTGGCGCTGCTGGCCGCCCTGTCCCAGGTGCTCACCGCGACGCGGCAGCCGTGGCGCCGGCTGCTGCCGGGCGCGGCGGTCGGCGCGGTCGGCTGGAGCGTGCTGCAGGCGCTGGGGACCTGGATCGTCAGCCGCCAGCTCGAGCGGGCCAACCTGGTCTACGGGGCGTTCGCCGTCGTCATCGTGCTGCTGTCGTGGCTGTACCTGAGCGCCCAGATGCTGCTGTACGCCGCGGAGGTCAACGTGGTGCTGGCCAGGCGGCTGTGGCCGCGCAGCCTGCTCCAGCCGCCGCTCACCGGGCCCGATCAGCAGGTGCTGACCGCGCTGGCGGAGACCGAGGAACGCCTGCCCGAGCAGACCATCGAGGTCAGGTTCTCCCCCGAGGGCGACGGCGACGACCCCTCCCCGCCCGGCGGCTGACGGGCCGGCCGCGCTAGCGGATCAGCCCGGCGACGAGGTTGACGGAGCCTCCGACGATCACCACGCCGAACAGGTACGACAGCAGGGCGTGGGAGAGGACGGTGCGCCGGATCCGGGGATCGCGCACCGTCGTGTCGGACACCTGGTAGGTCATGCCGATGGTGAAGGCGACGTAGGCGAACTCGCGGTAGGTGGGCCGCTCCTGGCCGGCCGGCTCGCCGAAGTCGATGCCCGCGGCCCCCGATGCGAAGTGCAGGTCGGCGTAGCGCAGGGTGTACACGGTGTTGACCACCGTCCACGACAGCACCACGGTCAGCACCGCGACGGCGATGTGCAGCACCTGCTCCGCACCGCGCTCGCGCCCCGCGAGGCTGAGGACGAAGCCGACGCCCAGCAGGCTGGCCACGCTCGCCCCGACCAGCAGCACCGTCGCCGAGCTGCGGGTCTCGTCCTCGCGCATGGCCAGCTGCGCCACGTGCGAGCCGTCCGCCCGGATGATGATCAGCCAGATGCTCAGCAGGAACGTGAGCGCGGCGGCGTCCCAGCCGGCGACCACGGCCAGCCCCCAGGCCATGAACCGCGCCAGCACCACCACCACGACCAGGCCGACGGCGGCCACCGCGACGACCCGCCGCATCGCGGGGGCGTGCCAGCCCAGCACCCGGTGGTACCGCGTCTGGGGCGGGATGGCGGTCATCGTGCGAGTCTTGCCGATCGCCCCGCCGCACGCCACCGCGCTCGGCCGGGGTCCCACGCGCGACCAGCCTGCCGAGCGCGGCTGACCGGACCCCGACGGCGGGACGTCGCCCGGCTGCAGCGCGGGGGAACGATGCCGTGCCGGGCCGGCCGGTCACCCCTCGGCCCGGCGGGCGCGAGCGGGTAAGGTCACGGTGGTCGAGCGAAGGGGTGCGCATGGGCGACGTGGCGGGTGCCGGCCGCGTGGTCGATCCGGCCGGCAAGGCCGGTTACGAGCTGGCCTTCGAGGACACCTTCGACGGCGGCACCCTGGACCGGACGCGCTGGCTGCCGCACTACCTGCCGCAGTGGAGCTCCCGCGAGGCGTCCGCCGCCAGGTACCGGCTGGGCGGAGGCGTCCTGCGGCTGGTCATCGAGGCCGACCAGCCGCCGTGGTGCCCGGAGTTCGACGGCGTGACCCGGGTCTCCTCGCTGCAGACGGGCGTCTTCGCCGGCCCGGTCGGCAGCACCGTGGGGCAGTCCCGCTTCCGGCCCGGGCTGGTGGTCCGCCAGGCGCAGCGCGACGCCCGGCTCTACACCCCCAGGTACGGCCTGTTCGAGCTGCGCGCCAGGGCCAACCCCGATCCCCGCTGCATGGTCGCGTTGTGGATGATCGGCTACGAGGACCAGCCCGAGCGGTCCGCGGAGATCTGCATCTGCGAGATCTTCGGCCGCAACGTGAACGCCGGCAGCGTCGGCGTCGGCATGGGCCTGCACCCCTTCGGCGACCCGGGGATCCGCGACGAGTTCTCGGTGGAGACCATCGCCGTCGACGCGCGCGAGTTCCACACCTACGCGGCCGAGTGGACCCCGGGGCACGTGGCGTTCTTCGTCGACCACCGGCTGGTCAAGCTGGTCGAGCAGTCCCCCGGCTACCCCATGCAGCTCATGCTCGGGATCTACGAGTTCCCCGACGAGGGACCGGCGGCGCAGCCGGCGCACCCCTACCCCCCGGCGCACCCCTACCCCAAGGAGTTCGTCGTCGACTACGTCCGCGGCTACCGCCCGGTCGCGGCACCGGGCGGATGACCGCGGGCTAGAAACCCGCCTGCGGGTCCAGGCCGATGGGCCCTTCGGCGTGCGCCCAGTTGACGAACTGCTCGGTGCCCCTGCCGATGTGGTCGTTCACGAAGGCGTACGCCAGCTCGTCGATGCGCTCGTCGCTGAAGCCGTCGGCCCCGAGCAGCGGACGCGCCTCGTCGGCCAGCAGGCGTGCGCGCTCGTCCGGGTCAGAGCTCTGCATGGGCGATCCCCTCTCGTCTCCTCCAGGCGGCCCATTCTGATCCCCGTGGGCGCCGACGCGGTCCTGGCCAGGGCCGCCACGGCGGACGATGTCACCGAACGTTCACCTTGCCAACCCGCACCGGCCGATCTTCCGCTTCACGGATCACGGTCGGGGGGCGGCACAATAGCGGGTCGGGCAGTCGGCTCCGGTCCCGCCGACGTGGAGCGAGACCGAAGGGGACGACATGACCGCCACGCCACGCGGAGTGCGACGCCGCCGGTCGCCCGGGAGCCCGGGCGCCGAGCGCGAGCGGGTCCAGGGCCTCGACCGGCCCGCGTCCGGGGGTCGGCAGGCGGACGACTGGCGGCTGTGGGGGCCGTACCTCAGCGAGCGCCAGTGGGGGACGGTCCGGGAGGACTACAGCGCCGACGGCGGGGCCTGGGACCACCTGCCGCACGACCACGCCCGCTCGCGGGCCTACCGCTGGGGGGAGGACGGGCTGGCGGGGTTCAGCGACGCCGAGCAGCGGCTCTGCCTGGCTCTGGCGCTGTGGAACGGCCGCGACCCGATCCTCAAGGAGCGGCCGTTCGGGCTGACCGGGCCGCAGGGCAACCACGGCGAGGACGTCAAGGACTACTGGTGGTACCTGGACGCCGTCCCCAGCCACGCCTGGAACCGGTGGCGCTACCACTACCCGCACGCCACCTTCCCCTACGAGGACCTGCGTGCCGAGAACGCCCGGCGCGGCCGCCACGACCCCGAGTACGAGCTGCTCGACACGGGCGTGTTCGACCAGGACCGGTACTGGGTCGTCGAGGTCTGCCACGCCAAGGCGAGCCCCACCGACCTGCTGATGTCGGTGCAGGTCACCAACGCGGGCCCGGACCCCGAGACCCTCCACGTCCTGCCGACGGCCTGGTTCCGCAACACCTGGTCGTGGGAGCCCGGCGCCACCAGACCGCAGCTCAGGGCGACCGGCGACGCGGCCGTCGGCGTCCACCATCCCTCCCTCGGCGAGCTGGAGCTGCTGGCCGCGCCCGGGCCGGACGGGACCGGGCCGACCCTGCTGTTCTGCGACAACGACACCAACGAGCGGCGCCTGTACGGCGTCACCGGCGCGACCCCGTACCCCAAGGACGGGATCAACGACCACGTCGTGTCGGGCGCGGCCACCGTCGACCCCGCGCGCCAGGGCACCAAGTGCGCCGCCTGGTACCGCGTCGCCGTCGCGCCGGGGTCGACGGTGGAGCTGCGCCTGCGGCTGCGACCCGCGGGGTCCGGCGACGACCCCGCCGCCGCGCTCGGGGCGGGGTTCGAGCGCGTCGTCGCCGCGCGGCGCGCCGAGGCCGACGAGTTCTACGCCGGCCTCACCCCGCCGGCCGCATCCCCCGACGAGGCGATGGTGATGCGCCAGGCCTTCGCCGGGCTGCTGTGGAGCAAGCAGCTCTACGCCTACGAAGTGGCCCGCTGGCTGGACGGCGACCCCGGGCAGCCCGCGCCCCCGGCCTCGCGGCAGGGCGGCCGCAACGCGCGCTGGCGCAGCTTCGACGCCTTCGACGTCATGTCCATGCCGGACAAGTGGGAGTACCCCTGGTTCGCCGCCTGGGACCTCGCCTTCCACTGCGTGGCGCTGGCGCACGTCGACCCCGCGTTCGCCAAGGACCAGCTGCTGCTGGTCTGCCGCGAGTGGTTCCAGCACCCCAACGGCGCGTTCCCCGCCTACGAGTGGGACTTCGGCGACGTCAACCCGCCGGTGCATGCCTGGGCGGCGCTGGAGGTCTTCGCCATCGACGGCGGCCGCGACCTCGACTTCCTCAGCCGGGTCTTCGACAAGCTGCTGGTCAACTTCACCTGGTGGGTCAACCGCCAGGACGCCGACGGGTCCAACCTGTTCGAGGGTGGGTTCCTGGGGCTGGACAACATCGGCCCGCTCGACCGCTCGCACCTGCCCGTCGGGGGCGTCCTGGAGCAGGCCGACGCCACGGGCTGGATGGCCGCCTACGCGCTGGCGATGACCACCATGGCGGCGATCCTGCACCGCGCCGGACGCCGGCCGGCGCGCGACCTGGTCGAGAAGTTCCTGGAGCACTTCGCCGAGATCCGCGACGCCATGGCGCGCCAGGGGCTCTGGGACGACGCCGACGGCCTGTTCTACGACCGGATCGTCACGCCCGGCGGCGACGTCGTGCCGGTGCGGGTCCACTCGATGGTCGGCCTCATCCCGCTGCTGGCCGCCGGCGTGATCGAGGAGGAGCAGCTCCAGCGGTCGGTCGCCCCGGGCAAGCGGTTCGCCAAGTTCCTGGATCGCCAGGGGCTGCGCGATCCCGAGAAGCTCGTCCAGGCCGGCGTGCTGCGGGGCGAGCAGGGGCGCCGGCGGCTGCTCGTGGGCGCCGTCGGGGTCGAGCGGGTGCTGCGCCTGCTCGGCAAGCTGTTCGACCCCGAGGAGTTCCTGTCCCCCTACGGCCTGCGCTCGATCTCCGCGTTCCACCGCGACCGCCCCTACACCCTGGAGGTGGAGGGGGTGCGCGCCACCGTCGACTACGAGCCGGCCGAGTCCACCACCGACCTGTTCGGCGGCAACTCCAACTGGCGCGGGCCGATCTGGTTCCCGCTGAACTACCTGGTGACCAGCGCGTGCGAGCGCTACCACCGCTTCTTCGGCGACGACCTGACGATCGAGTACCCGACCGGATCCGGGCGGCAGGCCACGCTGGGGGCCGCGGCTCAGGACCTGTGGGGCCGGCTGGTGTCGATCTTCCTCGTCGGCCCGGACGGGCGCCGGCCCTGCTTCGGGTGGGTCGACCGCTTCCAGCGCGACCCGAGGTGGAAGGACAACCTGATGTTCAACGAGTACTTCCACGGCGACAACGCGGCGGGCCTGGGCGCCTCGCACCAGACCGGGTGGACGGGGCTGGTGGCCGACGTCATCCGGCGCCGGCACGGGGTAGTCCCCTCCATCGGCGACGTCCTGCGCGGGCTGGGCGAGCCGGCGGGCCGGCCGTGAGCGCCGTCGCCCTGCCCGGCACGCCGTTCCCTCTCGGCGCCACCCCCGGGCCCGGGGGCACGAACTTCGCCGTCGCCAGCGCGGCCGACGGCGTGCTGCTGTGCCTGTTCGACGCCGCCGGCAGCGAGACGCAGGTCCCGCTGCAGGAGCGCGACGGCGAGGTCTGGCACGGGTTCCTGCCCGGCGTCGGGCCCGGCCAGGCCTACGGCTACCGGGCCGGCGGCCCCTACGACCCCCGCCGGGGGCTGCGCTGCAACCCGGCGAAGCTGCTGCTGGACCCCTACGCCCGGGCCATCCACGGCGCGGTGCGGTTCGGGCCGGAGGTCCTCGGGCACGCGGTCGGCGACCCCGACGCCGCGAGCCCCCTGGACTCGGCCGGGCGCGTCCCGCGCAGCCTGGTCGTGGACGCCGGCTTCGACTGGAGCGGCCGTCCCCGCCCGCGCCACTCCTACGCCGACACGATCCTCTACGAGGTCCATGTCAAGGGCTTCACCGCCGCCCATCCCGCGGTGCCGCCGGAGCTGCGCGGCACCTACGCGGGGCTGGCCCACGACGCCGCGGTCGCGCACCTGGCCGACCTCGGGGTGACCGCGGTGGAGCTGCTCCCGGTGCACCACAGCGTGCCGGAGTCGTTCCTGGTCGAGCGGGGCCTGACCAACTACTGGGGCTACAACAGCATCGGATACTTCGCGCCGCACGCCGCCTACTCCGCCGCGGTCCGGGCCGGGCGGCCCGGCGGCCAGGTCGCCGAGTTCCAGGCCATGGTCGACACGCTCCACGGCGCCGGCCTTGAGGTCGTCCTCGACGTGGTGTTCAACCACATCGCCGAGGGCGACCACCTCGGCCCGACGCTCTGCCACCGCGGGCTGCACAACCCCGCCTACTACCGGCTGGACCCCGCCGACCTGCGCCGCTACGTGGACACGACCGGCTGCGGCAACTCGCTGAACGCCGACAGCCCGATCAGCCTCCAGCTGGTCATGGACTCGCTGCGCTACTGGCTGACCGAGATGGGCGTGGACGGCTTCCGCTTCGACCTGGCGCCCACGCTGGCCCGCGAGGACGGCAGCTTCGACCGGCTGGCGTCGTTCTTCGACCTCGTGTCCCAGGACCCCGTCGTCTCCCGCGCCAAGCTCATCGCCGAGCCGTGGGACGTCGGCCGCAGCGACAGCTACGACCTCGGCCGGTTCCCGCCGCTGTGGAGCGAGTGGAACGGCCGCTACCGCGACGTGATGCGCGACTTCTGGCGCAGCCAGGACGGGCGGCTCGGCGAGTTCGCCGCCCGCTTCGCCGGCTCGTCCGACCTCTACGCGACCGCCGGACGGCGCCCCACCGCCTCGGTCAACTTCGTCACCGTCCACGACGGGTTCACACTGGCCGACCTGACCTCGTACAACGCCAAGCACAACCAGGCCAACGGCGAGGGCAACCGGGACGGCAGCGACGACAACCGCTCGTGGAACTGCGGCGCCGAGGGCTCCACCGGCGATCCCAGCGTGCTGGACCTGCGGGGCCGGCAGCGCCGCGCCATGCTCGCGACGCTGCTGCTGTCGTTCGGGGTGCCGATGCTGCTCGGCGGCGACGAGCTGGGCCGCACGCAGCAGGGCAACAACAACGCCTACTGCCAGGACAACCCCATCAGCTGGTTCGACTGGTCCGCGCCCGACGAGCAGCTGCTCGGCTTCACCCGGAAGCTGATCGCGCTGCGGCGCGCCCACCCGGTGTTCCGGCGCCGCCGGTTCCTCACCGGCGTGGAGGCGGCGGAGCTGGGGTGGTTCACCCCGGCGGGGACGCCGATGACGCCGGCGGACTGGCAGGACCCGGGCGCGCGGTCCGTGGCCGTGTACCTCGACGGCGCCGACGCCCCCGACCGCGCCGCGGACGGCACCCCGCTCACCGACGACGACTTCCTGCTGCTGGTCAACGCCTGGTGGGAGCCGCTGGAGTTCGTCCTCCCGGCGACCCGGGCCCGCCAGCGCTGGGACCCGGAGATCGACACCTACGCGGCGGCCGGCGACCCGTCCGGCGTCGCCGCGCCCGGATCGCTCACCGCCGGCGGGAGCGTCACCGTCCGCCCCCGGTCGATCGTCCTGCTCCGCGGTCCAAGGGCGGGCGCCGGCCTGTAGCAGCCACCCTGCGGGCCGCCGGCCGCGAACGGTCGGATCCATGCAGGGGCGCATAGCCGTCCAGGTCCGGGCCGGCTAGGCTGCGGTCGACGTCCGGCTTGCGGCGGTCCGGCAGGCGCTCCCGATGATCACTCCGGTCGCCCGAGGTGAGCCATGGCAGTAGCGCCACGACCCGCAGGCCGCGCCGGACGGGTGGTCGACGCGCCGCGGGCGGGCCGGCGGCAGCCCGGCGGCCCGCGGCGCCGTGGCCGGCTGCTGGCGGTGGGCGTGGCGCTGACCATGGTCGCCGCGCTGGTGCCGCGGGCGCTCGCAGACGGCGACGCGACCACCTCCGGCGGGGCGTCCGAGGCCGGGACGCCGGAGACCCCGGCGTTCGAGACCGGGACGTTCGAGGGCGGGACACCGGAGGCAGGGGCGTCCTGGACCGGGACACCGGCGGCGCCTGTGGCGGCGGGCACCGGTGGCGACGGGGGCTCCCTCCTGGTCGCCTCCACCGAGGGCGGCGAGGGCGACGGCAGCGGGAGTCTCGCAGCCGCCGGGGACGACCCGCGGCGCACCCCGGTGCCCCCGGTCATGGCCGAGGACCACCAGCAGGGCGACCGGCAGGGCACGGCGGCCGCCGGCGGGCAGGCGATGGTGATGCAGGACCGCGGCGACCAGGCCCGGGAGGACGCGCAGGACGAAGCGGAGGTGCCGCGCCCGGATCCGGCCGCCTGCGCGGGGGCCGGCTGCCCGGGGCGGCCGCCGGTCCCGGGGACGGTGACCGCCGAGGGGGTGGGCGGCCCGTCGGGCGGCGTCTTCGGCGGCAGCCCGGATGACCCGCGACCGTTCGACGAGCAGCTCGCCGACCTGCAGGAGCTGCTGGACGTCGTGGAGGACTTCGTGCAGGAGGACCAGGAGTACCGGCAGCTCCTGGAGCAGGAAGGGCGGGAGTACACCGGCCCGCTGGACGAGTCGTGGACGTGGCTCGCCCCCGCCTTGAAGGCGCACATCCTCCAGGCGATCAGGCAGCTGGAGACCGATGCGCCTGAGGACAGCGATCGACGCCGCCGTCTGGAGCGGTTCAGGGCCGCGGCCGAGCGGGTGCTCGGCAACGTGCCGGACCAGAGTCCCATGAGCATCACCGAGCCCTTCCTGCCGACCGCCCCCGGACGGCTGACCGCCGGGCGCGAGCCGGTGGGCGGCCATACCTCCCCGACGGCCCACGGGTCCGCACCGGGCCTGGCCCTCCCCCCGCAGCAGGCGCCCCGGGGCGAGCCGGTGGCCGCAGGCCCGCCGGCGCTCAAGCCGCCGGTGCCGGAGCCCGACATCCCGCCGCTCAAGGCGGACGCCGGGGAGCGGCTCGGCTGGCACGTGCTCCTGTGGGCCGGCGGTGCCGCCGTGGTCGGCGCCGCCCTGCTCCTGCCGGTCAGGGTGCTCTGCGGGCTGGCGTGCGCCAAGCTCGTCCCGGTGGGCGTCCGGATGCCCACCGACCCGACCATCGGATGAGCCTCCTGGAGGCCTGCGCGGGGGGCGGCCGGGCGGGCGCGGACGCCGCGGGTCGCGAGGGTGCCGCCGGTCTACGTGAGCGGTTGGAGACCGGCGCTGGTCAGCGCGTACGCGCTCGCCAGCGTGGCAGGTTCCTGGGTGGCGAGGCGGAGGAAGGCGGTCCCGGCGATCTCGGGGGTGACCGGGTCGCCCAGCCGCTGGCGGAACTGCTCCTCGGTCACGCCGGCGCGGGCCGCATAGGCGGCGACCGCCGGGCGGCCCAGGTCGGTGGCCGGGCTGAGCTTGGGGAGGATCGCGGTGACCCCGATGCCGAGCTGGGCGCGCTGCGACTCCTGGTTGGCATAGTCGGCGATCCAGCGCAGGGTGGCCTTGGCGCCGGCGTAGCCGCCGCTGAGGGGGGATCCGTTGATCGCGGCGCCGCTGCTCATCACCAGCACCCGGCTGCCGGGACGCAGGGGGAGGAGCAGCGCCTCGCGCAGCCAGTTGAACCCCATGCGGACATCGGTGTCCCAGTTGGCGGAGAAGGTCTCCCAGGTGTGGTGGTGCAGGGGATGCAGCAACGGCGACGCGCCCGCGATGAGGGCGACGACGTCCGGAGCATGCCGCCCGAGCAGCTTTCCGGCCGCGTTCGGGTCGGTGGCGTCCGCGGCCTCGGGGTGCACGGCATGTCGTGCGGCGAGGTCGGCGAGCGAGCTCGGGTCCCGCGCCAGCGCGACGACCGTGGCGCCGGCGGCGCCGAAGGCCTCCGTCACGCCCCGTCCGAAGCCGCGGCTCGCGCCCACGACGATGGCGGTTTTGCCTGCCAGTTCGTTCATCTCGTTCCTCTCTCCACAGATCAGCCCTCGCCGGCCGCAGACGCGGGTCGCCGACCCTGCGCAGTTCCGGCGCACGCCGGTCCGCAGCGCAGGCGCCGGCGAAGAGGGGCCGCGAGCAGTCCCAGCCCGCACGACAGCAGGCCCTCCCAGCGCACGCGGTTGCCGCCCTGGCGAAGCGGGTGCGGGTCGCCGAGCGCCTCGAATCCGCGGTGCTCGATCTCCACCCGGGTGGTGCCGTCGCTCTCCTCCACGAAGCGGATCTCGACCTCGGTCGCGTCCTGCGGGTCGGACAGCAGGTGCCAGCGGTAGACCAGCCGCCCGGGTGGCTCCCAGACGGTGACCGAGCCCCAGTCGATCTCGCCGCCCGACGGGGTGCGCTCGAAGACCCGGCCACCCACACCGGGTTCGACCACCACGTCCACGGGCCGGCTCCGGCTGACGGTGTGCTCGGCCGGCCACCACATGGAAGCCCGCTCGGTCCACAGGGCGAACGCGTGGTCGGCGTCGCAGCAGACCGTGAACACCAGCTTCAGCGGCTCGGTCACCGGCGGTCGCGCTCCGCGGGCGGGCTGGTGTTGTCGGCGGCCAGGCGGAACCGTGCCGCGGCATCCCCCCACACCCGCTCCATGTAGACGCGCACCACCTCGGCGCCCTCGCCGCTGAGCCGGTACAGACGTCGGGCTCCCAGCGGCTGGTCGGTCACCAGCCGCGCCTGCTTCAACAGGCGCAGATGGCGCGACACCGCCGGCTGACTGATCGGCATCCGATCGCTGATCTCAGCCACCGAGCGTGGGCGGTCCCGCAGCAACTCGAGGATGGCCCGGCGGTTGGCGTCCCCCAACGCCTCGAACGGATCCCCTGGTGCCACGCCACCACCCACTCCCGTCAGCTCAGCCCAGGGGGATGATCTCGCGGATCTCCACCGCGCCGCGCTCGATCCCCGGGCAGGTCTTGGCCAACTCGATGGCCTCCGCCTGCGACGCCGCCTCGATCACCAGGTAGCCCCCGACCGAATCGCTCGTCGTGCTGAACGGGCCGCCGGCCACCTTGACCTCGCCACCCTTGGAGCGGACCTTGGCACCCTCGGCCTCCGCGCGGAGCGGACCGCTGCCCTTGTACTTCCCCTTGGCCGCAAGCTCCCGGATGTACGGGTCCATCGCTTCCATGGCCTGGTCACGGGCTTCGGTCGAGGAGGCCACGCTCGGGTCCTCCCAGATGATGTACATGAACTGCATGTCGTCCTCCTGGTCGTTCATTCCTTGTCCGATGGCTCGCCCTGGCCGGGGGGAGCCGGCCGAGCCTGGCCCGGGCCGGCCGCGGGCCGGCCCGGCGTGGCCCCGTCAGGCCACGTTCGAGAGGGCGCTCGACGCCAGTGGCACGCCGCACGCTCAGGACAGGGACTATAACCGGAATGCTATGATAACACAAAGGTTATCCAGATCGGGTGAAAGCACCCCGAAAACTCACTAGGACGCCGGACATTTCATACCAGTCAAACAGGACGCTGGAACGCCGAGTCGCCGACCGGCGTCAGGGGCCGTTCAGCTCGGCGACGAGGTACGCGCAGGCGAGCACCACCGCCAACGCCACGACGGCGAGCGCCACCAGCTCCG
>Ga0126377_10000107_pt1 | contig 42154 bp, 62 predicted proteins | sample PanSoiMetPlot_22_FD_92647 | JGI IMG/M metagenome (GOLD analysis project Ga0126377, IMG submission 92647) | Tropical forest soil microbial communities from Panama - MetaG Plot_22 | ecosystem: Environmental > Terrestrial > Soil > Tropical forest > Bulk soil | place: Panama | collected 2016-02-17 | reverse complement strand
CTGCCGCGACTCCAACGGGGGCGAAGGGGGTCCACCCCCACCCCATCGCGCGAGCGGAGTAGCGGCCAGGGGTGGGGGTGGGGTCGGCCGGCGCGGGCTACCTAGTGGTGCCGGCCAGGATGGGCGCGGCCGTGGCACACGGCGCACACGCTCCGAAGGTTGGCCATGTCATCGGTGCCGCCGTCGATCAGTGCGACGACGTGATGAACCGTCGTGGCTCGGGCGCCGCACACGCAACGCTCACGGTCGCGAGCCATGACCCTGGCCCGGATGCGCGCCCACGCCCAACCGTTGTGGCCTTCGGCCCATGTGCGATGGGGGTGGATCGGGCACGGCTCAAGGTGCGGGCAGTTGGGCACGGGACATACGGTCGTCATGGCACCACCGCCACCACGCACACGAGCAACGTGGCCGTGGCTTCCGGATTGCGGGCGTGAACGTCTATCTGCGTGAGCGGGCTTCCGTCCGGGCACGCGTTGGGTCCGGGTGGTCCGGCCACGCCTGGCGCGCCGTCCGCTCCGGCGTCACCTTGCGGGCCGGGTGGTCCGGATGGTCCGGGCGCGCCCGTCGCGCCGACCGGACCCACGGCGCCCGTGTCTCCCTTGGCGCCAGTCTCGCCGGCTTTGCCCGTGTCGCCCGTGGCGCCAGTCTCGCCCGTGTTGCCCGTTGCTCCGGTAGCGCCGGCCGCGCCAGTGTTGCCGGTCGCGCCCGTCGCCCCTGCCGTTCCTTGGTCGCCCTGCCTACCGGCCGGCCCGCGTGGGCCGCGTGGCCCGAGCGATCCTTTGGAACCGGGTAGCCCTGGCGATCCGTTCTGCCCATCGGCACCGGGCACGCCCGGTAGCCCACGGTCGCCACGCATGTAGGCGTAGATGTTGCGGGTTCCACTGGCCGACACGGTGGCCGTGTGGCCGGCTTGCGCGGCATCCTTCGCCGCTTCGGCGGCCAGGTCTTGCGATGTTTCGTTGACGCGATGGTTCAGGTCGTTGGCCGCATACAGCGCGACCGCGATCAACACGGCGAGAAGCGACAGGGCCAACCACGTCGCCAGAAACCGCGTGCGGCTGTAGTTCAACGTGCGGCCCGTGGCGCCTTTCAATTCGTCGTGGAGTTCATCCAATCCGCCGTGCCATGGCATCGCGCAGTTCCGTTCTCAGGGCTTCGACTTGCCCGGTCAGGCGCGCTACTTCGGCGCGGAGTTCGTCGCGTTCGGCTCGCATGCGGTCGGCCGTTTCCCGAAGCTCGTCGTTCAGTTCCTTCATCGAACCCAACACGGTCGATTGTTGTTGGACTATCGCGGTCGTGTCGTCGCGATTGAATCGGAGTGCCGTAAAGACGATGCCGGCAAGCCCGAATAGCCCGATGACCAAGGGGATGGCGGCGGACAAGACACGCGGGAATTACTCGGGTGGTTTCTCGCGCGGACCAGCGGCCGGCGATACGGCTTGCCGAATCCCCAATGCGGAGAGAAGCGGGCCGGCGATGGCCAAGCCCGTGGCCGCGTCGATGTTCGTATCCGCCAGAAGGTTTATGACGAGAAGCGCGGCCGATGCGACCAAGCCGATGAACACGGCCGGCTCGCGCCATATGCGTTGACCGATGACCTTCATGTCCGCTTCGCGGTCTTGCGCGACGTGCCGCGCTTGGCGCTCGCCGTGGTGGTGGCGCCGGCGCGCTTGCGCGACGCCTGCAAGATCGGGTGGTTCTTGCCGTAGCGCTTGGCGATGGCCGCGCGCACGGTCGTGTAGGCGCCGCGCGTGGTCGGGCGCGCCGCGTAGGCGAGCGCGGACCTGGCCCGCGCCGGCGTGTCTATCGGATACAGCCTTTGGCTCGGTATCGCGAACGCCGACTTCGGTAGCTTCGACCGGCGTTTGGCTTTCAGTGGTGCCATGCCTTCTTCCCTTGAAGATCAAGTGGCGCCGTGGATCATTCTCGCGGCCGTGTGCCTTCTCTGCCTAGTGGCATTGATCTTCCGATTTTGGCGCTAGATTTCGCGCCAGGAAAGTTCGTCGGCGCGTGCGATGGGAACGCGAGTGCGCGCGCATTCGGGCGCGCGCCGCCGCGCCGACCGTTCGGACGCTACCAAAACCCTAGGCACGCGCCTACGCTTTGACCGGCTCGCGGCCGGTTACGGAATTCCCCTGACGCCCGGTCGCGGGCCGCTTGGTCTTGCCGGTCAAGCGGTCGTGAAGCGTCGTCTTGGGCACGCCCGTGAGCGTTTCTATCTGGCCCAAGGTCAAGCCGGCGTCGTCCAGCGCTCGCGCCCACGCCACCACGTCGCGTTCGACCGGAAGCGAATAGCCCGTTTCCGGATGCCGCATTTCGGCCAGGCGAGCGCGCCGAACCATGGATGGCGTGCAACGCATGGCCACCGCGCATTCGTCGGCCGTGATTCCCCACGCATCGGTGACGATCCGCTCGGCGAGTTCTTCCCACGTTTCCGTCGTGTCGGGCGCGAGCGGCCGACGAATCCACGCGTCGAACTCGGCCCGAGCTTCTTCGATCAGTCCGGGCAGGGTTTCGGGCGTTGCGCCGGCGAACGCGCGCGCCCATCGGTCGGCCATCGGCCGCGCTTCTCCGGGCGGCCCGATCCGGCCCGACTCGCCGCCGCGTCCGCCAAGTCGTTGCGTGTCGCCGTAGCTCAGAAGCGACATGCGGAACAACAACGTGCGCGCATCCACGCCGGCCAAGAAAGCAAACCGGCCGGCGAGAGAAAGGCGCGCGGCCAGGGAAGGAATCCGCAAAGAACCAACCCGACCGCGCGCGCCGTGGAGTCTAGCTAGCCCGGTCTTCGCTCTTAGCGACGTTGTAGCGAACGCCGCACAAGAGGCAGCGCCACCATACGCCACACGACTCGCAGCCACGGCGGCAGGCCCATCGGTGTTCACACATCGCTCGCTCGCTTTCCGGCCGGATTGAGCTTGCTCGGCATGAAGCCACGACGCCACCCGTAGGTGCCGTCAGTGTGATCGCCGTGATGTCCTTCGGGGAGCGTGCAGGTCGCCCAGCGTGCGTGGTCGTAGGTGAGCGGCGAGCGGTGGCCGCAACGCCGCTCGGGCGAACGAATGAACTTATTCTCCATGTAGTGCTCCATCACGGACGCCCCTTCCCGGCCTGCTCAAGCACACGCGCCAGGTCGCCCGGCGAGTCGTATGACGAGACTTGAAAGCCCCGCGCCTGTACCGCGTCGCGGAGCATGGTTCGTAGATCGGCGTCCCATACCTGCATCTCGACGGCGCGGATCAGCGCGCGCTCCTTGTCGGTCAAGGGCCGGTCGTCGTACATGCGCGGAGTCTGCATCATGAACGTCCCTTTCCGGCCATAGCTACGCGTCCGTGAAGGCGAGTGCGACCCGTAGTAGGTGGTCGTAGTCGCCGGCCATCGCTTGTGCTTCGAAGGCGTCCACGACTTCGGGTGGGTTTCCGGCTTTCTTCAAGCCGCGAGACACGCGGCCGATGATGGCGAACGCGTTTCCGTCCCCGCCCACAAGCGCAACGCTCGCGGGAATGGTGCCTTCGGGCACGTTGATTCCGGTCATGCGTCGCCGCCGTGAAGCGATACGAAGACGGCGCGGTAGGTGACGAAGCGGGCTTGGCCCTTGGTCACGCCTTGCACGTCCACGCTCAAGGCGTCTATGCGCTCGCCGATGGACGCCGGTAGGTCGAAGGTGCCTTCGCCCTGCCAATCGTCGTGGCGCGGCCCGAGCGGTGGCGCCAAGCCTTCCACCCACGTTCCGCCGTTGACGATCCGCACCGTGAAACGACGACGGGCGCCCGTAGGCGCCCGTTCATCCCCCACCTGTTCTTCGGCGCTCACGCGGCTACCGGCGTGGCGTCGGACTTGCGCGGCCGGCCACGGCGCCGGCGCGGTGTCGTGTCTTCCAGCGCGGCGAGCGCCTTCGCGACGGCCGTACGCTTGGACTTGACCGTGGCCAGTTCGGTGGCGAGCCGGTTTTCTTCCGCTTCCAGCGCCGCCACCACTTCCTTGAGCGATGCCGTCGAAGCCGTGACGGCTTCGGTCGTGTCGGTTGACATGGCAACCATCCTTTCGTCATGCCGTGACGGGTTCCCCTGACGCGGCTAATTTTGTCTTCGGACTGTATCGACTAGGCCGGCCGAAGACTATAGCCCTATTTCGGTGGGGAATTATCGCGTACCAATGCCATCGCCAATGCGCCGGCCGCGTAAAACGACGTGGCCGACCAATCGGCCGGCAACTCCAACGACGCGGCCAGGAACCGCCCGACGCATTCGGCCGCCGCTTCCAGCATGTCGGCGCCGTCCACGCCAGGCACGTAGGCTTCCATTTGCCCCACGGTCATGGAGTCGAAGGGTTTGGTGCCGATCAATGGCAAGCGCGCTTCCAACTCGCGTTGCGCGTGAACCATCGTGTAGTCGGCCGGCTCGCGGAGCGCCGCTTCCATGGTCAACGACGGCCGGCCCATGAGCGCTTCCATGGTCACGCCCAACGCTTGAGCGATGGGGTACAGCGATTCGACGCCAGGGTTGCGAATCCGGCCGCCTTCCAGCGACGCGATGTAGCTGCGCGTCGTGTTCGCCCTGGCCGCGAGCATGCCTTGCGTCAAGCCACGCACTTCTCGGATTCGGTGGACGTTCGCCCCTAGCTCGTCACGTTGCGCGAACTCCATCGTTCCCCAAAATCGACAACATTCCCCACGCGCCGCGCGTTGGAACGACCCTTGGTCGTCCTCTCCACGCGCGGCACGCCCATAAGGTCTTCAAGTCGCACGCCCAAGACGCGCGCGATGGCGTACAGCGTGAAGGCGCCCGGATTCGGTCGCTTGCCCGTTTCGATACTGGATATGTGGGACGGGGCGACGCCGGCCAGTTCGCCAAGCCGCGCGGCCGACAAGCCGCGCGTGAGCCGGGCCACACGAAGGTTGTCGCCTAGCGCCGTGTGAACCATCGCCATGCTCGCATCCACCATGGGCGTCGATGCCCGCCCGTCAACGTGAGGTCGCGCGCGCGTAGCACGTCGCGGTAGCGCGGTGTCGGCGTCATACCGGCACGCCGGCGTCGCGCAGTTCCTTGCGAATCTTGTCCGTGGACGACGACGACGGCGTGGAAGCCGTGCGCACGGTCGCGCCGCTCGGGCATAGCCACGCCAGGTGGCCGCCGTGGGTCTTCTTGACCGTGACGCCGTGAGCGCGGACTTCACGCATGAGGTCGTCCATTTCCTTGCGGCCGAGCTTCATGGCGCCCGTGCCCATCACCGCGTCGCCGCGCGCGCGCTCCGGGCCGGCCAGTCGCCGCGCTTCGGCTTCCGGCGACTCGTGGCGCGGGCGATGCGTCGGGTTGCTCGCCGGGTCGCCCGACACGTACGCGTAGACCCAAGTGGTGCCGACGCGCTCGGCTTCGAATAGCCCGCGTTCCTGTAGCCGGCGAAGCCAACGGCGCAACGTCGCTTCCGAGAGGTCGGACAACTCGCGCTGTAGGTCCACGAATTCGAAGGTGTCCAGCCGGACGGCCGCGTCGCGCACCATGGTTTCGTAGGTCCGGAAGTCGTGGACCCTGGCCGCTTCGTCGTCGGCGTTGACGATCCGATAGCGCGTGCCGCGCTTGATACCCGAGCGGGCCACGCGCCCGTCGCGCTCAAGCCGCGCCAAGGCCGCCCGCACGCGCGTAGGCGTCGCGTTCAGGTGGTCCGTGAGGTCGGACATGGATAGCGCGCCCGAACCGTCTAGGACGGCTTCTACGCGCGCCGTGAAGGGGTCTTCTCCGCGCGCGCCGGCCGCCGCCGCCGCTTCCAGTGGCCCGCGTGTCAGGCGCCCGGCTTCGATACGCAGGTCCGTGGCTTCGCGCGCGAGTTCGCGGGCTTCGTTGCGGAGCGCTTCGGCGCGGGTGTCCAGCGCTCGCGCCTGACGAAGAAGACGGCCGGCGTCGTAGGTTGCGTCGTCAAGCGCCGCCACGCTTCCCCCTCATGTAGATGCCTAGGATGGCGTCGGCCATGTAGCCGGCGCGCCCGCCACTTCCGTGCCCGGACCCTTCCATGAGCGCGTTGGCGCGGTGGCGGATCATGCGTGGCGTGACGGCCGAAAGTCGCGCCACGAGCTTGTCGTGATCCACGCGCTTTTCTCGGCCGAGAAAGACGGCCAGGCCACGAATGAGGTCGCCGACCGTGCGCAGTTCCGTGTCAGGGTCGGGCCACGCTTGGGCGATGACGGCCAGGACCGACGCGAGAAGTTCCGGGTCGCGGCGGTAGGCATATTCCAGCGCCGCTATCGACTTGACCGTGTGGGCGGTTTCGTTCACGTCCAGTTCGAAGCCCGCCGCTTGGACAATGCCGGCGATGGCGACGGCTTCGGGCCGCTTGGCCACGAGCGCGGCCCGGAAGCGCAGATAGGTGGCCATGCCGCGCCGCTTGGTTTGCAGGTCCGCGAACAACTCGGCTTCCTGTTCGCGCGTCAAGGCTTCGTAGACGAGACACGGCGCGGCCGGTTCGTCGTTGCGTCGCATGGCTTCAAGGCGTGTCTGCCCGTCGATGACCGGCCACTTGCCGTTCTTGCGGCCGGACACAATCAGAGTGCCCACCATGGCAGGGTCGTAGTTGGCGGCGACTTCCTCTACGAACGAAGTCAACGGCCGTTGGTAGTCCACGTCGATCACCAATCGGTCCAATCCGACCATTTCGAACCGATACGGCCACGTTCGGCGCTTCCCGCCACCACGACCGGCCGTGGTTCGGGCCGGCGCTTGGGTTCCCATGACCGGAACGTATCACGCTAGGCACGTAAAGGCGACCCGAAGCGCGAAGGTCCGATACAACGACAAAACGGGCGCCCGAAGGCGCCCGTCGTGGTCCGTCCTATGTTCGGGTGAGGCTAGCCGTGCGCGACGTGGGCGACGATGCCACGCGCGACGATGGCCGCGTCTTCGTCGGCCATGTCGTTCAGGTTCACGTCGTCGGCGCGGCGAAGGGCATCGTTCCAGCCGTCCGAATCCATGATGGGTTGCATGCCCACGGAATTCATGGCCGAGAGAAGGCGACCGATGGTCGGCGCTTCCCAAGACGTGCCGCAGGCGTGGCACTCCACATGGTCGGTAATGTCGGCGTCCGTGCGGTCGCCAGTCTCGCCCCAAAAGGCGAGGTCGTCGCTTCCGCACTCCGGGCAACCGTGAGTGTTGAGCGCTTCAAGGTGATAGTTCCAGTTCTTCATGCGGATTCCTTTTCGAAGTCGGTCTTGCCTTACATACGCTGTATCGGCACTGCGGTTACATTACCTTAGCGAATTCCCGAAGACATTTCGCGGCGGATTTTCTCCGCGATTTCCGCGAGAAGCCTGGCCGCTTCGTGCGCGTGTTCCCACCACTCGCGCATCACGTCGTCCGACATGCCCGAGTTCAACGCGGCTTCGATGTTCGCCGCCGCTTCTTCCGCGTTCGCGTGCGCGTGAAGGATGGGCACGCCGGCGCGCTCGCGCGTGCGACGGACCTTCGCGCCTTCGGCCGCGTTGCGGTAGCCCTGGCGCCGACGCCGGTACGGTTCGACCACTTGGGCTATGTGATCGCGCGTCGGTTGGCCCTTGCCGAGCTTCACGGCGCGCGCCCACACGTCGGGTAGGTCTTCGGGCGCCACCCGGTAGACGGGTATCAACTGGCCGGCCACCCAATCGTTGCGCGGCAGAATCTCCACGTCGGCGCGCTCAAGCGCTCGGACGACGCGGCCGGCGCGCACCAACTGATCGCCGCGCGTGCCCGACTGGCCGAACTCGCCCGCCCAATAGTCCGACCACGACACGTAGCCGAGCGCCAGGTGAACGCCGGCTTCGTACAAGCCCAAGACCTTGCGCCAGAGTGCGCGCACGTCGGCGCGCACGTCTTCGGTCATGGCCCGCGCTTCGTCGGCCGTGACGGACGGCGCGTCGATGATTTCTCGCGTCACACGTCGGCCCTTCTCTCGGCTTCGTCGCGGTCGATGCCGAACGCGTCCGCCGCCGCCAAGATCGCGTTGTCGCGCGTGTAGCCGACCTTGAACGTTGCCGCGTCGCCGGCCATGAGGTCGCGAACGAACATCTTCACGGCGCGTGGGCCGTACATGGCTTCGTAGCGTCGGGCTATGCCGATGGTTCCCATAAGACCGAAAGGTATCTGGCGTGGGGTAGTCGTGGGGTAGAACGGCGTCGCGAACTGGCGTTTCGTGTCGTCTACTGACGTTCGACTTTGGCTTGGCCATCGGAAAACCCGCATAGCCATGCGGCCTGTGGCACATGGACTTCATCTACCCGGCAAGCCCCATCCTTGGCTAACTAGAGCCATTCCGGCCAGGCGTGGGGTAGTCGTGGGGTGCGATATGGGGTAGTTCCGCGCGATCCGTGCCAAAATCCGCGCCGGCGCGCTTGCGCAAGCGCTACGAAGAAAGGTCGGCCCGTCCGAATCGCCGCTAGGGTGCCGAAGGCTTCGTAGGGTCGGCGGACTGGCGGCAATCGCGGCCGACGCGCGCCACAAGTCATGGAGATATCGCCCCACGCAACGGACGCGTTGGTGCCGGCGCCGGCGCCGGGTTCGGGCGATGGCCGGATGGGAACCGGCTAGGGGTGGGTATCGGGATGGATCGCCGGACGCGGCCGATGAACCGACCCACCCCTTCGTAGAACGACAACGGGCCACGCCCGAAGACGTGGCCCGTCGATGGCGGGCTAGACCGCCCGCGAGACTACCCGAACGACGCGGCCAGTCGGTTCGCCGCCGACTCGCGGCGGTAGCCGGGCAGGGTTTGCACGTAGCCGGCCGTTTCTTCCAGCGACGCGTGCCCGAGCCACGCCTGTAGATCGGCAAGCGACACGTCGCGGTTGGCCACGGCGATGGACGCGGACGTGTGGCGACCTTCGTGCGGCGTGTAGACCGTGTGGCCGGCCGCTTCCCACAACTCGCGCGTGCGGCGGTAGACCGTTTCGTCGCTCAAGCGGAACGCGCGCACGCCGGGCAGGATCGGGCCGATGAACGCGCCGGCGCCCATCGACTTGCGGTAGTCCGTGAGGATCGCGGCCAGTTGCGGCACGATGGGGATTCGGCGTTCGCGGCCGGTCGCGGTCTTCGACTCGGGCACCACGATTTCGCCGCCGCCCACGTCGGCCCAATCCAGCGCCAGGATTTCGGCACGGCGCATGCCCGCGTAGAAGGCGAACCCCCAAAAGACGCGCATCGGGAGGTCCGTGAGCGCGGCGAGAAGGCGCGGCACGTCTTCGGGTGGCGCCACGCGCTTGCGCTTGGAACGCTCGCCGGCCGGCACGTCCATGTCTCGGGTCGGGTTGGAAGCCACGAGCTTGCGCGACGGATGCGTGGCCCAACGGTAGGCGGCGCGGATCGGCGTCAGAAGGCATTGCAACGTGTGATCGGAAAGCGGCTCGCCCGTCTGTTCGCCGTGGCGATCACGCGCGCCCGTGGTGGCCACCAACACGTAGGCGCGTTGCCACGCTTCGGTCGTCATGCCGTCCACGAAGTCGGCGCCGACGTGGCCCGACCAATGCAGCTTCCAAATCGCTTCGTAGTCGCGCGTGGTCTTCTCCGCGTAGCGCCGTTGCTTCTTCCCGCGCGCGTGACCGGACTTCATGGCGGCGAAGAACATGGCCATGAACGCGTCGTTCGTCATGCCCTGGCCGGGCTTGGGCTTCGGCGCGGGATTCTCCACGCCGTTGCGCCGATCCGTCACCCACGACTCGGCTTCGCCGTAGGCGTCGAAGGCGTGGGATTTGTCCGGCCGGCGCTTCTCCGAGTTCCAGAGTTCGCCGCGATATTTCGGCGCGCAACGGCAACGCTTTTCTTCGTATGCCGGGCAACCGCGTTCGTGGCGGATGAAGACGCGGCGGTTCGTCTTCGTCGGTAGCCATTTGGGCTTCATTAGCGGATTCCTTTACGGTCGTGGGGTAGTCCCTCTATCGCCACGATAGCGGACGGGCATTAGTCCGTCGCGCACTCCGCGCGTTCTTCGGCCCACCGTTGAAGTTCGATCACGGGCACGAGCCGGCGCCGACCGACGCGCACGATTCGGACGTGCGGTTGCACGAAGCGTTCGAAATGCCGAAGCGACATGGCGAGCATTTCTGCCGCTTCTTCGCGCGTGACCAAGATGGGTGGCGCGGAGTTCACAACTCGCCCGCTTCCCACATGGCGAGTCGCTTTCCGATCCACTCGGCGACGGGCACGGTCACGGCGTCGCCTATGGCCGCGTACCGCCGGCCGTCCGGCGGCGGGTCGATTTCCACGCTATCGCCGTCCACCCCATCGGGAGGCCCTGTAGGCGTTCGCATTCCGTGGGCGTCAAGCGCCGCACCGAAGATGACGGGCTTTCGGTCGGTTCGGCCAGGGTCGGACGTGAGTGTTCCGTTTCGGAAGTCTTCGACCCAATAGCTTCGGTCGGCTTGCCGTTGAACCACGAAGTCTTCGGTTTCGCCGTCGAATCGTCCGGCCGTGCGTCGGGTGAGTGTGCGAGCGCTTCTAGCGCCGTCCGCAACGCTTCCGGCAAGACCCTTCCGCGCCTCACGGCGCGCCGCAAAATTCCCGCCGCCGCCTTCCGGCTCAAGAAGAATCGTGGCGCAACTTCGGCCATCACCACGTCGGCCAAGGATGAAGACTCGCCTTCGCCGTTGGGGCACTCCGAAGTAACGGCTATCCAACACTCGCCAGGCGATATCCGAAAACCCGAGTTCGTCCAGCGCCGCGAGAAGGATGGCGAAATCTCGGCCACGGTGCGATGACAGAAGACCGGCGACGTTCTCAAGAAGAACGAAGTTTCCGGGTCCAATAGCGTCAACTGCGATGCGCGCGAAGTCGTAGAACAACCCGCTTCGCCTGCCGGCCAGTCCGGCGCGTTGGCCGGCGACGGAAAGGTCTTGGCAGGGGAAGCCGCCCGCGAGAAGGTCGATGTGGCCACGCCAGGGTCGGCCGTCGAAGGTCCGCACGTCGTCGTGTCGCGGTACGTTCGGCCAGTGGCGAGCCAACACGGCACGTCGGTATGGGTCGGATTCGACTTGGAAAGCGACGCCGTGTCCGGCCCGATGTAGTCCAAGGTCAAGACCGCCCACGCCACTGAAAGTTGAGCCCACACGCATTCGTCGTCGTCCAAGAAGTCGTAGACCGTGGTTTGTCCGGGTATCGGGTCGGCGTCGGTCATTCGTCGTCTTCCCACCGCTCGCCCAACATCGCGTCGCGCCGGCGCCTGTACCACTCCAAGTCGTCGGCGCCATGTGCGCCATGTTCGCCAAGTTCGCCATTTCCTTCGGTCACAACGTCATCGGACCTTTGGCGTACTCCCACCCCTGGCGTTTCTGGCGTAGTTGGGTCGTCTTCGGTCCCAAGTGCGCCAGTTGCGCCTAGGGTGGAAGTACGCCCATGGTCCGCCGTGAGTTCGTAGACGTATTCCATTCTGCCCGTGGCGGACTTGGCGCGCTTGGCGGACTTACAGACTTCGCGGTAGTAGCGTTGGATCGAACGCCACGCCACGCCGAGCTTCTTCGCGTCGGCTTTCAGGTCGTTGGACGCCACTGGCCCGTCCGCGAGCGCGTCCAAAAGGAAGTCCAAGACTTCGCGTCGCACGCCACGTTCGCCTTGATCGGCCAGAAGGTCGTCGGCGGCGACGGACGAATGGCCCGTGAACGCGATCATGGACGTGGGCACGGGCACCAAATCGTCGTCGTAAACCGTCGTGGTCGTCAGGCGATACTTGAGCGCTAGCCCGCGCTCGCGCCGGACCAAGTTCATCTTCGTGGGCGCCATGATCTTGTCCACGCCTTCTTCGCCGTCTTCGTCGTCCGGATCGGGCGCCACGGCCACGACCGTGCGCGCGACGGCTTGGAAGGCGTGGCTTTCGCCGATCTTCGTGGCCCACGTCTTCGACTCGGATTTGTTCAGGTGCATAACCAAGACGACGGCCACGCCGTAGTGCGCGGCGACGGCCACAACAGGGTCCAACACGTCGCGCACGTCTTGGTTGACGTACGTGGAGTGGTCGCGCCCGACGAACGACGCGACCGGATCGAAGACCACCAAGCGCACGCCACCCGCGTCCAGTCGTTCGATCAAGGTGTCCAAGTCGCCCGGCAACTTGATAAGCCCGTCCGCCGTGATTCCCTTCGGCAACGTGCGACGCATGACGATGGCTTCCCATCGGGCCATGTCGGCGCCGCACGCGAGAAGGCGCGGCGCCACCGTGTCGGCCAAGTCGTCTTCGGCCGTCAGGAAGACCACGTTGGCCGGCGTGTTCACGTCGCCGTCCAAGAAGCCCGCCGTGGTGGTCGCCGCCGCCATGAACGCGGCCACCTGAGATTTGCCCTGGCCCGGAGCGCCGGCCAGGATGACGACCTTTCCCAACGGCAACCACGGACGCCAGAGATAGCGCACGGGCCGAATGCGCACTTCCGAGCCACGGATGACCACGGGCACGCGCACGTCCGGCGGCACGGCCGGGATTGGCGCTTGCACGGGCCGCGCGTCGTTGAACAGGCGATCAAGGAACCGGCGCGTCATGCTCGGGCCGAGTTCCACCAACGCGTCGCCGATGTCGTAGCCGTCCGTGCGGTCGGGCGCCATGTCGATCACGAACGCGTCCGTGGTGCGCGCGGCAAGCTCGGCCGCGCGCTTCATGCGCGTTCGGCCCACGTCGTCGCAGTCGGTCACGAAGTAGACGCCATCGCGGCCGGACGCGATCCGCTCGGGCCATTCGTCGCGCCACTTGCCGGTTCCGGGCAGGGCCACGGCCGGCAACCCGAGTTCCGCCGCGCTCACGGCGTCGGGTTCGCCTTCGACCACCACCACGAAGGTGCCGGCCACGTCTTCCGGTCGCGGCCAGAGGTCGCGCGTCGTGCCGCGCTCCGCGCGCATCTTCGGTTCGCGGCCGTCGTCGGCGTAGTGCAGGACGCCGACGTATTCGCCGGTTTCGTCGCGGATGGTAAACACGTAGCGGCCCTGGCCATCGACGCCGACGCCCAAGCGGTCAAGCGTGGCCGGCGTCCATCCTTTGCGCGTCATCGGTCCCGCCACGCGATCAAGGCGCAAAGGAAGTCGGCCGGCGCGACGCAATACCACCCGGAGTGGTTGCGGCGAAAGGCGACCACGGGCACGTCCGAGCCGATGGCTTCCTGTTCGGCTTGGCGGATGGCGCGCCAGAGTTCCAGCCGTTCCGTGCGCTTGATTTGCCAATGGATGCCCGCGCATTGGATGGCGTCGCGTTTGTCGTCGCCGAATTGGTCTAGGTTGCGCTTCGCGTCCGGCCAATACGGCGCAAGGTGGCGATGGATGAATTCCAGTTCGCCACGCGCGCCTTTTGCCCGAGAATCCATCGCTAGCCGCACACGGGCCAGGCGCCACGACCTTGGACCCAAAGCAACCGCACGGCGCGGTAGTCCTGTTCAGGCGGCGACGCAAGATGAGGCATGACGCGACCGCCGACCGACCACCACGACGGTAACGTGAACTGATAGGCGCCGAAAAAACCATTGCCCGTGTTCGTCGCGTAGTTGCCACGCGACTCGCACCACCGCACGGCCGAAAGCCACCCGCGATACGGGCGCGCCGTGCGCCGCCACTTGTGAACCGTCTTGGCGTGTTCCTTTCGATCCACGCGACGTTCGCACGCGTTCGTGTTGCAACCTTCGTGGTGGGCGCCGGCGAGCGCCAGGACGGTAAGAAGAAGCGTCATGCCGCCACCTTCGTGGTCCGTAGTTGGGCGATTGGATGAAGCGCCGACGCCGGCACGAACCACGACGCGCCGTAGCCGTTGGGATTGCGCGTCCACTCGGGCTTCGCCGCGTCGTGCCCGAGAATCCATCCGTGGATCGTGTAGGTGCCGCGCGCGCCCGTGACCAACACGAAGGCGTCGCCGCCGTAGCCGCGCTCAAGGTCGCGTGGCTTGACGATCAAATGAGCATCGGCGCGGAGCGAATGGCGAACGTGAATCCACCCGTCCACGTCGGGCGAGTGGATGGCGTCCACGGAACCATCCCAATAGGTTCGTAGCGCTTTGGCCACGACCAATTCGGCCACGGCGCCTTCCACGTCGTCGTCGGTCTTGGACGTGGGCGCGTCCAGCGTGCGATATCCCTTCGCAATGGAGACAACGCGCCGTAGGTAGCCGACGTGCGCGCCCATGGCGTATTCGGCCCACGACAACGCGAGTTCTTCGCTCACGGCATGCCACCGCAACGCGGGCATGGCACGACGCGGCGCGGCCCGCCGATCCAATGCGATGCCGAATAGACCGGCTTCCCCTGGCAGAAGCCGCACTTCGGGTCGGGCTTCGGCGGCGGCTTCATGACGGCCACGACGCGTTCGCGCTCGTCAGTTGTTGGCCGGCCCTGACCGTGGCTAGGTCGCGGTCGCGCGCCCACTCCACGAGCCGCCAAAGCGACCGGCGCGTGTCGCGCGCGTTTTCCAACTTCTCGCCGGCCAACTTGAGCATGCCGGCCGCTTGGTCGCGCGCCTTCGATTCGTTCGCGCACTCGCCGCGCGCGAGCGTGTTGGCCGCTTCGACGGCCGCGCCCGTGTCGCGGTGAGCGCGGAATGTCTCGGCCAGGCGAATGCGGTAGAAGGCTTCCGTTTCGGCCGCTTCCTTCACGGCCGCTTCGTAGGCGGCTTCCAAGTCCAAGACCACGCGCGTGGCTTCGCGGAGTTTGTCTCGCGCTTCGCCGGCGTCGAAGACGGCCAGGGTCAAGGCGTAATCGGTCATGCCACCAACTCCGGGTAAACGTCGTGCGGCGACAAGCCGGCGCGGAGCGTGATCGCGTCCACCACGGACAATTCGACGTGGCGAGACTCGCCCGTAATCAGACGCCGGATGGACCGCGCCACGGTCGGGTCGGCCGTATCCTTCATGGCCAGGGCCACGGTCAGGATCGGCGCCGGATCAAGGTAGACGTAGTGGCCCTTGCCGACCCAATTCGTCGTCGCCGGCCGAAGCGTCTTGCCCGCCAGTTCGTTGGCGAGCTTGCGACGCATCCGCGCGTCTTCCAGATATCGCGCGTAGGCGTCGGGCCGCTCGCGTTTCATCCGCTCGCGATAGCGCTTGCAGCGCTCCGCGTTCTGTGGCCCCTTGCGATCCGGGTAGTTGCGCCGGCGCTCGCGTTCCTTCTCGGCCGTGTAGGGGTCGGCCATGTTCTTGCGGTAGTTGCGGCGCGAGCGCTCGCGCACGCACACGCGACAGACGCGCGACCAATACGGCTTGCCGTCGTTCTTCCAGCGATAGAAGCCCGACCGAAGCGGCTTGGACTGGCCACACTCCGGGCACGTCTTCACGCGACCTTCTCCAACTCGCGTTCGAAGCGGCCAAGCGTCTTATAGAAGTCCAAGACCGAACCCCACATCTTCGACGCGTCGGCGCCGGCCACCACGTTGTAGGTGCCGTCTTCGGCCACGCCGACCAACGCGACGCGCGCCACGTCCACGCCACCGCACTTCTTCTCCGCGATCCGGTAGGCGTGCGCCTGAACGTGCGCTTCGGAGTAGATGCGACCCTTCGGGTTGGACTTGAAGTCCAGAAGCGTGGGTTCGTCGTCCAGCGCGGCGATCAAGTCCAGCCGGCCCGCGTAGCCGAATTCCGGGTAGGCCACCAAGCGTTCGACCGCGATGGGCTTGGGGTCGTATTCCCAAAGGAAGCGCGCGATGGCTTGCAGATACGGCGCGTAGTCCGAAGGGAAGGCGTCGAACGGCAGAATGTCGCCCGTGGTCATGAACACTTCCACGAACTTGTGAACCGCTCGGCCACGAGCCGACGCGCGTTCCAACGCGGTATCCACGCCTTCGCCTTCGCGCGCGTACCACTCCAACAATCCGGGCTTGGGCCAGGTGCCGCGAAGAATCGTCGTGACCGACGTAAGCGACTGGCGCCGCGTGCCGCCTTCGGGCAAGAGCCAATAGTTGCGGCGCTCGCGTCCGGCGCGGTCGCGCTTTTCTTCGTAGAAGATGGTTCCGATGCCGGCCACGACGCGTTCCAGCCGGGTCGGTTCGGTGGCCGTCGCGGTCATAGCCGCACTTCGCCGCCGTGCGCCACGCGAAGACCAGACGCGGTGGGATATACGGCGTCGGCTTCCATGCCGAAGACCATCACCGGGTCGTAGCGGACCAACCCGCGCCGGCGAAGCGCGCCGACCGTGCGACCGCCGCCCGGATAGCTATTGGGGAGCTTGCCGGGTTGGTTGACGATGGCCCAAAGCGTCGCGTCCATTTGCGGCGAGAGGGTCATGTTGCCGCCGCCTTCCACCCGGCTTGGGCGGCGCGTTCCTTGGCTTCGTTCATGATCGTTCGCGCCTGGCCGACCGACAACGCCTTGAAGTCCGCCGCGCCGAACGCCATCCGCGCGAAGGTCCGGAACGAATCGGGCGCGTGAAGCGCGTTCAGGTATTCCGTGAGCGCCGCCACTTCTTCATCCGTCACCTGGCGGTTTTCGTCGGACGGCGCGGCCGACGCCGGCTTTTCCTCGCCCTCTCCCATGGCGTCGGCCGCGTCCGCGCCCGCACTCGCCGGCGCCGCTTCGGGAGGATTTGAAGCGGGTTCCGGCTCGGACGGTTCGGCGGGCTTTGAGGGTTCCGTCGTGACCGTGGCAATCGTGCCTTCCAAAATCTCGCCCGTTTCGGCGTCTATCTCCACGCCGAGTTCGTCGGGCGTGTAGACGGGCGCGCCGGCGAACACGTCCGGGCAAAACCACTTCGCGCCGTTGGACAACGCGCGCGCAAAGAGCATGTTCCGTGGGTACTTGCGCCAGTTGTCCTGATTGGCCAAGCCCGCTTTGCGCGCGTCTTCCATCGTGAAGTCCGACGTGCCGACTTCCTTTCCGGCTTCGAAGAACGCGACGGACGCCCGGTCGTCGGTCAGGTCTTTCACGCGGAAGTCGTATTTCGGGTGGCGCTTGATCGAAGCGGCCATAAGATTCGCGCTCAAGGTGACGCGACCCTTCACGATGAAAACGCCGGTCATCGACGCAATCGGGCCGAAACCGAGTTCCTGGCCGGCCAAGACCTTCACGACGGCTTGGGCGGCATCCTTGGCGTCTTCGAAGTAGTGCGATGCCGCGAGCATCGTTCCGAGTTCCTTGGGGTCCGAGAGGGAACCCATCGCCATCGCCGGCACGCGCCGGCTCGCAAGTTCGGTGGTCATCGCTTCCGTTCGGTCGGCGGGTGGATGGGGGAAGGCGCCACGTCGCCCGTGGCGGGCGCCAGGGCCGCGCGTGCGGCCCGTTCGTCGGCTCGCGCGTGGATTCGGTCGGGCCGCTCGGTTCGGGCCGGGAGAAGCCGTCTACGGGCTTCCAGCCATGCGGGCCATCCGAAGCCGCGCTTCATGCGGCTTGGCGGTTGTGGCCCTTGTGCGATGGGGGAAGCGGCAACACGTCGGACACGTCCAGCCCGAAGGCATCCGCGATCTTCTTGGCGTTGGCCGGATGGACGCGCTCGCCGCTTGCCGCCCGACGCATCACGTCGTGGCTCACGCCGGCGCGCTTGGCCGCTTCGGCGACCGACTCGCCCATGTCGCGGCACGCCTTCGCCACGGCCGTGTCGTCGGTCGGCAGGGCCGGCCAAACCGCCACGACTTCGCGGACCTTCGGACCCAACACGCCTTCCAGCGCGGCCAACACGTCGCGCTTGACCGCGCGCCCGCGTTCCGCCTGGCTCACCGCCGTGTGCGACACGCCGGCCAGTTCGGCCAGTTGTCGAGCGCTCAAGCCCGCCGCGATACGAAGGCGCGAGAGGGCTTGGCCGGGCGGTTCCGGCGTTGCGTTTCCCACGGCGCCATCCGTATCACCATGGATCGTAAAGTGTCAAGACCTACACCTAGATTGGAACGCAAGCACGCCAATATGGTTCCATCCGGCGCATTCTGGAACATGATTGCGCACGATGGCACGCATTCACGTAATGTTGTGGATGATCCTGTGCGAAGGTCGCGGTTGAAGGGAACGACGATCCAATGAAGCGCGACGACAAAGAGACAGAGAAGGTCGCCGTGCGCACGGCCAGGGCCGCGCGGATGCGCGCAGCGCGCGCGTTCGCGGACCTTGACCAAGCCGAGTTCGCCAAGAAGCTCGGCGTGTCGGTCGTGACGATCAAGCGCATGGAACGCGGCTCGCGCGAGATATCGCTAGACGACCTTCACGCGCTCGCGGACCTATGCGACGTACCGCGCGAGTTCATGGAAGCCGGCTTCGCCGGCGAGAAGAACAACAGTGCCGATCAAATGCGCGCGCTCACGGCGGCATTCACGGACGCGCTGGATATCCGCTTCGACGCGTTGACCGACGCCCTTCTGTCGCGCGACGAAGCGTTGTCCATGTCGCGGGCGGCGCTTGAGCGGCTACGGGACCGAAGCGGGTAGCGTCGCGGCGCGCCGGCCGGCGATGAAGCCAACCGCGAGCGCTTCTCCCATGGCGTCGGCCGGCGTCATTCCGGCCAGGTGATCCGCAAAAAGAACGCCCAATTCTTCGGCGTCATGCCCACGTAGGTCTATCCGTGCGGATTGGTCGCCGTTGGACCGTGCCGCTATCGCGTAGGCGATGGCGTCGGCGTCGGGCGTCTTCATAAGCCGGACCCTCCCGCGCAAGTCGTCTTTCCCTCTCCGGACGGGCACTCTACCGCGCTTCACGCGTCGGTTACAAATTACCTGCAAGCGCGCCAAAAACCGCCGCACGGTGCCACGTCGGGCACAAAAAATGGGCGCCGCGTGGTGCGGCGCCCAAATTCGTCGGGTCGAACGGCTAACTTGCTTCGGCGGGCGGCGGCGAATCCGCGTCGCCCGGTTCGTCGGGTTCGGCGGGCGGTTCGTCCGGCTCGGGCGACTCGCCGGCTTCGTCGTCGGTTTCGTCAAACGCCGGATCGGGTTCGTCGGCCATGTCCGGGTTGTCGGCGTCGGGCGGTTGTTCTGTCATCCATTCACCAACTTTTCGATGTAGTCGTGGCGGCGACGACGGTTCGCCTTCCCCCACCCGTCGCGCTTCGCCACCTGTTCGATTTGCCGAGCTTGGTTGGCAAGCCACTTCTTCGCTTCGGTGGCGCGGCGAAGGTGCGACGCGTCCACCTTCGACCACCCGCCGTTGCGCTTGGCTATCCGGCGTTCCTTGACCAACACGTTTCGCCGTTGCTTTTCGTCGGCGGTCAGGACGTGGTACGGGTGCTTCTGTTCGCGCGGCTTCTCGCCTTTGTGTTGGTCATGCTCGGGCGCGTATTTGAAGTGCCACCACTCGGACGGCGCGTCCGACCATTTCTTCTGCCATCCGTATTCGGCGCCGTAGCGGTTGATCGCTTGAGCCATGGCCGGCGTCGGCACATCGACCGCAACCCCCCACCCATGGTTCGACGTGCCTGGCCGGGCGGCGAGCGAACCCTTGCCGGACTGGTAGAGATTCCAGAAGTATTGTTGGTCCGCGTAGGGCCGATAAGCCGTGCGCGTGGAGGTCGGGCATATCCATTGGCCGGTCGCCTTGCCGATCTTCGCGCGTAGCCGACCCCACGACGCGGCGGCGGGCTTGGTCAATCGCCCGCCAGGGATATCGGCAAGTTGCGAGTCGGGAAGCCGTCCGTTACTGGCCATTGTCTTCGGGTTGGTCGGGCTTGGCTCGGGTTTCGTCGTCCGCCACGATTTCGTCGTCTTCGATTTCGTCGGGCGGAATCGTCGCTTCGTCGGCGGCGAAGTCCGGCATTTGGTCGGTCATGATGTCCGCGCCTTGAGAGAGTTCCAACGCTTACGGCGGTTGGCTTTGTTCCAGCCATCGCGTTCGTGTTCGGCCGCTTGCCAGATTCGTTGGCGTTGTTCGGCCATGACGCGCCGCAACACGGTCCGCCGTTGTGGGTCTTTGTTGCGCCGTTTCAGGTCGTCGTATTCCCGAATCCAGCGCTTTTCGGAATCCGTGTAGCCGGCGAGCGAATCGGCCGGCGTCAGGAACAACTTGCGTTCGGCTTGGCGCCGGCGCGTCAAGCCGGCCAACGGACGCCCGCCCGCTTTATCCCACTTCAAGAGTTCGTCGGCGGCGCGGTTCCATTGTTTCGCGCGAAGCGCCTTGCCGATGCCGGTATTCGGGCCGATGCCGCCAGGGCCGACGTTGTAGACGAACGACGTAAGCGCGTCGTGTTGGTTTTGGTTCAAGCCCGAGATTCCGTTCACGGCGCGGCCGTAGGTGTCGTCCACTTCGCGACGCATGCGGTCTTCGGCCGCCCTCTGACTTATCGCCGGCGTGTTCGGGCCGACGCCCTTGGTCGATCCGTAACCAATCGTCCACACGCCCACCGAATCCCGGTAGGGCTTTGACCGGAACCCTTCGAAGCCTTTTATGAGGTCCGCTCCGCGTTGCCCGAGCTTCATGGCGCCGGTTCCTCGCCGTTGGTCGGCGCCACGACGGGCGGCGGCTCGGGCGGCGGCGACGGCGCGGTGATTTGGCCATCCGCGACCGTTCCTTGCACTATCTGTTCGCTTGCGGTCGCGGAAACCACCGCGCCTTCGGGCAACGCCCAAGCGTTGACCACGCTTTCAACGTCGGCCGACGATTCGACTTGGAACGAAACCGACACGAAGACTTGCAGGGTCATGGCGTAATCACTCCCGCGAAGATGTAGGCAGGGATGGCAAGAGAAGGTGGCGTGTTGTCGTGGGCTTCGTTGCCGCCGTTGCTAGGTATCGTGTGAACGTGGTCAAGGTTGGCGTTGGCGTCGCCGGTCGTGGCCGCATAGGTATTCGGAAACCATCCGGGTTGCGCGCCACCGTCCGGCGAAAGTCCAGCCGTAAGGTTCGTGATTTGAAACCACGAATTAGGGTTAGCGAAGTGACGATGGTTCAACGTGCTACCGGAACCGCCCGTGGCGCCGTTGTGGGCGTGGGCCGGCATTTGCGGCATGGACAACACGACGGCTTCCACTCCCCATCGCGTGCCGGCCGTGCGCATGATCAAGCCCGACCCCTGGCCGGCGCCAACGGGCGTGCGGCCACGAAGGTCGGGCACGTTGAACGTGGTGGAACCGTCGCCTGGCCCGTAGACGGCGGCAATGGCGGCGAACAGGGCCGCGTAAGTCGTGCGCGATACGGGCGCGCCGTCGCACGGTAGCCACCCGCGTGGCGCGGTCGATATGGCGATGAAGCGGACTTCTCCGACAATGAAGATGCCACCCGCGCCGGCCGGCGAATCCAACTTCTCGGCCAACGCCTGAACGTCGCGCGGCACGTCCGCCGAATCCGTCGATTGCGGATACGGCAGTTGCAAAATTGGCGTGTGCTGAATCGTCATGTCGAGATACCCGCCGCCATATGGCCGTAGGTGGGGAACGCGGCTTTCACGGCCGCGTAGTCCGCGAAGGCGATTTCGATGGCTTGATACGTGTTCGCCGGACCGACCGAATAGTCCAGTCGGATGCCGGCCGGCTTTTGCGCGAGGATCGCCGCGAGCGTGGCGTCTTGGTCGGGCGTTTCGCTCGTGAGCGTGTAAAGACCCAACACGTAGGCGTTGCCGCCTAGCCGTTCCTGCATGACGACCGTTCGCGAGCCGGTCAACGTCTTTTGCGTCGCCGCTCGGAGCGCGGCCGGCGTGCCACGCCGGAAGCCGTCCGTCTGCGCGATCCACACGCGCGCTTGCGCCGGCGTGAGGTCGGGCGGAACCGTGACGCCGGCGAACTGGCCAAGCCACGGCAACCAATCGTCCGGGCACCGGGCCAAGTCCATGACCGCCGACCATCCTGGCCCTTCGGGCGTGTCTCGGGCCAGTGACGCAACCCACTGGAACATCACCCCCACGGCGGCGCAATACAACGCCAGGTGCCAACCCGATTCGCCGTCCAGCCATGCGACCGGAAGCATGGAGTCGTAGAGGTCGTCCGCGAACGACTCAAGCGTGGGCGGCGGCGGTATGTCGCGCGCTTCGATGACCGCGAGCGCGGTCGCGGTGGGAACTTCGGTCATGGCGCCACCGCGCTACCCGTGATCGCTCCCGGTCGTGGAAGTGGGCCAGGGCCGGCCAACGGCACGTCGGCCGTGGTGCCATTCAAGGTGAGCGTGACGATGTACCAGACGCCTTCCACGCGGTTGATTACTTCGGCCACTTCCAGATACCGAACGTAGGTGTCCGACACCCATTGCGGTTGGTCGCCGAAGGGAACCAAGCCGAAGTTGGCCGGCAACAGGTAGTCGGTCACAGCTTGGATGGCCGCGCTCGCCACGCTCGCGCCCGAGAATTGCGCAAAGACCGTGAAGGTGAAATCGACCGACACGTCCGTGTAGGTCGGGTCGATCACGAACACTTCGAAGTTCACTTCTCGGGCCGCTTGAAGAACGGCATCGACGCCGGCTTTCCCGGTCGGCGGCGAAGCCGTGCCAGGCGCGGCCGGGTAGCCGTCGTCGCCCGTGACCACCACCGTCACGCACCGTTCGACGTTGGTTTGTGGCGGCGGGCCAGGGTTGTAGAGGTCGATGGCCGTGGCTCGCCCGATGCCCGGAACGGTGCGCGCCATGACCGCGAAGTCGTTGGGCAGGATCGGGCGCGGCGCCATGAGCGTAAGAAGCTCATGGAGTCGGTCCAAGTAGTCGGCGTCGCTTTCTTCATCGACGCCACCCGACGTTTGCGCCGGATCGCCGGTCAAGATGACCGACACGACCCAATCCAGTGGGTCGATGACTTGCGGTTGCGCGGTCAGTCCGTTGGCGTCCGTGCCAGGGTCCACGGCGACGACCACGACGTTTTCAACCGTGGTCGCTCCGGGCGGAATGACGGTTTGCGTCTGGACTTCGAACGGCAAGAGTTCGTCGCCCGCCGCCGCGATGCCCACGAGCGTGCCGGCGTCGATTGTGTAGCCCTGATCGTCGCGTGCCGTCCACGTCGTCGTGCCCGTGGCCGATTGCGCGACCAACGGCGGGAAGCCCAAGACGGACGTTCCGTAGTAGCGGAAGATGGACGTGGGCACGGCCGACGCCACGTCCATAAGCTCGCCGGCCAGTTGCGCGAGCGATTCGATAAGCCACGTATCCAGATTGCCGGGCGCCGGCAACCATCCGGGTATCGCGGCTTCCAGATATTCGAACGCTTCTTGGGAAAGGTCGTCCGGTTCCGTGACAATCGGCGGTTCGATGAATTCGGCCATGGCGAAGTGCCCGTGACGGGCGAGAAGAGTTCTAGGTGTGGGCTAGTCGGCGGAACGCGTGCCGAGCCGAACCGCCACGTAGTAGACGAGTTCGTCCACGCGGTCGCGCTCGCCGGTAATCAAGGTGTCGGCGCGCGGTTCCCAACGCGCAATCGAAAGCGCGATGGATTCTTCGTCCGGCCCGTTCTCATGAAACGTTTGGTCGTCTATGCCGAACTCGGGCAACTCGGCCCGATACCCGGTCGGGCAGAGAAGGATGGCCAACACGCACGCCAACACGTCGTCGGTCGTGTCCTGTTCGTTGACGACGGCGCGGCCGTATTCGATCCGGAACGGAAGCCCGAAGTGGGGAATGTCGGTCATCGCGAGAAGACTTCGACAGTGATGACATTCAACGTCATCGAATTATCCCACCGCCAGGTGCCGCCACCTGATTGAAAGTAGTGGGCAAACGTGTATGCGGTCGATGCCGCCAAGTCAGCGTAGAAGGTTCCTTGGAAATTCTGGTACGGCGGACCGGCCGCGTTGCCGCTCCGAATGGCGCGCATGTTGAGATTGTTTGCCGCCGCGTGGCCGTCGTAGTCGGCTACGGCCGCCGGCGAAATATTGACGCCGGCACCCGCCCATTGCCATGACGCGTCCGCCAAGTCCCACCGCGATTTCCACGTCACGCGAGCGCGCACCGGATAAGCGGGCGTCGTGTAGGTGATAAGTCGCGCCGGCGTACCGGAGTCGGTATAGGTTCCGCTCGGCCCGACCGTGCCGTTATTGCCAGGTTGGCCACCCGTCGAACGAAAGTCTACGAACGCGCCAGGCTTCCAAGTCGCGTCGGCGTTGGCGCTTGATTGTTTGACGAGATACTGGCCCGCCGTACCGCCAGTCGCGCCGGCGCCGGCTTGTCCTGGCGGACCTTGCGGCCCGACCAACGCGCCGGCAGAGTCAATCTGCGCGCCGGTCGCCTTGACGATGAAGGCAAGGATCACATAGGGCGGTAGGTTGTTATGCGCCTGCGAAGCGTCAAGCGCACCGGACGCGGCGGTGGTCGTCTGCCAAGTGTTCGGTAGCCAACTTGGTTGCGCGCCACCGTCGCCGGCAAGGCCAGTTGCCAAGGTCGAACCAAGGAACCATCCGCCACCATTGAACGCGTGGAAGTGATCGCGCAAGCCGGATTCGGCGGCGGTAAGTAGGTGGGCCGCTTCGCCACCCGCGCCGTACATGTCCGAAAGGTCGGCTTTCGGACCCATGATGAACTTGTTTCGTAGGTCCGGAATCGTGAACGTGACGGCACCCGCCGCGACGCCCAACACGTCGGCTAGTTGCGGGTAATCCACGCGGTTCAACGTGCGGCCGTCCGCAAGCATCCAATTTGTCGGAATCGTTTTGCCAGTAAACGCCTTTACCGTGCCGATTTGGTCGGAGTCGTAGACCGTGCCCATCGGCCCGGTGTCGCCCTTCGGCCCTTGGGCGCCGGTCGCGCCCGTGGGTCCGGCCGGGCCAGTGGCGCCCGTGTCGCCCTTGACGCCTTGCGGCCCTTGGGCGCCCGTGTCGCCCTTGACGCCTTGCGGCCCTTGGGCGCCGGTCGCGCCGGTCGGCCCGGTCGCTCCTGGCGGACCTTGCGCGCCCGTGGGTCCGGTCGCCCCTGGCGGGCCAACGTTGCCTTGCGGGCCAGTCGGCCCGGTCGCGCCAGGGTCGCCCTTCGGCCCTTGGATGCCCTGTTGACCTTGCGGCCCTTGGATCGAACCGCCCGATACCCAATGCGTGCCGTCCCATAGCCAAAGCGAATCGTCGGCTTGGACGATGAAGGCGTCACCTTGGTTGTTGCCGCTCGCCGGCAAGTCGGCCGACGTGGGCACGGACCCCTTCATGGTCACGCCCGAGCCGGCCGGACCTTGCGGACCGGGAATGCCTTGCGGTCCGGTCGCGCCGGCGTTGCCAGGATCGCCTTTCGGTCCCTGTAGGCCCGTGGCGCCGGTTGGTCCGGGCGCGCCCGTCGCGCCCGTGGCACCCGTAGGGCCGGTTGGCCCTGGCGGACCTTGCGGACCCTCTGGCCCTGGCGGGCCGGGCGTGGCCGGCGTGGAGATAGCCACGGACGTGTCGGCGTTGTTGTTCGGCAAGCCGCCCGTGCCGTGGTCTATCGGCGTGACCGGAAAGGAAAAGTAGGTTCCGTGATCGGTGCCGGCTTCGCCTACTTCGTAGCGACCCCATTTCGTCGCGTCGTCGGCGTCTTGAAGGTAGAAGTGATCGCCGGGCTTGACGAGCTTCAAGACGTTGGTGGCGTCATTGTGCGCCGCGTTTTCCTTGGCGATGTTGACGACCGAAGCGCCGGCCCATGTCGTCGCGTTGATACCGACACGGCCGCTCGCCACGCTCGCGGTCGAAGTCGTCCACGTCCATGTGCCGGACACGACTTCGCCACCGCCACCGCCGCCGCCCGTCACGCCGGGAATGAACGTCCACGGCTCGCGTTCGTCATCGAAGACGACTAGGCACGGGTCGCCGCGCTCGGCGTCGGCCGGCCCGATCCAATCGCACGGGCCGAAGCGAACTTGCGGATCGTAGTAGGGAATCCGCACGTACAGTTCGCCGTCGTCCAGCGTGGCCACTTCGCCCTTGACGGCGGGCGGCGCATCGCGGAAGCGTCGATCCGTGAGCAGGTCGGAGAAGTCCACGGGCACGGGCTAGTCCAAGAAGTCGTAGCGCCAACAATGGGGGTCGCCCATCATGCCGATGGTGCCTTCATCGACGGGCGGCGAGCCGTGCCCGATGGTGGTTTGGCCCGGACCCACATACAGTTCGACGTGGTGGGATGGCGGCGGCCCGTACAGGATGATGTCGCCCGGCTTGGCTTGCGACGTGGGCACGCCGTGGCCGCGCAAGCGCATGTTGCCCGTGTAGATGCCGTTGTAGTTCGGCCCTGGCGCCGGCGCGCCGGCTTTCTTATAGACGGCGGCGACCCATTGCGAACAGTCGGAGCGGTTGCCGCGTCGCGGTGGCCGCGTCGGGTCGTCCGTGTTCCACGCGCCGCTTTGCGAGTAGAACCACGCGTTCGGGTTTCGCTTGTAGCTCGCCGCGCTCGCCTTCGCCACGGCCACGATTCGGTTGCGAAGCGATCCGCCCGACACGCTCGCGGTGGCGTCCGCTTGAGCGCCACGAGCGGTGGAACCCACGTCTTCGGCTTGTGGCTCGGGAAGCGCCGGCGTCGGCGCCTGTAGCGTGATGTCGCACCCAAGGTCGTAGATGGACTGGCGAACGCTCCGAACGACATAGCGGCCGTTGGCGATGCCGCATTCCCGAATGGCGATGACGCACCCCACGGGCACGTCGAAGACTTCGGCGCGAGCGGAAACCTGCACGTCGGACGACACCTTGCCCGAGTCGATATCGAAGTTGATTTCCTGAACGCCGTCGTCGTCTTCGTCAATGATGTAACGCGCCTTCTGACGCATGAGCCAATCGTCGCTCACGTAGTACAGGCGGCCACGGTCCATGAAGGCATGCCACGCCACTTCGTCGGCCAGGCGTTGAATGGCATCCCACGACGACTCGGGTTTGCCGGGTTCGCCGCGCCGGAACTCATACTTCTTTTTGCTCCGAGAAGACCCACGCGAAGCGGTGCCGCCCGTATCCGATCCGCTCGCGCCGCCGTAGGCGTCAAGCCACTTGCGCGCTTCGTCGGCCACCGTTCCGTAGACGGCCGGTTGCGACCCTTGGACGCCCTGCGCGACTTCCGCCGCCGTCCACTCCGAATGCTCGCGCGCGAGCTTGATCGCGCCGCCGCGTCCGGTGAATCCCCTGGCCAGGAAGGCGTGACAACCCTTTTCGATGTCGGACGCGACTTCGCGACCGTGCAAGCCCACACGAATCTGCAAGATGCCGATGGAATCGCGGTCGCCGTGCGACAGGTTCCTTATTTGCGATTCGATAATGACGGCTTCCATAAGCGCCAAGGTCGCCTTCGGACCGGCGCCAAGTTCGTCGGCAACGTCCAAGACGCGTTCGCCGTTGCGCCGTTGTTCCGCCGTGGCCCGCGCACCCTTGACCGTGAGACTCGCCTTCTCATTCAAGCCGGGTTGCTTGTCCGCGTCGCGGCCGGCTTTCTTGCGTTTGGCCGGCGCCTTCGTGTTCGCCGCGTCGGCCACGGGTTGCTTCGTGTGAAGCTCCGGGCAAACGAACCTGATCGGCTTTTGTGCGACCGGACGATTCTTGCTTCGGCCAGGAACGACCTTGCGTTGCCCGACTTCGCGCACAAGTTGCCGGATGAATTCGGCTCGCGTGACCGAATCCCGAGAAGCCTTGCGTGGCTTCGTGTGCTTGCGAAGGTAGGCCACGTCGCGGTCTTCGAAGGTCAAGGTCAGGTTGTCGCCCGACTTGGACACCTTGACCAGCCGCCACCAATAGCCACCCCATTGCATGTCGATGGCGCGCGCAAGGTCCGGGTTGCGGAGAAGCGCGCGGTGAGGATCGAACAGGGTAAGCGTGAGCGTGGACGCGCCTTCCATGGTCCGTTCGACTTCGCCGCCCGTGATCGCGTCGGCTATCGACACGTCCAAGCCCGACTTGACCACCACGTCTAGGTAGAACTCGGGATTCGTCCGGGCCGCGCCACGCAACGACGTGGGGAGCATCGCGCCCGAAAACGCGTCGGGAATGTCCAGTTCGGGTGGCATTAGGGAAGGCGAAGAACCTGGCCGACTTCAACGTGGCGCGGATCGCGGATACCGTTCAGTTCCGCGAGTTCATGCCACCGCCGCGCGTCGCCCAACTCGCGGGCCGCAATGTTCATGAGGTCGTCGCCGGCCCACGGCGTCGTCGTGGCCCGCAAACCCGTGGACCGCGAGCGGCGATTGCGGCCGGCCGGCTTGCGCTTCTCGCGCGCGTTCTTCTTGCGGTTGACGCCGGACGCCTTCTTCTTCTTCGCGCGCCGGCGTTGCGATGACGATTGGCGCGTGCGGGCTTCGATCAGGTCGTCCGGCACGTACTCCAAGAAGGTCAGGGTCGCCGCCTGGCGCGTGCGGTTGCCCGCGTCGTTCATGAGCGCGTCGCCCCACGCGAGCGCGTCGATGACCCACACAAGGTCGTTGTAGGGAACGTGGCTTCCCCTGGCCAGGACGCGCACGGTCGGCGGCTCGCCGCCTGAACGTGGAAGCGCCATCCGTTCCAGCCGGCGAATGTCGGTTTCAATCGACGTGCCGACGTAGTGGTTGTCCAGAAGGATCGAAAGCGTCATCCGCCGCGCCGGCATGCCCGTCCACGTCGTAACCGTGGTGCGGCGCGGTCGGGCGACTTCTTCCCACCCGCCATAGCCAGACGACACGTCGGGCCGATCCGGGCCGAGCCGGGCGATGACGGTGGCGGGCGGATCGTCGGACCAAATGGCGACGAAGCCAACGGGCGGCGGCTCGGGCATTATCGGCGGGCGATCCGGTCGGACGCGTAGATGCCCACGGCTTCGGCAATCTGGCGCTTGTCAAGGAACACTTGCGTGACGATGGTTTGCGCGCCGGCGCCGATGGCGTCGTTCGGAATCACCTGCGCGGCGCGCGGTAGCGTCACTATCTCCGGGCCGCGCTCGCCCACCAACGCGGCGCCACTCCGCGTGACCGTGCCGCCTTGCGCGAGCTTGGGAACCGTGAAGTGCAACGGGCCGACCTTGATCTTGTCGCCGAACGGCGTGTTGTTGTTCAACCAATCCCGAATGCCTTTGCCGAAGTCGGCGGCAAGCCCGCCCGCCGCGCTGAAAATGTTCTTCAAGATGCGCGGAATGGCGCCGAAGATGCTTCGCACGGAATCCACGACCTTGCGCGCGCCCGCTTTGATCTTGTCGAAGTTGCGGATGATGGTCAGTACCGCGATGCCGAACGGGCCGGCCAGGATGGCGGCGAGAAGCGGCCAATGCGACTTGATCCACCCAAACGCATTCTTCACGGCGTCCAGTAGCCAATTCACGGCGTCACGGAACCACCCGACCTTCTGATAGGCGATGATCAAGCCGGCGACCACGGCCACGATGGCGAGCGGTATCAGAAGAAGCGCCGCGTTGAAGGAAAGCGTCGCGATGGTGGACGCGATCATGGCGACCTTGTAGGCGATGAACGCCGTCGTCAGTAGCACGATGGCCGTGGTCAGAAGCGTGGAGTTCTTCAACAACGGCGCTCCGAACGCCACGACCTTTTGCAGGATGCCGGCGAAGGCGACCATGACCGGGAGAAGCGCCGAACCTAGTTGCACCTTCACGCCGGTTTGGGCCAACTGCAATTCGCGTTGTTGTTGAATCAGGTTCTTGGTGCCGCCCACGGCTTTGTCGTCCAAGACCGCGCCGTATTTGTTGGCCATGTTCAGTTGATCTTGAATCCCCTTCGAACCGCCCGAGAGGATCGGCATGAGCTTTTGGCCGGCTTTGCCGAACAGGGCTTGCGCCGTCGCCGCCTTCTGTGCCGGGTTGTCCATCGACGCAAAGGCGTCGGCCGACTTCATGAGAACGCCCGACACGTCGCCCTTGGTGATTTGGTCTTGCGTGACGCCGAGCGCGGCCAGGCTTTTCGCCGCTTTGTCGTTGCCTCCGCGCGCCGCTTCCATGGTCTTGGACAACTTGACCATGCCGACGTTGAATTGGTTCGTGTCGATGTTGCGCGTCTTGAGTACCGAAACCCACTCGGACGACGTTTTGGAGTCCATGCCCGTGGATCGCGACAACGCCATGGTTCCCTTGGCCAAGTCCATGGTGGCGTCGGCCGACCCTTTCAGGAACTTTCCGGCGCCGTAGACCATCGCCGAATTGGCCGCGAACTTGCCGAGTTCCTTCCATCCGGGCTTCGCCTTCTTGGCCGTGTCGTCGGTCGCTTTGCCAAGGTCGTCCGTCGCCTTCGTCGCCTTGCCCATGTCGCCGACGAACTGGCGAGCGCCACGAAGGCGAAGGATGAGTTCAACTAGATCCGCGATAGGTCATCGCCCCACGCGAGCGTAGGCACGGCCAGTCTTCACGCGCCAGATAGTCACGGGCGCCACGTCGTAGGCACGCGCTAGCGCAAAGGCGCCGCGAGTGTCGGCACGAATCGCGCGCACGTCTTCGGCGCTCAGCTTCGCTTGCCCGTTGTGGACGCCATCGTGCCGCGCTCCGCGACCCTTGGCCATCATGTCGGCCATGTTGTCCGCTTGCGTGCCAAGGAATAGATGCGCGACGTTCACGCACGCCGGCGTGTCGCAACGGTGAAGAACAGACATGCCGGCCGGAATTGGCCCGCGCTCATGCTCCCACGCGACGCGATGCGCCTTCCGATTGCGCGACATGGTTCCGTAGCCGTCCGCGTTGCGGCTACCCGTCCAGAGAATGCAAGGTTCCATCTACTTTTGCGACCGTGCGATGGCGTTGGCGATTTCCACGGCCAACGACTTGTGAATGGTCTGGATTTGCCGTCCGGCTTGTTCGCCAACGGCTTGCAAAACCATGGCTTCGACCGGATCGCCAGTCGTGATGAGCCGCCATCCGTCCAGCCCGAGAAGGCAGAGGATTGCGGCCGTCGTCACTTCACGACTGGCCCGGATTCCCCCATGAATTCTTCGGCCGCGTCTTCTTCGGCGTTGACCGACCACGACATGACTTCGCCGGCTTGCACGGCCACGGCCGGGTCGTTGCGGAACAACTCGCGCACTACTTCGCGTGCCGTCTTGGTATCGAAGCGCAAGAGTTCGGCCAACGTCGGGTCGAAGCGGCGCGGCTCGCCGGACGGGTCGATGGACTTCAACGTGCCGTCGTCGTCGCGCACCAACACTTCTCGGCACGCGGCCACCAAGAAGTCCACTTGCGCGAGAAGCGTTCCTTCGTGGTCCGGGCCAGGGTTGGCGAACAACTCTTGCGCGCGGCCGACGACCGACCACGGCACGCGGCCGTAGCGGATCACCAAGCGGTGCGCGTAGCCGGGCACTTCCAAGTCCAGCGTGCGGTCCTTGGTGAGCGCCGCGTGTCGCGCCCGGAGAAAGTCCAAGTGCGACGCGCCGGCGCCGTTGGTTCCGTTGTCGGTCATCCGACCGTGCCGGCCGGCGTGATTTCGCACTCCACTAGGGCCGCGTCGGACGATTCGGAGTCCACTTCGGGTGGCGTAACCGTCTTGAGCGTGCCCGTGTAGACGAGCGGCCGGCCGTAGGCGTTGCCGTCCACGTCCAGCGGTTGACGGCTCACGACCACCTGGCCCTTCCCCACGCGGGAGATAAGCCAATGGATCGTGTCGTGGTCGCGGTTCAACACGTACAGGCGCGAAATGGTCAGGTTCCCCACTTCGACGGAACCACCAAGCGACACGGGCGGCGCCATGCCGCCTGGCTTGTACTTCGTTTCTTCCGAGTCGATTTCGCCGCCCGACAACTTGTCGAAGACGCCGAACTTCGTTCCGTCCACGGTCATCGAAACCGCGTATTGATCCTGGCGAGACATACGGCCACCCCTTTACGCGGCCACGGAAAGTGGCGTTTCCGTTGCCACCTTCACGATTTCGATGGTCACAAGCTCGGCGAACGGCGACATACGTAGCCCGATGATCGCTCGGAGTTCGCCGGCCGCGATGGTTTCCAGCGTGTTCACGGCCGGGCCAACGTCCACGTAGCATGCGTCGTCAAACGACGTACCGAATAGCGATCCGGCTTCGTAGTAGGGAATGAGCATGCCGGTCAGGTCGGCGCCGAACTGAGAAATGGTCACGCGCCGGCCGTCGATTTGACTGAACACGTAGCGCTCGCCGATTTCTTCGGCCAGGGCCACAATTTCCATGTTGAGTCGCGCGTTGGAGAGAAGACCCCATCCGGTGTCGAGCGCCGCGAGCGTGCGATAGCCGTAGGCGCGCACTTCGCCGTAGACCGTGCGCGCGATACAGACGCCGGCGTCGTTCAGCGACTCGCGCTCCGGATCGGTGAAACGTGCCGTCAAGTCCACCGCGAAACGCGACCGACCGTTGACGCCCGCCGCCGCCACGTTGGGCGAGAAGCGCGCGTCGTTGCGCGCGATGATGCCGGCTTCCAGCGCGGAGAAGGGAACCGTGCGAAGGTCCGCCGTCGTCACGCCCGGCACGATGGCATAAGGCGCGAACAGGGCCGCATAGCGCGCGTTCATGTTGGACTGTAGGCCCGCCGCCGTGGCTTCCAGCGCGCTCGCCGTCATCGACGCCGGGTCGTTGTCCAGTATCGCTATGCGATTGTTGGCGGCGGCATGGGCGATCAATTCGTCGTGTGCGGCGAAGCCGGCCGACCCGACCGCGAAGACCTGGCCAGGGCCAAGGTCACGGGTGAGAAGCGCCAACGCCGTTTCCACGTCCGTGGCATCGGTGCCGTTGGTGCGCGCAACCGTGAGCTTGGCGCCACCTTCTTGGTAGTAGGTTTCCGCCGCGTCGTAGGTGTCCGTGAAGCCCTGGCGGACCCCAAAGACCGTTTGATATTGCAGCATCGACGTGACCATTTGCACGTCGTCGCCCTTTTCGGTGGCGCCCACCATGAACGCCATTCCAACGTCGGTCGGCGCGGAGCGTGGCGGCGGTTCCGCGCGCGAGGTAACGACCACTCCGGGCCGCGTCATATCGTGCCGCCTTTCAGGCTATGGGGATTGGGTTTTCTTCGACCACGACGCGCGTAGCGGTCGGGTCGTCCGGTATCGGATCGGTCGGCGGCTCGGGCACGACTGCCCACGGGTAAGCCGGCCCGTTCCAGCGTTGCGACACGTTGTCTACCTGTACGGCGAAGATCGCTTGGCCGGCGCCCAACGACCTGTCGTCAATCGACGGTAGGTCGTCGTAGTTTTCGTCCAGCCATGTCACGCCGGACGCGAAGCCTTCCAACGATTGCTTCTGAATGAGACACGTCCGCATGACCGCGCAATACAACTTGGCGAGCGCGGCCGTGTCGTCCATCCTGGCGGCCGACACGATGGTGGCAATGCCAAGCCCGAAGTTCGCGCGGTAGGCGCCGCCGCCGTCCATGTTCGGCGCTTCGGCCAAGCCTGGCGAGATAAGCAACACGCACGGAAGTTGGTCTTCCGGCCACTTTTCGAAGTCGTGCGAGGTCGTCCACGCGCGAATGCGCGGCAGACTTCCGCGTGGCCGGCCAAGTTGCGCTTCGGCGTCGGCCAAGTAGGTGGACGACCACTTCTTGAGCGTGGCGATTGCGGCCAACTCCACGTCGCGGCCCGTGACCATCGGCCCGACTTCGGAGATATACGGCGCGGTCATCGTGTCTCGCCCTTGGCGATGAAGTCGCCCAAAGCGTCGCTAATGTCCTGGCGTTCGGCGGGCGTGAGTTCGATCAGCTTTCGTTGCGGCACGCCCTGGCCCGTGTCGTGATACCGCGCGTAGGGAATGTCCGTGCCGAACCGGAATTCGTCCGTGTCGCGTTCGTCAATCTGGCCGCGAGCGCGTGGCGACGTGAGCGCGCGATGTAGCGCGTTCGTCGCGCGCATGACGCGCGGATCGTAGTTGTGGCGCGCTTTGGATTCCTTGGTGGATTCCTTGAGCGGTGGCCATGTGCCACGGCCGCGAGACTGGAAGCGCTTTTCTTCGGACTGGCGGTAGATCGTGCGGACCTTGAACGACGCCTTCTTGATATCGGCCGCGCGCTTGGACACGCCGGTCATGTCCCGAACGGCGCGATCCACGCCCTTGGCCTGTAGGAAATCGTCGGGCATATTGTCGTCGGGAATTCGCTAAAGGTTTGCGCTACAATGCCGATACTCTTAGTGCAAAGGGAAACCACCAAGGAAAATCCCAAAGCGGCGGCGGAACCGGAAACCACCCTAGAAAACCCGGAACCGACGTGAAGGAACCAAGTTAGTGGTGATAGGTTCCCCCAAAGGCCCGGATCGGTTAGTGGCTTCCGATCCGGGTTTTTCTTTGCCTATTCGGCCGGCACGTCCGGCGCGCCGTAGTAGGGCGATGCCGTCCAGCCGTGAACGTCCAGCACGCCGAAGCGGTAGTGAAGCGTGCCGCCGTCCTCGCCGGCATCGCCGGGCAAGTTGCCTTGCACGCACTCAAGAAGCGCCAGGATGCCCGTCGTCCATTGGTCGATCAATTCCGCGTAGACGGAACGGTCGGACCGGATTTGCTCGGGCCAGTAGGAGAGTTCGACCCACGCGGCGGCGCGGATGACGACCAGCGATTTCGCGCCTTCGGCGCATCGTGAGCCGATGTAGACGCCGGCGCGGCCCGTCACTTCCGCGTAGGCAAGGTCGATGATCCGTTGGACTTCATCGGCCGTGGGCCGCGTGGCGTCCGTGAACACGCCAAGCTCGGAACCGTCAAGGTCTTTGGTCCGCGCGCGGAGAAGCGTGGCCACGTCGTCGGGCGTGGGCTTGGCGAGCGGCGGAACGGTGGCCGGCTCTACGGTCATGCGCACGGGTCGGTTCGTGGCCACGGCAAGACCGTGGCGGGCGGCGGCAAGGCAAGTTGCCGACCGCTGTACAGGATGGGGTCGGGCGCGTCGTCGCAGTCGCACACGTTCACTTGGAACGGAAACCACGACGGGCGATGACCGGAACAATCCGCTTGGCGTTCCGGTATCTCTAGCCCGACCCCTGCCCGCCGTGGCATTTGCACCACGACGGACCGGGGTTCGGGAAGTGGCATCTAGGTTTCGCTCGCCTCTCCGCGAGTCTGTTCGACTTGCCGGCCGGGCGCCGGCCGTTCGTCCGTGTCGGGTTGCACTTCCGCGTAGGTGGAAAACTGCGCGTCGCTTGACCCACGCGGTTCTTCTTCGCCGTTGGCCGGCGCGGTCGGTTCTTCGGACACGGCTTGCACTCCGATGGTCGTTGGGTCATAGCCGGCGTCGGCAATCGCCGCTTCAATGTCGCCCTTCAACATCGACATATCCACGGCGATGCCGTGCGCCTGGCCGAACGCCACCAATTCATCCTTGGTGGCCATGGCGTTATGCCGCGTTGGTGATCTTCACGACGGCGCGGGCGAGGTCGTGCGCGTAGAACCCGAGCCGGGTTTCGTAGCGAACGGCCGTCAGGTCTTCTTGGAATAGCGAACGGTCGGCCGTGCCGTCGTTCACGGTCGCTTCCGTGGAAGTCGTCACGGTCACGTCGCGCCGAAGGCGAACGTGGAGATTCGGCCGGTAGACGACGAAGCCGACCACGCCACCTGCGGCCGGCGCGGCGCCGGCCGGCGTCAGGTTGGACGACACGGACGACTGGACGCCGTAGGTGGGGTCAAGGCCCATGCCGCCCGCGCCGTAGATCGGTTGCGCGGCATCGGCCGCGCTCCGCGCGTCACGCAGAATTTGCGCGAAGCCGGTCGCGAGAAGAAGACCCATTTGGCCCACGTCGCCGTAGCCGTTGGCTTCCAAGACGCCCATGGCGGCCGAAACCGCCTTCGCCATCGCGTCCGGCTTGGTCTGGTCGTATTCGACCGACGCCGTGGTGCCGTTCAAGGCGTTGTCGAAGTTGGTCGTGATCGCGGCGCCGTTGTCCATGCCGATGATGTTGGCGTCGATCACGTCCGCGATGGCTTCGCGCACGCCGGCATCGACAAGCGGATTCAGGTCGCCCGCTTGCACGTCTTCCAGCATTTCGTCCGTGAACAGGACGATGGTTGCCACCTTCTTGACGTTCAGGACGGCTTGGCCGAACTCGGCACCCGTCACGGGCTTGTCCGCGCCTTCTCCGACGAACGCGGCCGTGGGCGCGCCGAGCCAAATACCGAACTGAGTTTTGCGGGCCGACGTGGCGCGCGAGTCGCCCGCCAGGGCCAGAGCGCCGGCTTCCTGCAAGACGCCCTTGGTCAAAATGTCGCCCTGTTCGTAGGGCAGGATATACCCGCCCGCCGCCGGCGTTGCGCCGGAAATGGGAATCTGATTTGCCATGGTTCCTTCTCCGGGCGACTACGCGCCCGAGTTCACGAAGGCGTGCGACCCAACGCTTGCATGAGCCAATCGTTGTGTGCGACTTCCGGCTTCTTCGTTTCGGCGGGCGTTGTTCGCGCGCCGCCGTCGAAGCCGGGCGATGGCGTTTCGTTGTCTTTGGCGAACGCGGCGAGCGCGTCTGCCGAAGATTCGATTTCTTCTCGCGTGTCGCCGTGGAGAAGCGCCACGGCCGACGCCTTCAATTTGCGTTCGGCCGCGACTTCCAGTCGGAGAAGTTTGGCTTCCGCGTCCACCGCGCGCCGCTCACTCTCGGCCACGCGTGCGGTCGCACGCTCCAACTCGGACTTGTCGCGGTCTTCAAGTTCCTGTAGCCGCGCGGTGGCGGCTTCCAGTTGCTTTCTCGTGTCGGCCGCTTCCTTGCGAAGCGACTTCACGTAGGCTTCGTCAGGAACCTTCGCCGGCGCCTTCTCGGGCGCCTTCTCGGGTTCCGTCGCGGGCTTCGGCCCTGTATCCGACGTGGCCGGTTCGACCGGCTTGGCGTCGGCGGTGGGCGTGGCTTCGGCCACGGGTTCCCCCTCCTATGCGTTGGTGGGCGTGCCGCCGTCGATCACGGGCGGCACGTTCGCGAGCGTTGCCGTTCGCGGCGGCCGGTCGGGTAGACCGGCCAAGTTCTTCATGTCTTCGATTTCGGCCGGCGTGTAGCCGAGTTCCAGCCAAATCACTTCCAAGGGAATGCCCAACGTCCGCTTCTTCACGGACGCGTCCACAAGCTCGGCCAGGCTTGTCCGCTCCGGATCGGCCCAAAGCGATTGCACGTCGGCCGGCGCAACGGTGCGGCCCGTTGCCGCCAGGGCCAACGACATGGCTTCTTCCCACGGATCGGAGAAGTAGAGAATCTTTCGCCGGCACTTGGAAACCAAGCCCGCTTCGGCCACCTTGAGCGCGTCGCCGGAAGCGTTGACCACCTGGCCAAGTAGGTAGTGCGGTGGCGTGCGCGTCTGCGCGGCAAGGTCTTGGCGGAACATGTCCACCGCTTTGGTGAAATTCGAAAGGTCGGTTTGCCCAAGGTCCGTCACCTTGGCGTCCGGGCTTTCGAACGTCCAGAGTCGCGACATGGCGGCGGTAATCTCGGAGCGGCCGAGTGGCCGGCCGGTTTCCGGATCGCGCGGAATCTCCACGCCGGTCAACACGCGTTGGCGGAACGCGCCGAACTCCGACGCCACCATGAGGTCCGAACAGAGTTTGTTGATCGCGTTTTGAATCGGAATCGCGGGCTTCAAGTCCGATTCGCCGCCGTAGAGAAGCGTGGGCGTGTTTTGCAACGGCACCACGGGCACGATGCCGAGCGGGTTCGGGCCGCTCGCGTCATCGGTGCGAATCCGGTATTCGGTTTGCCCGCCGCCGATCATTTGCACGGGTTCGACGGATTCGAATTTCACCACGTAGTCGGGCAGATAGACCGTGGCGTACAGGTGGCCGTCGTCGCCCTGCCATCGCTTGAGCGCGGCTAGGCGCGAACGCCGGTCGCCCGGATCGCTCGCCACCACGACTTGCGACGCGTGTTCGACCGTGATTCGCGGCTCGCCGTCGTTTGGGTCAACCAAGATGTACGCGGTTCCGGCTTTCCCGGCTTCCGTGTGGGCGATGACGGACTCCACGTCCATGGAGTTGCGTTGCCAGATTCCCCACGCGTCGTTGTCCGCGCTTTCGGCGCCGGCCAAGCGGAAGCCGATCACCTGTAGGCGTTCCACGGGCGCGTCCACGACGATGCCGCACCAATTATCCGCGAAGGCGCCGAACAACTGGCCGAACGCTTCGCGGAATTTCGTTGTGGCGAATTGCAGCGGATGGACGCCGTTGTAATACGCTTCCGGCACGGCGACACGGCGGGCTTGGGCGTCAAGCCGCGCAAGAAGGATCGAAAGCCAATCGACCGGCGTTCGATTCTCAAGCCGTGGAATTGTCGGCGCTATATCGGCCATGAAATTTCTTGGGAAATTCGCTAAGGTTTGTAACGCGTCGTGCCGATAGGTGTATTAGAGAGCAGAAACCAAGACCGAAAAGGAATCCGCAAATGACCTACGAAATCGGACAGACCATCACCATTACGACCGTTCAGGGTCGCATCCTGACCGGAACCGTGATCGGTCTTCACGCCGGCGTCGAAGTCATCACTTCCAAGGGTTCCGTTACCGAGCCGACCTTGGTTGAAGTCCAGTGGGCCGATGGCGACGTGACCGCCGAACGTCCGGAAGACCTTCGCTAGTCACCTACGGCGCGCCGCGCCAGAAAGGATGGTCCGATGACCACCATGGAGTCCGAAGTCCGCGAGTTCGCCCGCGAGTTCCCCACGCCGAACGTTCTTCGCGCGGTGGCGCTCGCCGAGTCGGGCACGCTTACGTGGGCACAGGTCCACGGCGTCTTCCGCGCGTCGCTCGCGCGCGGACTGGCCGAAGTCGCGTAGCGCAAGCGACTTCCCACCAAAGCCCGCTTCGGCGGGCTTTTTTGTTGCCTACATGAACGCGAAGCCCGACGCCTTCGGTCGCAGTTCGCCCGCCGCTATCGCGTCCGCCCGAGCTTCGTAGGCGAGCGTTGCGGCGATGGCCGCGTCTATCTTGCGCGGCGAGTGGGTGCCGTCCTTGGCGATCAGGTCGCCCGACCGCACGCGCCGAATCCGAGCGTTCAGGACGTGGCGCGTCAGACGCGCGTCGTCGGAGTGCGACAGTTCGCCCGTGGCCGCGCCCGTGTGGAAGCGCTCAAGCGCGAACGCCATCGCCCGGTCGCGGTTGGTCGGCCACCCCACGACGATCTTCGGCCACTCGGCCGACCAACGGTCCAACGTGTCTTGCCATAGCGCCGGATCGGCGTAGACGCGCACCACGCGGAACGTGGCCATGGCGTCGGCCAGGGCCGCGTCTACGGCGCGTCGGTCCACCGTCCAGTGTCTATCTCCCTCCGGGCGTTCCCAAAGCCCCACAACGAAGATATGGCCGTCCGCCAAGCGGCAACCGATCAATGCGGTGGCGTCGTCCGTGATCGAACCGTCGAAGCCGAGCGTGATCGCTTCGCCCGGTGTCACTTCGGTGGCCGGCGCCGCGCGCTCGCGCCACACGCCGGCGTCCATCCATTGATCGGTCGCCTTGACCACCTGATTGAGCCAATAGCGCCGATTCTCGGCTTCGTCGGCGCTCGGGTCGCGGAACTCGGAGAAGATGCCTTCAAGGTTCGTCCAGCCGGCCGCGTCGCCGTACACGCGCGCGAGCGCGGCGCGTAGCGCTTCGTCGTCGCCCACGTCCAGTTCGTCGGGCGCCTGGCGGTGATCCACGAGAAGCGTGGGGTCTTCGATTTCGCCGGCTTCGATCAGACGCCACACTTCCAACGACCCTTCGGCCACCGATTGTTCCCCTGGCCGGTACGCGGTCGAAGTCTCAAGAAGCCACCCGTCCGCCACGCGGCGCTTGACGATGTTGCGCTTCACGGTCGCGTGTAGCCGGCGAAGCTCGGGCGTCACCCAATGGTGGGTTTCGTCGGCCACGATGAAGGTGGACTTCCCGCCGTCCTTGGAGTTCGCCGCCGCCGTGACGGGTTCCAGCGATCCGCCGCCGCCGATGTAGGTTCGCGTCAAGCCGGCATCGACCGGATAGAAGTCGGCCGCGTGCCCGTTGCGAAGCATGTAGCGCGCCGCCAGGTAGACGAAGCCCGCTTGGCCTTCTTCGGTGGCGATACACAACACTTCGGGCGCCGTGACCGGCCGGCCCACGGGTTCGCCGGCCGTGAAGGTGTAGCCCGTGAGTTCGTCCACTTCGCCGGCGTCCGCGTAGTGGTCGAAGCGGACCGGCCCGAGAAGTTCCGCGCCGGCGAGCATCGCCGCCAGTTCTGACTTTCCCCTTCCCTTCGGGCGAGACAGGAACGCGCGCCGGTAGCGCCGCGCGCCGTCCGTGCGCAGTTCGTAGGCGCGCCACACGAAGGCGCGAAACTCGCCGTCCAGCGTGATCGGGTCGCTCTGAATGTCGCCGGGACCGTGAACCAAGAAGGTTTCGACCCATCGGCAGACGTGACCACCAAGCGAAGGCGGAAGTGCCATGACTCTTTGTCCCGATTGCGGCCGGGAATCGCGCAACTTGGACGCCGGCCATGGCGCCCGATACTGCGAACATTGCGGCTACAGCGCGCCGTTTCGGCCCAACGCAAACAACCGCGCCGGCGTCGCATCGAAGTTGGCCAAAACGCGCTCACGCCAACGCAAGGCGTAGCGCGGACAGTTCGCACAATTCTTGTGGCGCGTACAGCCGGGAAGCGGCGGCGCGCGTCGGGCTTGATAACTCCATGCCATCGAATCGGCCGACGCGAGTAGACGCCCGTAACGGCCGAAGCCGCCCGTCTTCACGCCGAACCCGTGCAACCGGATTCCCAATCCCGCGAGCTCGGCCACAATGGTTTCGATTTCGGCGGTCGCCTGGCGTCGGCACACGGACCCAAGCCCGACCAACGGAACCTTGGTCAAGTCCACGTTGGCCATGCGGTAAAGGTCTACGCATTCCAAGTAGTCGTCCGGCGTCCATCCCTGCAAGACCGGGATAAACGGTCCGTGGTCCCGAAGTTCCAGATAGGAAATGATCGTGCGGTATTGGTGGTCTTCGACCGATAGCCCGGTCTTCTCGCGCATCGCCGGTTCGCACGGCCAATCCATTGGCGACGCCCACGCCAGGTTCCCCATGTGAACGTAGTCATCGACGGCGCGAAGATATTCGGCCGGCGTTGTTTTCCACTCGCCGAACATCGACAGTTCAGTGAAGGCGCCCGAATCCAACGCCCATTCGCCGGCCGGAATCGGTAGCCACTTGTACCGTGACAACTGGCGATGACTCACGAACAACGGAACGTCTATGTCGTTCAACCAACCGGGAAGATGCGTGCCAAGGTAGAACTTCACTTGCGCCAACCAAGCGCAAGTGCCCACACGGCGCCGCCCGCCACTTTGGCGCAAAACTGAGCGAACGTGATCGCACCGAAGACGCCGAAGGCGATCCAAAGGAAAAGAACCGAATCCACGGCGGCGGCGCAAACGTTCGACAACATGACGCGCCGTTGCCAGTCGGCGCGCACGGCCGTATAGATGGCCGTATCCACGATGGCCGCGCTCGTGAAGGCGACCACGGACGCTACGGCGACCTTGCCGGCGTCGGCGTTCAAGACGTAGGAGAGAATGCCGCCCGCCGCGATCAGGATTCCGAGTCGAAGCCAACGGTTCTTCGTCCAAACGTCGTGCAGCGTGTCGCGGCTTGTGAGGTCCGCGCCGATCAGGGCGAAGGCGATGTACGGCGTCGCTTTGGCGCCGTAGTGCGTGGCCAGTAGGTTGGCGGCGACGATGGCGCCAAGGTAAAGCGCGATGGTGGCCGAAACGACAAGCCGGCTTCGGGTGGCTACGGCGATGTTGGTTCCCATGGTCGTGATACTAAAGTCTCAGTAGGCGTCGCGGAAGTGTCCGGGCCATTCTCGCTCGGGCGGTAGACCGCTTCGAACTCGGCCACGTCCACGACGATCACGCGGCCGTCGTCATCGCGGACCAAGTAGCCGTCGCGGTGGTAGCGGCCGTCCAGCCAATACGGTCCGGCCAGGCGCGCGGCTTGCACGGCATCGCGCGGGCGGTAGGTGTCCCATCGCAGTTCCATGGGTACGCTCGCCGGCGTCCGGGCGCGGCACGTTCGCGTCCGGACGCCATTGGCGCTACGTGTCGTCGTCGCTCGGCTCGGGCGGCTCGGGCGGCGCTTCCGGCTCGGGCGCCGGCGTCGGCGTTTCGGTCATGCGGCCCTTTCTTCCCGAAGCCGTGGATCGGCGTCGGGCGGTTGTGGCGGCGACGGCGCGGCGAACGCTTGCGCCGTGGCCCGGTCGATTTCCCATTGCAGGTGGCGGCGCGCCTTCGGCGTCAAGCCGAGTCGGTCTTCCAGCGCGGTCAACGCGCCATGCTCCGACGACCGCCCGCACGCGATGTCGTCCACCAAGCGAAGCGCGCGGCGAAGCGCGATCTTGTCCGACTCAAGCCATACGCGCGCCATCGGCGACGCCCACCACTCGCGCCACGCGAGCTTCGCGTCATTGCCCCACGGGCCACGCCGGTTCTTGGCCGGTATCGGCGGCGCGTCAAGCCCGGACGGTTCGTCGGGCAGATAGCGCCATTCGTGATCGGCGAGGTTGCGCCGGCGCGTCTTGCCGGGCGGCTTGGGTTGGCTTGGCATGACGGATGAGCCGTACACTTCGCGCGTGCGG
>Ga0126377_10000106_pt1 | contig 42163 bp, 61 predicted proteins | sample PanSoiMetPlot_22_FD_92647 | JGI IMG/M metagenome (GOLD analysis project Ga0126377, IMG submission 92647) | Tropical forest soil microbial communities from Panama - MetaG Plot_22 | ecosystem: Environmental > Terrestrial > Soil > Tropical forest > Bulk soil | place: Panama | collected 2016-02-17 | reverse complement strand
GACATTCTCCGACGGCAGACGGAGGATATACCGAGGACCTACGTATACAACTGTCCCTTCAACTGCGACTACCACGACCCATGCGTGGCTGAATTTACGGGAAGAGACATTACAGCTCTGCTAGAGAAGAACTTCGAACAGGTAGAGGAACGCTACGCAAAGGAGCCAGACCTCAGTGAATGAACCAGACTTGATCGAGCGAGTCCGTAACAAAATCGTCCGGGCCGATGAGCTGGACGAGTTTTACCACTTCCTCATCTACGGGAGGAGTGGAATCGGTAAGACCCGTCTCGCCTCTACGTTGCCGGGAGTGCTGCTGATAGACGTGAACGACAAGGGCACCAAATCCACCCGCAAGAGCACCAATCCTCACGTCTACCCCGTGGAGTACTGGCAGGAGATCAACGACGTCTACTGGTTCCTGCAATCGGGGGACCACGAATTCGAGGGCTGGGCCATCGACACGGTCACGGCCATGAGCAGCCTGTGCATGAAGTTCATCCTCGGTGATGAGGCGAGTCGTGATGCCTCGAAGGATCCGGACATGCCTCGAGGGCCTGTCTATCAGAAGTTGACGGAGTTGATGAAGACGCAGATCACCAACTTCCGTAACTTGCCCATGGCTGGTGTGTTCACAGCCCAGCAGCAACGTAAGATCATGGGTGAGGACGACGACCTCGGAGGTGAGATGTTCATCTCTCCGATGGTCACCCCGAAGGTAAGCGAAGCGTTGGAGTCCGCGGTAGATGTGATAGGATATCTAACGAAGAAGCAGGTCAAGGTCAAGCGTAAGGGGGAAGAGAAGGCACGCTCTGTGGTTCGCAACCGCCTTCTAGTCGACCTTCCCGAGGACCGATACCTGACGAAGGACAGGGAACACCTGTTCGGCACCCATGTAGACAATCCAAACTTGGCGAAGATGCTTCAGGTCGCTGAGGGAGAGGAGTAGCTAGTGCCTGATGTTGTTGACTTCTCCGGAGTGCCCAAGGACATTCGCTCCGGTGGTGGAGGCGGTCACGTACCCGAGGGTGACTACCTCGTCAAGATTGCCAAGGTGGAGAAGAAGTGGAAGGACAACGACCGCTCGAACATTCCGTACTACAAGTGGTCCTTCCAAGTCGTGGATGGTGCCCAGAAGGGCACGACGCTGTTCCACAACACTTCACTCGCCACCGAGGCACTGTTCAATCTCCGCAACCTGATCTACGCGGTCTACAAGAAGAACGTAGCCGGCAGCAAGCTCAACTTCGACCCCAAGAAGCTGATCGGCAAGAAGATCGCTGTCACCACACAGGACAGGGAGTGGACGAAGCCGGGCACAACGACGGCGAAGCTGTACTCGGACGTGGTGGACATGCGCCCCGCGGACGAACTCGAGCAGAAGGATGAGGACGAGGAAGCAGAAGAGGAGAGTGAAGAGCTCGAAGGTGACGAGGAAGTCGAGGACGAGGAAGAGCTGGACGAAGTCGACCTCGACGAACTCTAAGCCTGCGGCGTGAGAGGCTCTGAGTGTATGGACCCCCAATCCCCGCTCAGAGCCTCTCTCTTTGTGATATGATCTACTCATGGCACGCCAACCCGAGGGCCGACTTGTACGCAAGGTCAGTAAGTGGCTCAAGGAACAAGGAGCCACGGTGTACAAGATTCACGGAGGCGATAACTTCCAAGAGGAGGGCATCCCAGACCTTCTGTGCTGTTATCGAGGGCTGTTCGTGGGCATAGAGCTCAAGCAGGTGGGGGAAGAACCATCTAAGGCACAGGAGCATCAGATGAGAAAGATCCGTGCGAGCGGCGGTATCGCCTTCGTAGCCCGCTCATTATCCGACGTGAAGACTGTCCTCGGAGCCTTCAGTGAGACGTCCCGACGGCGGTGACCTCTTTATCTATGGCGGTTGGTGGCTAGCAGCCTTTCTGATCGTCATGTGGGTCCTCACTTCGAACTGATCGCGCTTTCGCAGTTGCGGGGCACGTGCTGAGAAGCGATGTACAGATGTGTACAGACACTGGACGCAGCGAGTGTGACAGTGACGCGACATTGAAAGAGGAGTTTGTTACAGACGCCAAGAAGCGTGGTTATGCAAAGGCGCGTAACGCTGAGACGCGTAATCCCAGCGGGCTCCCAGCGTGCGGCCTCACTGAGAGCCCACTGAGCGGGGAGGGACTGTTAGTCCTGGATGCATGTATAGATGCGGACCTGGCCGTGGGGAGAGTTTATGACCAGGATTCCAGGACTGTAGCCCGTGAGACAGCTGAAGTCCCCTGGCGGTCCTTGTGGACCAGTAGGCCCCGCAGGACCTTGCGCTCCTGGTGGACCCGCTGGGCCGGGCTTACCAGGTGGACCTGCAGGACCCGTTGGTCCAGTGGCCACGTCGATGGTGACTGTCCTGGTGGGCTGATTGGATGCGCCCGTTGCTCCTGACGCGACGTAGCCAGTTACGCCGGCAGCAATAAGGCCCACCACAGCCAATGCGTAGGGTAGGTACTTCATGAGCCGTCGTGCTCCATCTCGTGCAACCCGCTCCTAAAGAGCTTGATTCTTTCCTCGCAGTCCTTGTGAGCTGACCTCTTCACCAGCCATATAGAGAGAGCTGAGCTCAGCACGGCGGTGATACCGGCGAAGAAGGCGGCGATAACGTCAGGACTGATCGTCCTCCTCCTGCTCATAGAGGTGTTCGGGGGAGTCCTTGACGCGGATCAGGATTCGCTCCTCCATCGTATCGTCGGAGCCCTCCTCATCCTCCCAACCCGGCTGCCGTTCATTCTCCTGGGAATCGGACGAGCGCATATCCTCTTACCTCCCCTGGTGAGCGAGTGCGGGCGTAAGCGCCCCCACCGTTTGACTGAGACCCCGAACTGCCCGGGCTTGTATTTCCGCCGTAGGTGAGCGTTGAGGACCCATCGAATCCTCGCACTGTTTCCACGTGTACGCCGTAGCCGCCAATGACAACGAGGTCTCCCTTCTTGACCTTGGAGCGATCAGTTGTCCAACCTTTGAAGCAGCCGTTCTTCGCCTTCGCGTAGTCCTCAATGGAGGCGACACTGGCCATCCACGAGCCGAGTCCCGCAACACCACCCGCCTCGAGGCCATAGAAACACCAGCAGCCGCACCAAGGCTGGTATCTAAGCCAAGTGCCGCCCCCAGCTGTGTGATCCTGGGCGGTGCGAATGCCGTCGGAGCGGTTGTCGCAGTTGGAGTTCGCAGGCTGTTCAGTGTAGCCGACCCGCTTCGAGAGGTGGTTGAGCGTAGCGTCACGCCCAGCACCCGACGAGCCTCCAGCGTTGTAGCCCTTGTACAGCTTGGCTGAGTAGTCGTCGAACGCCCACTCGTGCTTGTCGTCAGCCTTCGCCTTAAGCAGGGCCGCATGGGTGGACTTCCCATAATGACCCTGTGGCGGACCACCGTCTGAGCCCTTGATCCCGACCGACTTCTGGAACGCGATGCAGCCGTCCTTCGCCTGCTGGCCGTAGACGTTGGTGAAATCTTGCCAGGGGATGAAGCCTGCTCTGGAGAGGGCGCGCTTGACGGCGAGGCAATCATCCCCTGACATTGGGTAGCGTTTGTCCGGAGGGCCGTACAGGTCTCGCTTGAATCCGAAGTTGGGTGGGGTGTTTGGAACGATAGCTTCACGGTAGAGGTCGATCGAGTACGAGTCCCAAGCGTCTTCGCCAGGATAGCCAGCTCGCTGAGCCTTGAGCAGCTCGTCGTGGGTGGAGGGTCCGTAATGGCCCTTGGGAGGGTTACCGATACCGACGTCGGCCTGGAACTGTTTGACTGCGTCCTCAGTGTCCTTGCCGTAGGTGTTGGTGAACGAAGTCCACGGCAAGTAACCGGCTCGGGAGATGACTCGCTTGATAGCTACAACGTCGTCCCCCGACATAGGGTATCGGTTGTTCGGGTCGTACCCTGGTCCCCAGAGATCCCTGTAGAATGCGAAGTCTGGGCTCATGAGTGCATGTTCCTGATGCCGGCGAGCTCGATGTGCCACGCCTCGTTACCGAGGGGGAACACCAAGCCGTACCTCGCGGCAAGTTTGTGGGCCATTGCCAGATCTCCTCTCAGGTCGGAGGCGACCGCACCATCGCCCAGTCCGTACTTCAGCCCGGCGTGGGTGTCGTGGTTTGACTTGCCCGGAGGTGCGACCCACTTACGGGCTACCGATTCACTGCCGTACTTCTTGAGAGCGTTCTGGTACAGCACAGCCTGCTGCTTCGCGTCACGCCCTCCTGAGTAGATGTACAGACTCCCGCCAGCGTGCTGGATGGCCTTCTGAAGCAGCCCAAAGCGGCGTGCGAACTCAGCGTTCAGTCCGCCCACAGCAGGAGTACCGCCATCAGTCTGTGGTGGGGGTCCTGCGTCACCGGGCTTGAAGTCAGGCGATGCTCCAGTTGGCCCTCCAGGCCCAGTAGCTGCCTGCTGTTGATCGTCCTGCTGCCTCTGTTGAACGATGCCAGCTGCGTGTGCGCTCAGAGGACCGATCCTCGAAATCTCACCCAACGCCGCTGCGCTCAGTCCTACGGGGCCTTGTGCGCCTGCAGGCATTCTTGGCAGCGCAGCGACAGTCGGAGGAGGTGCTTTCGCACCAACGCCCTCACCCATACCCAGCTTGGCGTACTGATTCTCCAGGGCCATCACGTTACGGACGTAGGCCTGAGTTTCGGGGTACGCCTCAACACGGCCACGAGCCTCTGCTCCACCTGGCCCGGAGTTGTATGCACTCAGCGCGAGGCGAGGATCTCCACCGAACTCGTCGAGCATCTTCCGCAGGTAACGAGCGCCACCGCGCAGATTCTGCACGGGGTCTAAAACGTCTCGAACACCTAGGCCCCGAGCTGTGCCCGGCATGAGCTGAGTTAGACCCCGCGCACCTGCGGAGGAACCCGCAGAGGGGTTCCAGCCACTTTCCTGCTGAATGAGGGCCATAAACAGTGCAGGCGGTACACCCTGCTGACGAGCGGCCTGTCGAGCGAGCCGCATGAGCTGCTGCTTGTTGGGCATCCTATCCTCCCTGTTGTTCGGCCCGTATGTGGATACTCATGGCTTAAGGGTGTCCGTACAGTTCGATGTTTCGCTCACGGTCAACGTGGCGGGATATTTCCGTGAATCGGGTCACTAGCTCAAGGATCTCTCTGTCCTCGTCAGGCAATCGCTTACCACCCGGGAACGCCGCTGTCTTTTGCTGGCGTAGGTCAGACTGACGAGCCTCGAGGAGATTCTTGACACCGTAAGAGTAAGCTGTGCCGACCTTGTGAACGTCCACCGGCATTAGCCTAAGCCCCGTCACCATCGCTACGCGGTTCGCAAACGCCTTACCCTGCTGCGCCTCCGTCGCATCAGGTGGAGCAATCGTGGACCCATAGTTGGTGACGAATGGAGCAACCATCTGATCGAGTATGTAGCGATTGGTAGCGGGCATTTTGAGCTGGCCCTTACCGTTGTCCGCGATGAGGAAGAAGTGCTTCATAAAGGACGGCATGAACTTGGCGTAGAACGGGGCATCACGAGTGCTCTGACGCCAGTCGTTGGACGAGGCGCGCTGGTAGTCAATGGGGCGGTTCAGGCCAAGTGAGTAGCCAGTGATGCCCTCGATTGCAAGCTTGCCGCCCGGCACTCCAAACGGGTGGGGTCCAACCGACGCGAAGAACGGCGCGAGCTGAGTCTGCATGAACTGAGGTGTCAGCTCCCGCTGATGGGGGTCGGAGAAAACTCCCCACAGGGGTGGGAACATATTGAGAGTGACGAACGGAAGCTTAGGATTGAGGAATACTGGCTGATTTTTCGGTATGCCCATTTTCTCCTTCGCCCACCCAGGCAGCGGTATCTGTACAGCGTTAAGCTGAGCGAAGTATGAAGGTAGCAGCTCCTTAAGTGGACCGATATCGCCAGCCTCCTCAGCGAGGAAATTCTCTACCTTCGCTGCGGTAGCAAGTACTCTCGGCTGCTTGAGGAGCTCTTGGGCTTGAACGACGAAGTTCTTACGGTAGTAAGTGTAGAAGGGGAAGATGGACTTGACGATATACCGCTCAAAGTCCGTAATGTCAGCGTAGTCGAACTGGAACCTCTTGACTATCTCTGATGCGTAGTCATACATGTCCGACTGCTGCGACCTAGTGGGCGCGATAAAGTTGTCCTTGTAGCCTGGTACGCGAGGCGGGCCATACGCCTCATCGACCCGCTTTAGCGCTCGTATCATCTGTGGGTCCTTTGAGAACTTCACGAACGGGGTCAGCCGCACGATATTCTCAATTGGGCCGCCGAGGAATGTACGACCGAGCTTTGCAAGCTCAGGCGCCATGAGCAGAAGCGAACCGCCTCCTGTGACTGGTGTGCCCAGCACCGCACCTGCCTGTCGGGCCCTAGAGGCCACCAATCGAGGTGTAGCACCAATTCGCTTACCCTCAGCCTTTGCTCGCCGCTCAGCAGATGGGCGAATGAGGTCTTTAATCCCCCGTCCGCTAGCGAGCTTTGCCGCCTCCTCAAACCCCCCTCCCAAGGACTTCTCAGTCAGCTCAGCGAGGTAGCCTGAACGTCCACCTCCACCACGAGCCTCGAACTCACGGACAACGTTCAGCGCCTCACGACCTTTCTCAGTTGACTTAGGAGCCTTACCCATGAGCGCACGAACGGGCGCCCTAAACGTCCGCTGATCGAGTTCAGCGGACCGCTCAAGTCTGCTTCGGTGTGCGACCCTGGCGTAGACCTTCAGATAGTCCATGGGGTTATAAATGCCCGCGAGCATGTTATTCCACATAGCACCCATGAGGTTCATGGCATGGAAGCTCGGGTTCGGCATGGTCGCCATCGCTTTCCACCAACCCTGCACGCCGAACGGGTCAGTGTACTTCTCCCACTTTGTCTGCTCGCCTCGGAGGAAGGCGGGGTTCTTGATCTGTTCGAGCGCCTCCTTAGCGGCCTGACGTACAGCGTAGTGCTTACCACTGCGAGCGATGTAAGTAACGTAGCCAGCCGGTGGGTCCTCTCGGTAGACCATATCACCATTCTCGTTGATGTGAGGCTTACCCAAGAAGCGAGCGTACCGAGAGTCTTCGAGGACCTGTTTCTCGTACTCTCGAGAAATCCTAGCCATGTCCTGGTCCACCTGTAGTCTTGCCACCACAGTCACTGGATCGAAGTAGTGATTCTCGTAGACCCTGACCTTCTGAAGGAGTTCAGCCCTCTTACCGCCACTTTCCATGCCCTTCTTCACGTAGTTGTTGATGCGGTTGCGGTAGATTTCCATGAACTTCTGCTGCTCAGGTGTAGACTTCGCAAGCTCCTCTGCAGACAGCTTATGGAGGCCCTCACGTTCGCTTAGTGGAGTGACCTTGTTGACTGTCCCCATGAGCTCGTTGACCACCACGTGCTCGATCATATCCGGAGTAGCGAGTGCTGGCAGACGGTCTGGGTGAACCTGCACCACCTGCTGACCCTTACGCGGCGGGGTGTTTGAGGCTGCCCTCGCGAAGTCAGATTGGAGAAAGTGGGGTTTAATCTCAACGCCCTCCCTGTCAGCTATCCGCTTCACAAGGTTGAAGAGCTGCTCGTTCATGATGAGGCCAGAGATGGGCTTGCCAGTCTCCTTGGCATGCTGGATCACTGGCTCGATCAACCGCTTCCAGTTCGTCAAGTTACGGAACTCCGGACGGATATACGCGGTGTTTGCCTCAATCTCGTTGGTGTAGGGACTGTCATCCCAGGTGATAGACCCTTGGAGATTGTTGTGCTCGTCGTAGATGTTGTGGTGGTTCCACTCGGGATACGTGCGGTCACCTTCGTGGACGAGGTTGCCGGTATGAGTGAAGTACAGCCCCGATTCAGGCCCTGTGGTAGAAGGTACGCCGGGGATGATTTTCTCGTGCTTGACCTCTGTGTAAGCCTTCGACGTGAGTAGGTCAGCAATCTTGTCAGCGAAGATAGTGGACCGCAGAGACCCCTGCATGTTACCCACGGTGCGAGTAAGATTGAGCATCCGCGCGCGCTCGAGGTCGTTAACGATATGCCGCCCAGCAGAGTTGGGGACAAATAGCTTGGGTATAGTGCCCAGAGGAGTGTCGTAGAGGGCAGCCCCTGCGCGTCTAAGTTGCTGGGCGCCCGCTCTACCCAGACCAGCTGTACCCGGTGCTTGAAAGCCCATGAAGCGAACGCCTCTACCGCCTGCGATTCTTCGAGGCGCTACGAAGCCGCCGATCTGACGCACTCGACCATATTCACCCCTGCGCGCTGCCTTCTTCATCTCGAGGCCTTCTTTCCGCAGTTGTAGCGTGGCATCTGCGAGGGTGTTAGGTGCTCCCTGATTCTGTCTTATGAGGGCAAGTAGGTCGTCGTGCTCATGTTTGTCCCACGTCCTGCCTTGATACTTCCTACCCCTCTCGATGATCTGCCAAGCCTTCGCATCCGCCTTATTGTCTGCACGGATCATTACTTGCATCGCCCCAGCCTTCGTTATGGAAGTCTCACCGAAGCTGAGGTACGTAGTCGGGTCGAGGACAATGTCAAGCGGTAGACCAATGACGTTGGAGTGGCGGTAGAGGAAGGAATTGGGGTTGGTCTTCTCTTTGATGAGGGTCTCGTAGTTATAGCCCTCCTTGACGGCACCCGGCATCTCGACGAACCCGTGACCGATGGCATTGGGATAAGACCACGGTGTGAGTTGGTGGCTGCGGTAGTCGTGGCTGATCGACTCCAGCATCCCCTTCATGTACCCGGCTGAGATGTTTGTACCGACCTGAAGAGCCCGCATGATTTCTGAGACTCCAGGGGGAGGAGCATGAGGTACTGCAGCCCGCTCGTGCTGGACCTTCTTAATCACCTGGTCCATCAACTGAGCCTCTTCAGGGCTCATGCCGTATTTCTCTGCCAGCTCCTGTACAGACGGCGGTTCAGGCGCTGGCCCCTTACCGAGCGCGGCGTAAATGCCGCCCTTCTGAGCAGCGTTGAGCACAGCCTGAGCTGGTTGATCCTGATTTCTCAGCTCGATGCGGGCGTGCTCGATGATGGAGTTCGCTGAGTTCTCGTTGAAGCCGGGCTTGAACCGAGACGCCCGTGGGGGTAGGCCCAACGGTGATCGCCCCGTAGGCGGAAGCCCCATCTGTTGAACTGAGCGAGGCAGTCCGACTGGGACCGGAGTGCGTGACCTACGACCGCGAGGTGCGAAGCGAATGTCTGGCATCAGCGGTTGGCGTCAGTCTTTCGGTTAGCTCCTCGCCTGTTGCTCCGCTTACGCCCAGGCTTTGGAGGTGTGTACTTAGGCAGTGGCGGTGCAATCACGGCTGGGAATGCGTAGTTAGCTGGGAGGTTGTACTTGATGAGCACCAGCTGCTTAGCGACGTTGAGTGGTACTCCGTTACCCACGAGCTGACGGTAAATCTCACCGTACGCTGCAACGCCCCATTTCTGACCTGTAGAGGGATTGATCGTGTCCGGGTTGATGCCTTGCTGGGCCTGCAGCGACTTCTTCTTGTTGACTATCTTGTAGTACATGTAGTTGCCGTTCTTGTCCGTGACCCGCTTACCACCAGCGGGGTTCGGGTTGAGAATGTAGCCCTTCTGAGCCGCATCGAAGGAGTTCATGAAGCCAACGGGGACGTAGCTCGTGGAGTAGTACTCGCGGTATTCTCCACCGTTGTAGAGCTTGTCCATGAGGTCCTGCGCGTTAAGCTGCTCGGTGCCCTTCGCCTTGGCAGTGCGACTGGAGATCTTGATCCTCGCGTCCTCCTGGGCAGCTTGTCTGTTGAACTCACGCTGCTGCTCAGTAAGCTTAGCTCGATCAAGCTTATTGCCGGCCTTTCGAGCGGCGACATTCTCACCCAGAGTGGCCCCAGCCATCTGGTAGTCGCGCTCTGCAGCAAGTAGGTCAGCGTAGCGCTTGTTGACCATCCCACCACGCTGGCCCTTGATGTTGGCAATCTCGTCCTGCACCGCGCTGATTTTGTCCTCGTAATCTTCACGAAGCTGCTTGTTCTGCTCCACCTTGATCAGTGGAAATACCTCGGAGGTGGTGCGACCGATGTCCGCGAACTGATCCTGACCAGCACCGATAGCACCCATGAGGGCTCCAGCAGCAGAGCTGGGCTGTATGTTCCCAGGGTCGATCCCTTCGGTGAAGGCCGAGAGTGGAACAGGGCCACCGGTCTGCTGAGCGAGGGCTTGTGCTTCAGCAGCCCTCTGCTGCCGGAACTGGTCGAGTCGAGCGGAGGCTTGATCGAAGGCCTGCTTCTCAAGGCCAGCCGTCTGTGTCTGGAAGCTCCCCATGATACCGAGAGCCTTGAGGTTGTAGTCGTCGACCCCCTGCCAAATCTTGTCCATGTCGCCCAACGCTCGCTGACGGCGGTTGACAAGCTGGTTCCTCTGCGAAGTGTATGGGCCTAATTGACTGCTGATCTCCGCCCCGACCTGAGACCGAGCGATGGCCCTAAGTCGTGCGGGGGAGCGAATCTTACGGATGGTGGCCATCGTTCTCCTTTCTACGGGGCGAGTCTTGCTGCCTGACGCTCGAGTGCGGCCTGGATAGCACGTCCAATGGCGGTGTTGTAGTCCTCGAAGTAACCACCAATGTCAGTGTAGCCTTGAGAGATGTCTCGAGGAGTGTTGATATCCAGGTCAGAAAGGTCTTGGACGTACTGGCGCTGCTCTTCACCAAGTCGCTGTGCTCGTACGCCTGACCACAGTGTACCACGCTCGCGAGCCTCATCGGTGACGAGGGTGTCCGCATCCCTCATGCCAAGAGCGTCGAGAGCTCGCTGACGACGATCCTGAAGCATGAGATTGCCCTCAACGAAGTGGCCTGCATCGTCCATATAGCCGAGGTCCTGCAGCGTCTTGTGGTAGCTAGTCATTAGGGCTGTGGTGGCAGCGTTCTTGTCCGCCATCCACTGAGAGTCAGAGTAACCACCAAGGGCAGAGTCGGGGTTAATGAGCTGCGGGTTCCAAGTGAGATAACCCGACCCTCGACCCGGAACAGGTTGACCCGCGTAGCCTCCACCACCCCCAGCCGGGGGACCACCACTGGAGCCCGGGGGCATTGGAGGCCTATTGACTCCGGGATGACCTAAGGCACCGCCAATGCCCTCATCATCGCCGACCTCGTTTAGCGCAGGGTATCCGTGGAACGTAGGCCGTACGTAAGCGGGTGGAGGGGGATTCAGCGCTATGTGGCGTAGTCGTGCAGCCGCTGCGTGAAAAGCGGGGTGAAGTACGGGATGTAGTGGAGTTCGACCGTAGTTAGGAAGTGGAACGAGTCGACGTACCGCCATTATGCCCCCATTCTGTAGACCGAAAGATTTGCGCTGCACCCAGCGAGGCTACCACCACCGCTCACCTGGTAGCCAATAAGTTCGAGGTACTCATTGACCGCCATTGAGACTATATCGTTTGGACTCAGCACCGTGTTGTCAGGAGATGCAACGGCTGGGACCTCAATGCCGTTCAGCGCCGTAGTCCCCTGTTTTCTGAGATAGGCATAGCGAGGGCCCGCAGTCCCGGGTGGGAAGAAAACACTACCAGAGACCATGTAAGTACCGGCAGTCTTGATTACGAACCGAGACGGTGTACCTCCAGCTACATCAACTATGCTATCGGTGTCCGCGTCCTCAACGTCGAAAGGTATAGCAGTATGAGCAGCGTGGGCGAGAGTTACGCTTGAACGGTGAGCCCTAGCGCGGGCAGTTTTGATCCACGTCGGTACACCGCCCACCATCTCAAGGCGGTCTCCGTTACTGCCGGCTGCAAGCTTCGCCACAGCGATAGCCGCAAGAGTGGCGATGTTGTCGTTCCTAATGTCCCCATTGAGCACAGTGAGAATGGCGTCGAAGTCCGCCATGACCTGGGAGATGTCCTCAGGATCACCAGCGATGGGACGGAATGGAAGGGCTACCTGAGTCATCTATCCTCCTAGCCGACCTTCATGGCCTCGATTACCATGGACGCAGTGCCTCCACCTGAATGCCAACCCCACAGGTGGACAGTGTCATTAAGAGCGAATTGGTAGAGGATCGAAACTATGAGGCCAGGAGCCGAGCCGTCCGCGCCTCGAGTAAGTGTGCCCTGCACTCGCCGGATTATCGTAGCTCCGTTCAGGAATATACCAACCAAGCACGTCCCGTTGGCTGAGTGGTCCCCAACCGCAAGCTGGACAAGCCATTTGCCGGCAGACTTACACGTCCACCTACCTACAGTTGTAGTCCACTGAGCACCAATGTCATCCCAGTCTGCGGTCAGGGTGGGTGCATAGCCTCGCCCGTTTGTATCGGCGGCGGACCAAGCAACACCGTTAGTAGCGCTGTGGGCCTTAGCAGTCTGAATGACTCCAGCTGGCCCTGTAGCTCCCGTCGGACCTTTGATGTTTCCGCGCGGCGTCCACGTGGAGGCACCAGTCTTTTCGTAGACGTCGCCCGAAGCGGTATCGAGGTACCAGTCACCCACAGCCCCTGTGCCGCCAGCGGGAGCGCCGCTACCACTGAACCACGCCTCAGCCTGGCCTGTGGCACCAGTAGGCCCCTGAATGCCTTGGATTCCTTGAATGCCCTGCGGACCCTGAGGTCCAGTGAGATTGTCACGGAGAGTGTAGGTCGAGGCGCCTGTCTTCTCGTAGATATCACCGTTGGCATCATTCTCATACCAGTCGCCAACGATACCGAGAGCACCTGATGGCGGCCCAGTACCACTACGCCAAATCGAGCCCGGTGTACCAGGTATACCCTGCGGTCCCTGAGCGCCAGTCGCTCCCTGGAGGGCACCACCAGAGTTTATCTGAGCCCCAGTAAGCTTGATGATCTGAGCGATAAGAACATACGGTGGTAGGTTGTTGTGCGGTGCTCCACCGCCAGCATTCTGGATGGTGTGAGTGTGGGCCCCACCAACTGGAGTGTTATCGACAGCAAAGACAGGCGAAGCCGCTGACCCCCACTTTAGCCCAGAATCGTACATGGGGAAGCCAGCGTTGTAAATGCCAACAAAGCCCGACGGGGGGTTACCCGGCACAGGACGAGCTTCGTGGGAGTGAGCACCATCAGCAGGGCTGATCGTATGGGTGTGGGCTGGGATTTTTGTGGTGTCCAGTGTCTCCTGAGTCGTACCGCCCTTGGCGTTCGCGTTCGCCCCACTCGCCCCGTAGATGAACCGGTTCCGCAGGTCGGGAATGTTGAAGTGATCGCTGTCAGCAGCCCCATAGGTGGTGCCGATAGCAGTGAACAAGTCTGGGTAATCCGTGCGGAGCAGCGAACGACCGTCAGCGAGGACCCAGTTCGTGGGGATAACCGCTCCCGAGTAAGCCTTGATCGTGCCCACGGGGTCAGAGTCGTAGATAGTAGGCACACCCGACTGCACCCTGTCAGGCGGGATACTACCGATCTTAATCTTTTTGCCGTCGAGGTCAGCAAACTCTGAGACATTGTCATCCCGAATGTCTCCATTCAGGACCCGCATCAGAGCCTCGTCATTGTCCTGGACGAAGTCGTTGATCGTCGGTCGGCGAGGTAACTGTACCTGCGTCACCCGAGTTCTCCCATCTGTACAAGTTCAAGGGTCGCCTCAAGAATTGACCACCCACGAGGGTGAGTGTAAGTCAGATCAGCAACACCGCGCCGAGGCTTGGGAGTGCCCTCAGTCGGCGGAATGTCGTCGAGGTCGAAGAACAGGACAGAGAACTGCCTGCCGTACTGATCGGGGTACACGATATCCGATCCTATACTGCCCTTACTGCCCCATTCATCGTTGGGATCCCACTTATCACCGGGATCGTTCCAGAGCGGTTGAGGCGGATTAAGGTCGGCGGTCATCAACTGACCCGCGTCGTCACGGCGGTCCTTCTTGACCTGGACGTGAAACTTACCATCGCCCCAGAGGCGGATCGCTCGCAGGTACTTACGGTTGATCGGGTCACCCAAGTCTGTCCACACGCTCTGAATGAGGCCCTGGAAGAAAGTGCCATCATCCGTAGAGGCAGCAAGTTGAAATGCCTCGTAGATGCGGGGGTCGTTGGGACCAGTGTGAGCGAAGTAAAGCTTCTCCTGCGTGTCTCTCAGCGTAACGAAGGTCTGAGCCTGCATACGGTGGAAAGTCCACGGTTGTCGAGGGTACTGAGGGTAGTACTCGATCTGAAAGTCTGGGAGAGTTTGGCCCTGCCTCACCAGTGTCCATCCAATCTTATGGTGGACTCGGTAAACGTGACAGCGCTCAAGCTGGGCGAGGTTGAGGAAGATGGTGGAGAATAGAGGCTGAATGTTGTCGGACACGATCTGAGCGGGGGCGTCCTTAACGTACCGTGCAACGCCAAACCTCGTCAGATAGTAGACCTCTGCATCAAACTTCGCCACCGAAAAGTGGGACTCACAGCCCTTCTCGTAGTCGCTCACGCGGTTCTCGAGAGTCGATGCACTCACCACCATGAAAGTCCGACGTCGCTTGCTCACGACCAGCTCCTGGCTAGCGGTGAACAGCGCAGTGATGTAGTCCCCATCACCGGTACCGATACGGACGAAGGTGGTAGCTGGGAAAGTGTCGGCATTGCCAGCGCCGCTACCACAGAGGTATTCAGGGTTGGGACTGTTCTTGCCAGTTGCCACCCACAGCGTATCCTTCCACCACAGTACGTACCGTGGGACAATGCCGGGTAGAGGGGGAGGGGGAGAGCCCAACGCCGCAGTAATGTCAAGCAGCACCGAACCAGACCACCGCCACAGTTTAGCCCCGTCGGCTATGTAGACAGCTGGAGCATTGAGCGCAGTAACTGAACCACCCCCAGCGCTATAGCCAACGGTGAACGAAGCAGGCTCTGTGGTAGACAAACCTGACCCGCCGTCAGTCCAGTTCACCATGTCCGTACTGTAGTACAGGTGGCCGTCTTCACCGTGCGCGAGGATCTGAGTGGGGTTACCGAAGCGGTACCACGAAAACATGCTCATCACCTGCTTGCCCAACGGCGGAATACGGCTCTGATACCCGGCCCCCTGCCGCTTGTAAGCACGACCATCGGGGTCTATAATCATGTTGGAGATGTTGAAGGCCTGGTCAGAGGAGGGGTTGTTGAACATGAAGACTCCCCCACCGAAGCCTGGAATTTTCTGCGCCATCTCCTTAGCCATAGTGCTCGAGGTCTCCCATGATGTAGTCTATGGCGTCGATGTACTCGCCCCCACGCTGGATCTTTCGTTCTGAGGGTGGAATATTTTCTTCGAGAAATGACCTGATGAAGTCATCCAGATCGCCTCTCTCGTCTTCGGGCATCTCCGACCAGAGGCGAACCTGATCCGCGATTACCTCACGCGTGACCACGGCCCATCAACTCTCTCTTGGAACGCGGGATCCTTCATGTTCTGCTCGATCAGCATATCGGCGACCATGACCCCGAGCCGCATCTCACACTCCTGGGCAAACTCAGGCTGGCGAGCGCGATAGTGACAGATACACTCAGCGCTCAATAGCACAGCCTCCTCCCAGTCAGGTGGTAGGTAAGCGAGCCCAGAGTCTGCGTCCCCGATGTACTGCCACATGTACAGCTTGTAGATCTTCTGGGTCTGTGGTGGTGGCAGAATGTAGATGGCGTTGGCCCACTCAAAGTAATAGCGGTCAGGATTACCCCGAGATCCAGCATCATCGAGGTTGGAAGTAAGCCACTGATCTGTCCACTCCTCGTCGCTGATAGGCTTCAGAGCAAGCGACTGGCCTGAGGTGGTGTCGATGATCCTCATCAGATCCCTCAGCAGGGGAACGTCAGTCCACGCAAGCAGTGGATCATCAGGACCACCCACAGTGATCTTGTAAACGCCCGCCTCTAGCTGGACGGTAGCAATCGCCTGCTCCCAGTCCCAGTTAGCCATGCGAACGATCTTGCGAAAGCCCCAGTCGATGTACCGAGTGAGGTCCCCCGCATCAAAGCCTTCGAAGCCCCGATTGCGGAGCTCCTGGATCACCTCGGGTATGGTGATGCTACTCATTGAGCTCCTTTGGGACGCTGATCTGAGCGTGAGTGCCTCGACCGTCCTCCTCGAGGGCCCAAGCAAGGCGCTCACCAACGTCACGAATCTGGTCTTTCTCGCGCTCGTCCCTCGCAGCATCAGCAGCGGTGTTTTGGTCGTCCATCAGGGTGAGGAAGTCCTCGTCCTCACCAAGCAAGTGGGCCGGGTCCTCACGCCCACGCCACTGGTCGGCCGTGCGGAGGCGATCTACAACCCGCGCATCCAAGTGAACCACAGAGAAGATCAGGCGGTCTGTATGGTCGAGGCAGCTCTCGACTAGGTCGAAGTTTCCTGTCTGCTCGTTGTAGTAGACGTGGATGCGCGGGCTGATTTCGTGGATATCCCGTACCACGTTAGCCACGTCGTCCTCCACCCGGACCACTCCGTGGTGTTGGTCGATCCAGGTGGAGACGGCGTGGATTTCCATGGTTACGGAATGTCGTCCGCGAGGTTGTAGATGACGCCCTGGGTGTTGCGCCGAGTGCACCCGAAGTCCATGTACTTGTACAGAGTCGCCTTGTACGCGTCCAGGTCCGGGTTCTCGACCTTACGCAGCACGGCCCCATCCCGCTGCATCCACTGGAAGTCGTTGCTCTGCAACCAAATCCAGAGGAAGTCGTCGGGAGTGAGGAACCAGGCATGCTGCTTCGGGCAGTCATCGTCGTACAGCATGGGGTACCCGTTGAAATCCAGGTACTTAAAGCCGCCATGCAGGGTCTGGCTCATGGCGTCGTTGAACCGCTTCTGAGCCTTGAGCGTGTTCGCGTACCGCCGGCGAACACCCCTGGTGGTGATGATGATCTGGGTCTCCTTGCCCTCTCCGCCGATGTTGTCCAGCAGCAACTGAGCAACGTCCTCGTCGAAGGTGGTGTTCCCGCCATCAATGAACTTCCCACGCCAGTAGTCGTTCGCGGCAGACGAACCATCCGTCGCGTGGAGGATGGGATAAACGTCCGACCGGACGAAGTTCCGGAGTCCGTTCATCTCCTTCTTCCAGTTGCCCTGAACGACTGGCACGTGAGTGCCTGCGACGATGGTGAGTGTGGCGTTGTTGACCGTCACCTGGCGGTTGGACGTGTTGATAGCGGTGATGGTCAACGTACCCACCGCACTGTTGAGGACGGCATCCGTCGACTTGTTGACCAAGTCGATCTGCATCCCCACCCGCAGGTACTGCAGGTTGTCCACCGTGAACGTCGCACCTGGCGCAGCGCCAGTGGTGATCGCCGCGAGAGCACCGGTCTGATCGCCGAAGCCCTGGCGGTTGAGGTCTTTCCGAAGGTCGTTGACTGCACCCTCGGTCTCCGCCTCGAGGAGTCGCAGATACGACCCCAGCGACCGCTCAGAGACTGCGAGCGAGAAGCCAGAGATCTGAATCTGCTTGTACGCGCGACGGACCTTGTCCTCAAAGTCCTCCCACTGCTGCTGTCCCGGCGGTGGCAGGATTGCACCCGCAGTGCCGGCCACGTTCTGTGGCTCGTCACGCATGGTGCCGGACTCGTTCCGCTTGGTGTGGGCGGTGAACACCCACTTGCGGCCAGCGAACTCGACCTTGGTGGCGTCGCGAGAAATGCCCCGATAGGGCTGCGACTCACCGTTGGCAGCGTTCGCCGAGCCAGCACCGCGCCCAATCTCTTCCGGGGAGTACCCGAACATGAGCAGAGCGCGCTGGTTAATCATCTCACGGAGGACCGGAAGATAGTAGTTCTTCAGGATCGCATCCGCTTGGACTGTTTCTTGCACCAGCCGTCCTCCTTTCTAGCCTTGACCTTTGCCCCACGCGAGCACGCGGGCCACGATTCCGTTCAGTGCAGCCAAGTTGTTCGCGCACTCCGGGGTGACTGCACCTACGCCACCCGAAACGTCACGACACTTGAGCTTCTTGTTGGCCTGGTCCCACTCTGTCAGGAAGCCGCCTGCGACTCCTGACTGAACACCGTAGATGACGCCGTTCGCCCCAAACCCCAGCTGTGCTGGAGTGATGGCATAACCACCGGCGGCATATGCGTTGTCCAGAGTGAGGTCGACCACACGGAAGAATAGTGGACCCGCGGAGCCGCGCTCGACGATGTTGACTCCTAGTGCCACTAACTGCCTCCTCGTGACACGCCTTCCATGTTGAGACCGCTGCCCTGAGCATCCGCCAGCGCTGCGGCAGAAGCTTCGGCCAGAGTCTTCGGTCGGGGAGGCGCTTCTTGAACAGGAGCTCCACTACCGGGCACCGTGACAGGCGCCCTTGAGTCTCCCGGCTTCACGACCGACCCTTGAAGGATGAACTCGCGAGTATCCAGGAACTCCTGCCGGGCCAGATTGAGGAGCTCGTCCTCGTTCGTGGCCTGGGGAGCGTTGGACGAGATGTAAGTGTAGATCTTCTCGTCCGGGATAGTCGCAATGCCCTCCTTGACGTCGGCCTCCTTCCACCTGCTGACTATCGAGTTGAGTAGCTCTGCGCGACTCGCCTGTTCGTCTCTGGCGTCACGGTCATCCAAGCGCTGCCTGAGCTCTCGGATTTCCGTATCCCGAGCATCGGGAGCGACGCTCTGGCTTGGCTGTTCTGTTTGTGCGACCACACCCTGATCCTCGATGTATGAGGCTACTGCCTCACGAATCTCGGGGGGCAAATCGTCGCCCAAATCCTTCGCCACAGCCATCCAGGAATCGACGGGGTTTGAGTCGAACTGAGCACCCCACTGCGCTAGCTGACGCAAGGAGTCTGCGTCGTAACCGAAGCTTTCGAGCTCCTTGAAGTCTCGAAGCTGGTCATTTACCTCCTTGAAGCGGGAGTAAGGGACGCTGTCCGGCGGCCCACCAGTTGGCTCACCCGTATCGGTGTTTTGCGCCTCCGCAGGCGGAGTGGCATCTGGCGTAGGTCCCGTCTGTGTCCCGGTACCCGGTGCTGGAGCCCCTGCCTCTGCCCCCGCTGTGGCAGCAGCTTGCTCAGCAGGCTGGTTAAGATCAAGCCCCTGCTGGGCTGCCATCGCAGCGATGGGATCGGGCGGTGTGTTTTCTTCTGTTCGGTAGAACAGAGTCTTCATGTTACCTCCTACGGTTTAACGCCTCACGCGGCGGAATGGGATGGGCCTACTACCGGAGGTCTGTCAGCGAATGCTTCCCGGAGCTCCTGGTCTTGGAAAGCAGCACTCTTCGCCTGTTCAAAGCTCTTCGGTTTCGGCTTCAGTTTGTCGATGGTGTTGTCCATGGCACGAGCTGTTTCAGCCTTCTTGAGGTCCTCAACCTTGATCCACTTATTGCCACTACTATCTGTGACAATCATGTCCTTGGACTGCTCGAGGGCCTCGTTGATGTTGAGCTCAGCCACTAGCCCTTGTCGCGGCCGGCAGCCAGAGGCTCAAGATCCTCCATCGTGACGGTGAGGACGTCCCCACGGGCATCCCTCGTCCGGACGATGATGTCCGCGTCCTCAGGCGTGATGTACTGCTCACGCCCAAAGGCGTTGGTCAAGTCCGGGTTGAGCACCAGTGGAGCATCGACAACACTCACCTTCGTACCCGCAGGCACGATGTAAGCATCGTCGTCCTCCTCATCGGTGGACACGTCGTTGACCAGCTGCATGAAGCCGGCCCCGAGTGGAGCTGGGCCCTCAGCAGCGGCCTGCTTCTTCGTGGTCTTCGGCGTGTCCTCCGTCACCGCACCAGGAACAGAGTCAGCGACGTGCTCCTCTGGCGGCGCCTCAACCTCCTCTTCGTCCACAACGTCCTCCCCCGGAGGAGCGTCGGTGGTTGTGTCGTCGGCCATTCTACCCTCCTTTCTTGCCTTTTCGCTTCTTCGCCTCTTCACCCACGCCCTTGCCGACCACAGAGGCGTAACAGACGGCATACGGGTTGACTTTACCGCCCTCAGCCTTAACGTGCGCCACACAGCGCTCGTACTTGGCCTGGAGCGGTTTTGGAATGTTTGCAAGCGGCATTACATCGGCCCTCCCGGCGGAGCCCCGTTCTGTGCGGCTTGACCAGCCGCTTCCTGAGGAGTACCAGGGGCGCCCGCCTGTTGCTGTGCCTGGTCACCTCCGCCTGGAGTAACCATACCTGCGGGCGCACCCTTAGCAGCTTGTGCAGCCTGCATGGCAGCCTGTTGCTGAGCCATGAGGGCCTGTTCGTGCATAGCAGTATGTTCGTCGAAAAGCCGGACTATTTCGGGGTGAGATTCAGCGAGCTGGTCAAACTCCTCACTCATCATAGTGCCGTAGTGACGAGAGAGGTGAGCCGCATGGTTATGCCACTTTTTCACCGGGATAGCCTTAGCAACGGCCTCCTGATCGTTCGGGTCAAGCTTCAGCTTGCCAGCCTGAATGCCGCGGAGCATGAGCTGATTTTCACGGTCAGCCTGCATGAACGCCTTGTCCGTGTCGTCAGGCTCACCCTGACCAATCTCAAGCATCTCCTTAATCCGCTTGGGATCTTTCTCAATGCCCATCTCGACCAGGCCCATGATAAACTCCTTACGGGCAGCCTGAGACTTAGGCAGAGCGCTCCCAGCGACGGGCACAACGTCAGTCACACCCTTAAGGTCAGCTCCCTTGAAACGGATCACATCGAAGAAGCCACCGGGCTTGTACAGACGAATCATGCGGGTGGTGGTGTAAAACTGGCCAAACCGCGAGAGTGAGAGGGAGGACATCTGTGCTGTCGCCTCCTCCATGTTCTCGGCAGTCGGCCCAATCTTAGTCTCGTCCTGCTCGGTGAGGTACGCGACAGCAACACCGCTGCGGACACCGGAGGGTACTCGGCCGAAGGACGTTTCGCTCTGACCGGAGATGTCGAGGATCTGGTCACGCAAGGCCACCACAGTGTTCTCGACCTGGCTGGGAACGCCAATGCCCTCGACCTGAGAGGGCGGGGGAATGTTAGGGACGTGGGTGTATCGGACCATATTGCCAGCCCGGTTACGGATTCGCCCCTTAATCTGGTGCTGAGCAGCTACAAGCCACATCGGATTAGCCATAAAGTCCTTGGCCTCGACGATCTGACTCATAGCCTTGTCAAGCTCCAGGTTGATGGGGCGAATGTGCTGCAAGATGGACTGAGGCCAGATAGACATTACCGAGGGAATGTGCTGGTAGAAGGCGAACGGAATGCGAGCATCCTGGTACGGGAAGATGGGGGCAAACTCAAGAATCTCCCCGTTGGTAGTGAAGCGCATCAGCAGCCCGTTGCGGAGGAACTTGTTATAGCCGTAGTACTTAGGCAGCAGCCAGTACGTGTGGACCTGAAGCACGTCGGTAATCTCCGGATCGGCCGTCGTACCGACCAAGCCAGCTCTACTGATAGCCCTTTTCTCCATCGCGCCGAGCAAAACGCTCTCAGGCTGCAGGTTCTTGGCCACGTCGCCCCACAGAGTCCGCGCATGGTCAATATTCACCACCTCTGTGGTTATCAGGTCCTGAATCTCGTCGAACTCAAGCTTCGTGGGGTCAGGCAGGAGCTGGAACGGTGAAAACACCTTGTAACAGAGGTCACCAAGGGGGTGCTCCTCCACAGTGACCTCGTCAAGCTGGCCATCGGACATCATTTGGTGCAGCTGCTCGATTCGAGCGGGGTTAAACACGGCCTCCTGCGTCTCAGGGTCGATAATGAACTGTCTCACCCCATCATTCTCGTCATTCGGGTCATAGCCGACGTAAACAGCCCCGATGCCGGTCCCAATCATCCACCACAGCGCGTCTTTACGGATCTTTCGGAGCTTATACTTCCACTCAGCGCCTTCAAGGGCGGATTTCGCCACCCTCGTAGCAGCCAGAGACTCCTCGTCCTCACCCTGAGCCAACACTTCCATGATTGGATGGCTCTTCACGAGCCGCGCAAGCTCTACACGGGCAACAGTGAGGCTGTGGTTAATGACAAGCTGGAGAAGATTGTCGTCCTCGGAGGTCTGGTCGACGAAAAGGCCCTGATTACCGTTCCACGTAGTGTAGTGATCGCCCGCAAGGAGGGCAATATTGTTCCACCACACCGTTTCATGGCCTCGACGGAGCTCCAAACGGGCGTTACGCTCGGTAAGGAGGGCCTCGAGAAGCTCAGTGCGGTTAGTACACTCGCCGATTCTCATTCGAGGGCTCCTTTGTGAGTCCTATTGCCGTTTTTCTGAGCCGCTAGAGTGCCCAAAACGCCCACGCAAGCACTCGCGACGGCAAATGCCCCAGCCGAGGAGTAGCCACTGATGGCAAGGACGACGCCCGCAGTGATGCCAGCGATGGCAATAATGCCAAGCAGGACGATCATGCTACCGCCGTTCACGCACCGGCCTCCTCAAGGTCCTTAAGTAGCTCCTCAGGCGTGTCCTCAGGTTCAGCAGGCCCCTGAATCCACGGCCTGGCGCGGCGAATCTCGTCGTCAGAGACCTCGTCAGGCTCAGTGGAGGCCTCCTGTGCGAGCTCGTAGGCCTGGTAGTGGTCGAAGTCGCGGGCCATGAAGCGGTTCAAGAGCCCTTCGGCGCGATTGACCTCGCGACTGTGCAACAAGTCGAGTTGCGAGAGCGTGTATCGAAGCGCTTTAGAGAACTGTACGGTGATCAGGACGATCAGCGCGACTAGAATTGCGTTCGAGATGAGTAGCGAAATTGCTGCCAGAGTGCTTGTACTCATGCTGACGCTCGCTCTTTCCTTTCGTCCTTCAGCGCTGTACGGCCCGAGCTGATGGCTGAGAGCCGACGCTGCTTCTTCTCAAGCTGAGCGCGCAGCTCGTGGCGCTGCTCTTTCAAGGAAGTAACGGTGTCCTGTAGCTCCGTGTACTGCTCGGGAGAGATGTAGCCGTACAGTGCAGCGGCCATCATCACGCAGTTACCACAGATGTAGGTCGAGTCTCCCCAGTTGACCTCCCGTTCAAGGTCAAGAGCGGGGATATTGGGCTCATCGACCGTGTTGCCCCGACCACAGTGTAGACATGTGGGCGGGTGTTGGGTCATCCGTTCAACCAACCGCATGGAACTCCTCCTCGTCTCGGCTCGGGTGCATACCGTTCAAGACGGCAGCATTAATGGGGACGCTGTTGGGTCCTCCTGGCTTTCGGGCTCGGGCCTCTGCCATTGCGGCAGTAAAATGCTCATCCAAAGCTCGTGCCTCGGCATCAGGAGCCACTGTATCATCGTCCATCTCAGGTAGTCCGTCAAAAGCGAGCAGGACATGTCCGAGATTGTCGATGTTGTGGTCGTCTTTCTTCCGCGGTTTTTCCGGCGGTTCCTCTTCCGAGTAAGAGACCCTTTGAGGCTTCCAACGATACTGCGGGAGGTATTCCTGGAGCTTCTCGCAGTTGGAGAATACGTAAAGTCTCGGACTGGGGTCGGCTCCGGTCCAAGGATTACTATTTCCGGACTTAGGTCGAAGATATTCCGTGATAGAAGAAATCCGAGCACTCGGGTCTCTATCTGCGAACTCGGGATAGATCCCGAATTCATTCCATTTGGAGACGACAGTCTTTCCGTCGCGCTGGGACCGTTGATTAGCCTCGACTCCGATGAGTCTTCGATAAATCTCCTCGTTGGGGCCGCCGTAGTCAAGCTCGGCCTCCAGTTCGAAGACTTGAGAGGCCCACCATTCTACAGGCTGACCCTTAGCCAGTAGCTCTCGATAGTAGTAAGCATTACCATCGAAATCGCGAGCCATCCACGATACGGCACCCTCGTGCCCGATACCGGGGTCGATACACATCCACCGCTCCCAAGCACTGGGGATGTGAAACGGCTGTACGACATGGATATCGGGATCCCAGTCTGTGAAGATCTGACCAACAAAGACATCGTGTGAACCATAGACGAATCTCTGGACCCATGCGTCCGGTAGCCCTTCAAATTGCTCGAAGTAGTCGTCAGGTAGGTTCGGATTGTCGTAGGTAGTAGCCTCGACACAGGCGTACTGCCGCTTGAAGATTTCACTCCGTCGGGGGTCAATCAAGCGCTTCCACAGCCAGTTGTGCCCAGCGGGGTTAAACGTCAGCAGTCCTTCTCTGGGTGCGTGGCGCTGCCTGAGTCGTCCGTGGAACTTGAGGAAGATGTCTTCTTCGACCTCCTCCGCTTGGTCAATCCAGAAACCACCGAGGTTATAGTTCTCAATCTTCTTAGGGTCGTCCAGAGGAAGACCAAAGACCTGCGAGCGGTTGCGAAGTACGAGGTGGAGGTCGGACTTGTTGTTGTAGGCGATGAGTTCTTTCGGGACGCCATGCCAACCATTCTCCTGACCGTCGTCGCCATTGATGAACATATCCCACGTGGTGGCTCTGAGCTCAGGGCGCGTCTTACGGGCGATGATGAAGTTCATGCCGGGGAACTCGTTGAGCATGATGAAGCTCTCGACGCAGCCCCACGAGGTTTTACCGTTACCCCACCCACCACAGAACCCTCTGTACTTGGCGTTCAGCGCGTGAGCAGCCGACTGCTTGGGCAGAGGGCGGTAGGTGAGGTGGACGTCCTGAGTGGTCATAAGTGGGCTAGAACTTCGTGTAGGTCAGTGCGGCCGTTTCCTGACCGTCAGCGTTACGGACCTTGACCTGGTAATTACCAGCTGCGCCACCGCCCTGGACAATAGTACGGAGCTCGGTGGCTGAGACGTAGGTCGTGTCACGTACCACGCCATTGACGAGGATGACAGACTGCGAGGTGAAGTTGGTACCGATGAGGCGAACCTCCTGGTTCCACTGACCAGAGTTGTCAGGCTGGAGCTGAGTGAGGGTTGGGGCGGGTCCAGCTCCACCCCCAGTGGTCTGCGTGACGACCATCGCCCCAGTGGAGGCGTTACGGAGATAGCCTTGCCTCACCACAGAGCCCGCTACCTGTGTGGTGACAACGAGAGCGCCGTTAGCGTCAATCAGGTCGCCCCTACGCCACTTGTTCGGTACAGCGGTTCCGTCGCCTGTAATGAGCTCACCGTTGGGGCCCCGCAAATAGCCGCGATTCCACTTGGCCCCCGCGAGGGTGTTGGAGATGGCCAGTGAGTCGTCGGCGGTGAGTCGCTCACCTCGCCTGTTCTTCACTCCAGGCCCGAAAGCCACGAGGATGGAGTAGTCATCTGCCCTCATGTAACCTTGGCGAAAGCGGTTAGCCATGGCACAACACTCCTCTCATGTGGATACCAATGCGGAAAATTCTAAATGGCCAGCCCTCGTACCTCGGTTGCGCCGCAGGCGCAAGGAGTTGGGGACGGCAATGGGGGTGGAGGGGGGGGATATCGCAAACGTGCGATACGAACGTACGTTCGCATAAAGAACAACCGCATGCGAACGTACGTTCGTATGTGCATAGCAAACGTGCAATAGGAACGAACGCAAAGATGGGCCATACGACCTATTGCGTTTGCGCAACTGCGCATATAGACTGCGGTAGTCAGCAACGAACGAAAGGGGGTGACCGAATGAGCGACGAACGAACTCTCACCGAGCGGGCAACGCACCGACCGGACGAAATCGCAGCCGACCTTTGGGGCAGCGAGCATGCGTTCGAGGGCGGGAAGCGGATTCGCAACTGGCTTCGTGCGAATCACACGCGACCGATCGAACTCAAGGGTACGGCTTGGGTTCTCGGCCCGAACGCAGCCGCGCAGGTGTTCGAGGTGTTCGCAAACGCGACCGTGAACGAAGCGGTCGTGATCGACGAACTCCCCACACCGAACGCGGAGTAGCGTCCGAACGAGGGAGGGCGAGCAATCGCCCTCCCTCGAACGTTCGCACGAACGTTCGCGTCGGGATGGACGGAGGTGGTGGGTGTGGACCCGGCCAAATGGTCGTGGCCGCATTCTGGCTAACAATGCCTGGGCCGCATTCTGGCTAACAATGCCTGTGTGTGAGACGGCCCGGCCAAATAGATCATTCCTGGGGATCAATTTCCTCCCAATCCCCCTCGTCGACTTCGGCCGGCTTCTGGCTATCAATGCCATGGCGTTCTGGTCTGGGTATGTCCGCCCCGAAGACGATGTTGACCTGAGTGGCTTGGACGTCACCTTGCTCCGTGTACCGTCCTGTGATGGACAAGGCAAGTTTTGCGGCGTCCACTCGACCTTCGGTAGCCTTTTGCGTGATGCCCGCCATGATCCTTGGCGAGGCCATGTCCGTCGCTATCATGGCCCGCTCCCACAATAGGTCCCTGAACCACTTACGTCGTTCGAGGTTGCGGAGGCGCCTAACGGCCAATTGCATCCTGGCTGACATGGATTCGCCATTGGCGGCATGGGCCAAATGATCAATTAGAAGCCTGGCTATTTTTCTACGGGCAAGGCCACGAACATAGAGGTCGATGATGGTGGACTCGAGGCGTGTAAGTTCACGGCCTGCCGGACTTACCCTCTGAGCACCAGAGGTCCCGGCCAATGGGTTACCGATCTGCAGGGCTTTTGGCCTACGGTCTTCCATAGTGTGGACTATATCATGTCCCTTGGCACTTAACGAGTCTGAGTCCCCTAGGGAACTACAGGTTCTCCATCATTAACCCTTAACACCACGTTTACATTCCCTTAACGCCCAGAAGTTGACTGGTGGCTCCTGGATCGTTAAAATGGGGCATGCAACGCGAATCACGGACAGAACGAAAGGAGGTGAGGATGATGCAGACATTCGGTGAGAAGTATCAGATGAGCAGCGACTTCCGTCGAGTTGTTGAGTTCAACAGCTACGTCGGACACGAAGTCGATTACACCGTGCCGGAAACAGGCGAAAGGCGCACAGTCTTTGTGCCGTCAGGCGCGTCAGTGATCGAGAGGATGCTCGACGACTGCAAGGCAGCGTAAGCAGCATGCACCCCATGAGATTCGAAGTCATGGGGTGCGCGATGCTTAATGGCTCCCACAGATGGAAGGAGGTGAATAGGAATGAGCCTTACAGACGATCAGGTCAAGGAAGCGATCAAGCAGATGGAGAGTTTCACGAAGGATCAGGTAGACCAGTACAAGGCTGGCATTTCGGAGTACAAGTACCTGTCAGCGCGTGAAGTTCTCTACGCTCTTGGATTCGAGGCTGATGCGGATCAAGTCCTGCAAGCTATTGCGGACAAGGGATTCGACTACTGTCTCGACCCGCACGTCGGACACCGAGAACGAGACACCGAGAGGATCACATATCCCTCGGCGGACGCTTGTCGCTGGGGTGTCGATCAGCTGCACAGCCGCATCAGGTTCATCAGTTAGACAGAAGGTAGCCCAATTGGGCTGCCTTGTGTCTATCAGACGAAAGGAGGTACCATGCACACCAGCAGTTGGTTCCCATCATACTTCTACTGGTTCCTCACGGAGTTCTGGCCCTGGGCATGGGGCAATTTCGGTGGTCACTAACCCTTAACACCAGGAAGTTGTGTGGTGGTTCCCGGTGTGATACGATAGCTGTATGCACATGAACGGGGCAGGCAGAACGTGGGATCGCAGGTGACGCGGTCATCGGATCCCGCCTTGTGCCAACGATGAGAAAGGAGGTTAACATGGCACGGAAGGACAACACAGCAGTCGAAGAGCCCGAGGTCATCGAGGTCGACGAGACCGAGACGACCGAGGAGGAGACGCGCAAGCCGATCACCCCTGCGGACATCGCAGAGGCGACGGGCGCGGATCCGAAGGCGATTCGCGGTTGGCTCCGAGCGAACTACACGCGGCCGAAGGCGATGCACGGCAAGTCGTGGGACGTTCCGGCGGAGGCAGCCGAGGCCGCCATCAGGCACTTCAGCCCCTCGGAGGACGAGGACGCTGAGGAGCTTGAGGAGGTGTCTGACAACGCCTAGCTCCCTCGCTCGGACGCGACGAGATAAGGGTGCCTGCGATCTTGCGGGCACCCTTTTCTTGTGGGAGCATGTGGCCAAATAGAACATCACCACAGGGTGCCGGTGCTCTTCGCGATCCACGGCCTCTATATGGCTACTCATGCCAAAGTTCTCTTTTACAAACCCTTAACGCCTGGTTAATACCCAGCAGTTGATAAGAGGAACCCGGAATGCGATAATAGGGTATGTCGATTCATGCACGGAACGAGGGATGAAAGGAGGTGAAGCGGGTGCAAAAGCGAAACGAGACAGGCAGGGCACGGATTGGTCGTTTGGTTCGTGAGACCCCGGGTTGTGGGTCATGCGGACGTAAGACCGATGTGTCTTTCAGGCGCAATGGAAAAACGATCTACTCGTGTCGTCACTGTCTATCCTCGATGCGATGAACCTCGCCGAACTCAACGCCTGGGCGAACGAAGAACCCGAGCAACAAAGTCCGACATGGCACGTAGTGCATAAGCCCCCCAGGAAGTTGCGAGGGACGTGGCGCAACAAGAAGATGCGCGCGGATCGGAACCCCATGTACTACAATCCGCATGATGAGCGGGCAGTGTGGTTGCGACCCGTAGTCATTAAGAGCATCGTCAAGAAGGTCACGTAGCACTGAAGGTGTGCGAGAAACCGCAACTCGCACGCCTTGAGGCTATGAGATGAAAGGAGGTGAGATAGGTGAGTAATGAGGGAATCACAGTAGGTCAGCGGAACCTGCAGCACGTTTTGGACGACGCGGAGCGTGTCTGCACGGACCCGGACTGTGAGATTCATAACCCCGAGGTCATCGAATCCGATGAGGAACGATACACCTCGAAGGCGATGTTTCTCGCTGGTGCACACGCCATGCTGGGGGCACTCGAGAGCGATGAGATCCAGGAGACGATCGAGGATCCCCTCACTGCGGCTCTTGCACACGTCAAGGCTCGACACGGTCTAACACCGAACTGGCCGTAAGCACGTAAGGACAACCACGGCTACCGAGTAGATAGAAGGGAGGTGAGAAAGTGGAGAAGATCGAACTAGATGGCGATCAGATGTCACTCAAGATGGCGGACCTGATCGTCGGCATTCATCTCTTCAAGCCTGAGTGGGATCACACACAGCGGGTCATGATGGTGTCCGACTTGCTCATGGTGTACAGCATGGTGCGTGAGATGGGTGAGCTCGAGCACACGAGCGACTGGGACTGGCGAATCACGGTAGAGGCGTTCCTTGGCGGTCGAACATGGACGCTAGGAACCGCTCTCGACGAGGACGACGACCTCGAGAAGTGGGCGGATACGTTCAGATGGCCCGAGTCGTACAGTGTTCAGCCTCGTGACTACACGAACCGCTTCGGCGCGTGGAAGTTCATCGAGGTGGAGGAGTTCCCTTCGATGGACTCTGACAAACCCGAGTGGAAGGCGGTCTCGGTAGATCACATCACCAGGATCGCAATCCTCTTCGCCTAATTCCGAGGAGGCACAATGAGCCATGAACAATGGCGCTTTGTCCTCGGGATTGTAGGGGCAGTCGGGTGGGCAGGCTACTTATGGCTGTTCAACTCACCGTGGTACTTCTGGTTCGTGTTCGGACCGTTTTGCCTCTGGCAATCAGTCTACGCAGCGTACTGGATGATACTGCCTGAGCCGAAGCCGCTCAACGAAGACGAAGCAATAATAGCTGCCCGCGAGTGGATGAGGCAGAACAATCTTCATCGCCGCTGGTAGTTGATTGCTCCCCCAGTATGCGGTGCTGGGGGAGTGATGAACTACTGACGAGAGGAGGTGAATATGGAAACGGTAGTTGCAACCCCAGAGAAGCAGCAGTTCTCTGAGTACCTCAAGGAGGAGGACTGTGGTATCTTCGTCCAAGAGACATGCGGGATCGACAAGCAGGTGGTCGAAGGTGTAGCACAGAGGGTGCTGGACATCAACGCCTCTTGGTTGTGGGAATGGTCAAAGGGCGAGGAGGACAACACCACGACGGCAGAGGATTGGGCGTCGTATGTCTACGGTGCACAGGCATGGGTCTACAAGATGCTCGGCACTGAGATGCCTTATTTCCTCCACCTGTACTGTGGTGTGGTCGACGAGCTCAACACGATGGAGCTCCTCGGTCTCGTTCAGTTCCCAGATGAATGGATCTCCTGGGTACTTCAGGAGGCTGACACGAGTTGGCAGTTCATCTGGAACGACGGTGAGTACAAGAGCACCCCACAGGATCACTGGAAGCAGTTGGAGTCAATGTCCCGGTGGGCGTACGGGGAGGCGATCAAGGCACGGTCTCCCGAGCACGACATTCCACAGGCACTCGCACTCTCAGGTGCCTTCGCGGCCTCCGTTCAGAAGCACATGACCGAGGCTACCAATCGCAACCCTTAACACCAGGTCAACACCAAGCAGTTGACAGGCAGCTCCGGGAATGCGATAATGAGGCATAACAACACGCGAAAGGAGGTGAAAGATGGCCGAGCCGACAGAAAAGTCCCCAGCGATTGAGAAGTTCCTCGAGGACGAGTTCGGGAGAACCTCCGCAATCACCAACGACCGTTGTGTCCCCGCTCCGGTAGGATGCGGTGGGCCGGCAGTCGAGTTCGAGGACGAGGCATCGCGGAGGGAGTACGCAATCTCCGGGTTGTGTCAGAAGTGCCAGAACTCGTTCTTCGGAAGCGATGAGTAAGGACGAAGACCACATCATCGCACGGTTCCAGAAGTCGGGATTCGAGGAGGTTCGCGCTACCATTGGTGAGTTCAAGGGTAAAACGCGAGCCAACATTCGGATCTACGCGGACTTCGAGGGTGAGGACGATTACCGCCCCACCAAGAAGGGGATCTCCCTGAAACTCGAAGACGTCAGCAAGATGAAGGACCTGGTCGACAAGCTCGACGAGGCAGTCAACGAAGCGATGGAGGAATAATGCTCCAAATCATCTGCGATGGTTGCAAGGTCGCCGAGGAGCTGAACGAAGGCTCGAAGGCGGGCAAGACCATCAAGCGGGTGCAGCTGGAAGAGTGGGACGACGACAGGGAGTCAGTCCCTCGCGTCCCGGTCAAGGCTCACCTGTGCGGGGACTGTCGAACGGAGATGAAGAACAAGTACTTCCGCGGGACAGTCGACAACACCGAGGCGATCATGCCCGAGTCACTGAGAGCACTCGACCACATGGTGAGCGAGTGACAGACGACGAAGCCTTCATCGCCTGTCAAGAGCTCGTGATCGAGGGGCTCGCAGAAGACCAAGACGCAGCAGCCCATATGCTCGTAGACATGGGAGAAATCGACAGCTCGCAGCATGCGGAACTCTTGAGCGACAAGGAAAGAGAGAGGATCTACGGATAAGGCAGAGAAAGACCGGATCCACAACTGGATCAAGGCCCACCGTCAGCGAACGTACATCTGTGAGAACTGCGGCAAAGAAGGGCCCACTGAGTGGGCTTTCTTATGGTCTCCCGCTCCTCATACCAAGAACAAGGAAGACTACGAGGAGCTCTGCCACCAATGCCACATCGAAGCAGATAGAGCTGATAGGTGGATGAGACGAAAGATTTTCAACTCCGGGTGGTACAGACGACTAAGGGAAGAGAGGAGGTGATGAGATGGCGAGTGAAGTCCAACAGTTAAGAGACCGCATTCACCGCGAGGGCTACGACACCCGCAAGACACCAGATGGCCACTGGGAGGTTCTGACTCCCAAGGGCGATGTAGTGAGGTATCGAGGTGGCACACCACTAAGGTTCCCCTCGACTCCAAGCGATCCCCGCGGCCTGAAGAACGCGGTAGCACAACTCCGAGAAGCCGGCGTTCTACCACAGCCTGCTGCGAGAGTGGTGAAGCGGGACAACGGACGCGGTGAGGTGCTGAAGCTCAAGAGAACCGAGCTGAAGGTCTACTCAGATGCCCTTCGTGGGGAGGTCGTTGCCCTGATGGAGAAGGGCAACCTAACCCAAGCGGACATCTACCACTTCGCGGATCGCTGGGCGGCTGAGCACGGCATTCCCGTCCCAAGTCATCCGCAGGGCGTAATGAGCAAGTTCCTAAGTGGCAACATGCTCAGCAACCTCAGCTATCGCTACATGACTGCAGCAGTCAGTGCGATCAAGCGGAACGACGGCGTCATTCCCGAGATGGAGAGAGCCATCGTGCAAGAGAAGAACGAGCCGAAGGAGATCGAGGTAGAGACCTCTAATCCTGGATACAAGGGTCCCGTCAAGCTACCACAGTTGGCGTTGGACACGATGCAGATGATCTACAAGGATGAGAAGGACCACGACGCGATCATGGCTCTTGTCCAGGATATCGCCAGGCTCGAACAAGGCTAACCATGCCGGCGAAGTACAGTAACCTACCCATCATGCTGCGAGCAGAGCGGGACCACATGTTGGAAATCATGTCCGGTCCTGGCTATGTTCGCCCCACCATCAGTGGGCTGCGTTTGCCGATTGACTGGCATATCGGAGAGTGTGAGTACTTGACAGATGACTCAGACGAGGTCATCCGATCAGCTTCAGAGCGCCTCACATTCGTCCACCGTGTTGACCACACTCCTGAGGTTGATAACTGGGGACTCGAAGAACTCGATTTCACCGTCCGACACATCGAGAAGCTTAGCGGGTTTCAGCAGGCCATCCTCGGCAAGATGCGCCTGTGGGCCGAGTACGAATCCCAGAAGGAGTACAAGGACCTTGAACCGTTACCACGGTTGGAGGAAATGTGGAGTTGACACGGGCAACCAGGGTTGATACAATTAGACTATCGCAACTACAGATGCCACAGCGAAAGGAGGGTAGAACAAATGGCAAAGCGAACCAAGAAGGCACCCGAGCCTGAGGTTGAGGAGACCGAGGAGGAGGTCGACGACGAGCTCGAAGACCTCGAAGACCTCGAAGACCTCGCTGACGAGGTCGACGAAGAGGTCGAAGACGAGGAGGAGGGTGACGAGGACGAGGCGCCCACCAAGCGCAAGAAGTCCTCGAAGAAGAAGGGCAAGGCCAAGAAGGAGAAGTCGACCATCGGGTCGGCTGAGTTGGCCGACGCTCTCGGTGTGTCCGGACGTGAGCTCCGCGTCATGCTTCGCGACCACGAGGTCGAGAAGAACGAGAACGGCCGGTACGAGTGGCCGTCCGTCGACGCGGCACTCGAGGAGATGGAGTTCGATTCCATCGAGGACGCACAGGAAGCCCTCTCCGAGTCCCGAGCGAAGCGCCTCGACGCGCTGAAGGAGCGAGTCTCCAAGAAGCGCGAGGCGGAGGACGAGGACGAAGAGGACGACGAGGACGACGAGGAGGAGGATGAGCCCGTCGCCAAGAAGTCCTCGAGCAAGAAGCGGACCGCGAAGAAGCGGACCGCGAAGAAGTAAGCAGTTACGACGGGCTGCTTACTAGATGGGGCGTTAGGTATGGTCACGTGTGCCTAACGCCCCACTCCTTTGGAGGATCCATGAACCCGAGTAGACAGTGGATAGCGGGCTTCTTCGATGGAGAAGGGGGTATGAGCCTTGGTTGGGGAGTCCGCGTAATGCTTCATATCACCAACACTAAGCTAGAGTGGTTGGAGGATATTCAGGCCCTATATGGGGGCTACATCTACCAGCTCAACAAGACTCGCAAGACTAAGAAGCCTTGTTATAGGTGGATCATCAGCCGCGAGAAAGAGGTTGAGCGGTTCGCTGACGAAGTCCTCATATTCAGCCGCAAGTTCGAGTAAAGGAGCACCATGACCCGAGCAGAGGTCTCACCTTCCACTTCGTTTCGTGCGAAACGAGGTTGATATGACACCCTTCGACGCCTACCTCAAGAAGCATGGGCATCTACCCACCATTCACCTACCCACCGGCCGAACTGCGTGGGCAGGTAACGGGTACATAGCTCTGGAACATCACCACAGTGTCATCTATCTTCCTCGTCGGGATCTACCACGATTTCTTCGGTTTTGCTCTCAGACGGGTAAGTTAATGTCGGAGAGCTTCGATCCCAGAGCTGCAATGTCGGACTACCTTCAAGCGGAGGAGGAATATCTGGCAGACCGTCGGAAGGAGAAGCGGGCTCGACGACCTTCTGGGAAGCTTCGATTCTAAGCCGTCGCCACTCGTCCAGGTGATCATAAGTCTGCTCGACTCGTTCTCGGTCCCCGAGGCTATTTAGTAGTGTCTCTAGAGTGCTGAGGATCTCGATCTTGCTTAGTGCATAGAGGGAAGTCCCCTCAATCTCACGGAGCAACCTGATTCGGTGCTCAATCTCGATCATCACTTCCATACGACCGGTGGCGGCATTCTCAGTACCTCGTACTGCGCGGAGGTATTCGAGGTAGACCCTTCTGGGGTTAGCTAACATATCCCTCCTAAATCCTCTTTGATGATTGTGACTCTCTACCCTATTACACCCTTGCGAAGCAAGGGTATAGTAATAGGGTACGGAGACTCAAAGATCATCGTAGCCGATGCGGATATCATGTCCTAAAAACGGTAGTGTAGTTTTTTCAGCGTGGATACAATCGCCACGACCGACCACGACCATAACCCACCTTTCTCACACTAAGGATCTCGGATTCCCCAGCGAGGTGAATTGTGGCCTTAAGTGAGATACCCAGAACAGCCGCTACGTGACTAGCGGGGATACCCGGTAGAGTATGCGCAGCCCGTTCAATGGCCCCTACCCTCATTAGGCGTGGGTCCGAAACTTCTTCCTCCATGAACTCCTCAACCTCGTCCATCTTCCTCCTCTCGTTTTCGGCGAATCTCCTCCACTGCCAGCGTCAACCTCCCCTTCCTGTGTGGTAGGGGCATGGGCTGCTCCTTCCACACCCCCATCTCAACCAGCTCTTCCGCTGTATACCACTCCCTCAACTGCACGTGCCCATCGTACCCCAAGTTCCCGAGAAAGCTGTCGAGCGTCGGGTAGCCCATCGCTACGTACTCCCCCGCCATCACAGCCCTCAACCACCGCTGAGAACACCTGCCTGCCCAACCCATTGCATCCCAAGACCCGTACTCCTTCTTGATATGTCGAAAGAGGTCCAGCAGTTCGTCATCCACCAGCGTCCACAGATTGTCGCCAGTCTTAGACTGCAGGTGAGCATGATGCCTAGTCCTGGGCATTATCCACACCCATCAATATCTCGACCAAGCAAGTCCACGTCTCCGTGGTAGCTTCTGAACGCTGACAAGATAGACCTGTCGCTCAGTCGCTGACGCTTCTTCACTTCGCTAACCCTCGCCTTGACCAGCGCCCGATACTCCGGAGAGTGAGCAAGCAAGTATCGTGCCACGTGCTCATCAATCCCGTTCAGCTTCAGCTTCCCGTTGGTCGTCTGCAAGCCACAACCTCCACGATTGTCCTCGCCCTCGCTTACCGCCTTCGAGCACCAGCTTCTCCGACCCTCGCGCCCGCTTGAGCACCGTACGCTTGTCAATCTCCAACCTCTCAGCAGCCTGCAGTGCAGTGATGCCCGGCTCGCGCTGCACAAGCCTGACCAGTTCACCCACCGCGTCGTACTTGAGGATGTCAGCCGAGAAGTCTAGTGAGCCCGGGTCGCCGATGTTCATCCGAATATCCAACGACCTCATCGGCCCCACGTTCCTGAACTCCCGCTCCAGCCTTACCTTCGCCACTCCTTTACCATCATCCTCTGTGGTAGTGTTCTCGCTATAGAGTGCCGACGCCACCCAGGCGTGAAACGTCGTGGACCCTAGCACCCGTTGACCTGGGCGAACCTGCGGTCCATTCGCAGTCTGCTTCCTAAAGTGGTGATTCACCACAATCGCGGTGCCGTACGTGAACTTGAGGTGAATGAGCCACTTAAAGAATGGAGATAGCTGATCCGACCTATTGAGGTCGGCCCCTCCTACCATCAGATAGAGGGGGTCGAGCACCAGCAACACCGGGTCTGAGTACCTAATCTCTTCCTCCAGCATGTTCCGATGGTCCTCGTTGAGCATATCGAACCCGTAGTTGTTGAGGAGCTTCAGGGGAATTTCTCGCGGGAAGTTGATATGCGAGATGTTCTTTGCCACCGCCCCTTCCCCACCAGACTCCGTCCGGATATCTCCCACCCGAAGAAGCCCGTAGTACTTGGCCATCTTCCTCATTAAGTCTTGCATCCGCCATGGATCATTCTCCTCCTGAACGATCAGCACCCCGCCCTTGACCCCAGCCTTGAACTTCTTATCCATGAGAAACGGGCGACCGCTAGCAACCGACATTCCCAGCGCCAGCGACAGCATGCTCTTCATAGCCTTCGGCTCACCACCAATCATGCCATGACTTTTTGCCGTCCACAGCTCCTGAATCAGCCAGCGCGGCGCTTCCAGATGAGCTGATAGGAAATCTCCGTAAGCGACGAACGGTGACGGGCCCGCCACTTCCTCCTCGTAAACCTCAGCCGGAAGAATAATGGCCTCCCTAGATCCAGCACTGCCGTTCCCTCCGACGTGAGGTTGGTCAGCAGCACCATGTTCCGGGGGTGATTGTACCACAGCTTGTGCACCCGAAACTCTTCGACTAGCCACGTGTCCAACAGCTTTGTGGATCTCTCGTCGCAGTCTTGACTCACCTGTGTTTACCTCCTTCCACTTATTCCACGCGCTCTCACTAACGAGCTCGTAAATCTGATCCTCCGAGAAGCCTGCCTCTGCCAGCTGACACTCTAGCTTCCAGATTTGGTGCGACCTCTCACCCTCGACGACCTGGTCAGGGCGAGCATTCAGCAGCACCTGTGCAGCAGGCGGCACCTGTGCGTCCTTACGAACCAAGGCCTGTACGTGGCTACTCATGGCTGGTGGATCGAGGGGACGCATCATCTTCAGCCTTTTCATTAGTGCTCTGGGCTGGTAGATTTCGTCGGTGACGAGTACGACCTCTACGACAGGACCGCCAGGGTACTTGAAGTTTCGGGTGCCTGGCACACGCAGGACCTGGGTCAAGTCCCACCCACTTTTGTCCGCCCCTAGCGTGTACGTCATCTGTCTATTTAGTCGCTCGATCCCCTTAGGGCTACAGGCGTGGTCCAACTCCCACAAAGCCTGGTACCTACCAGGTGACGACGACCACGCGAGCGTCGGGGTAAAGCCTGCCTCTATGCATGCCCCTGGGGTTACGCGATCCAGATCCGCCCACAGCCAGTAGGTGGGCAGAACGTCCTCGTACCTACGTCCCTTGCTTGAATACTGTGCAGGGCTAAAGTAAACGTCCTCATCATCCTCCACAGCTGTGGTGATGCGAATAGCTGCCAGTTCCGCATCGGGCCATTCGATGGACCACGGTATCCAATGGCCGTTGATCTTGCTGGGTATGTCGACCCAGCCGCCACGATCAGTCCACACTCTTTTGAGGAATTCTAGGGTCTCCGTGCTTCCCTCCCTTCTGTTGGGGTACATGACTGATTTTACAACTTCCCACGCTAAAAGGCAACATGGGGTAGCAAAGCTTGTGGGACGTCTGGTGGCATGGCCGAAGACAGACGATAGAAGTTGACAGAAGACGTGGGATGTGATACAATCTAACTACGTGAAATGTGCAGAGCGAACGGTGGAAGGAGGTGAGAAAATGGAGAGTAACCCGCCTGAGGAGCTGACAGGGCAGCCTGAAGAGGGCAGTCCAGCTGCTGAGCGTGCAGCTGAGGCCGAAGAAAGTCCGACTGAGGAGACGTCCACCGAGCACCCTGACAACGGCGAGAACGATCTGCCCGACGAGAACGGCGACGACGAGCCCGCAGAAGACTAGCACGACCGGTTGCTCGAAAGAGAGTGAGTGGCACGGGAGGCCCCACGCAAAGGATGGGGAGAGAAGTGCGCGATTCACAGTCGGACACCGGGGGACTGTTGCTTGGGCGGTAGCAGTCCCCCCACTACTTGGAGGGAGGTGAAGTGCACGACGAACTGTGGCAAGAAGCGAGCATGGAGCTGACGATGCTAGCCGTTGAGTTGGGCATAATGGGTAGCGTCATGGATCACCCGCAGTATGAGCAGGCTGTAGCAGGGTGGAAGCAGAAACAGCGTGAGATCCGTGATTTCGCTAAGAGACAACGAGAGGAGATCCGCGATTTCGCAGAGGCGTTCGACTGAGACTGAGGAGAACCATGTCCGACTCTATCCTGCGCGACGTCCAACGCGCAAGAGACAAGGTACCACTTCCAAGCAAGATCGGCTCACTCTTTGACGGGCCCTTGCTTAAGCCCGAGTACTTAGAGCACCGCCGCGCAACAAAAGCCCTCGTACGCTACCAGACACGCGCCGCCGAGCGGGCTGCTGAGAGTGTTGAGGACGTAGGCATAAAGCAGGCTGCGCGCCTGCCTTTCTTAGCGAATCAACTGTCCCACCGTTATCCGTGGGCTGTCTTTTGGATGCGGAGGGTCGACGGCAACAGACGGCGATATAAGAAGCTGTGCACCAACCTCTACCAGGCTGTGTGGTTTCGGAATATGCTCCACGAGCGGGGCATACCCAACGCCACTGTAGTCAGTCGGGCGCGCAGCTACCACATCCCCGTCGAGCTCATTGGACGATTGCCCAAACCGTGGGTATGGTGTCCCAACTGCATGAAGCCACGCAAGTACCACCGCGTCGGTGATGAGACTATCTTTGCACAGAAGAAGGTAAAGGTAGTCTCGAAGCGGGGCGTCGTGTCCTATGAGTACCGAGAGCGAAAGGTTGCTCTCCTGCAGTGTCCCATGTGTGGTTGCACTAACCGCAACATGGTCTATCGTCAGTCAAACCAACCATTTCATAAGAGGAAGTTCCGACGAGGTGTTACCAGAACGAAGTCACGAACTCGTGGTACACTAGGAGGGCGGGTGAAGAGGCGAAGGTGAGAGTTAAAGGAGAGGTTGCTGTAGTTAAGTGGCTCCTCAGGAGGATTGACTTGGATGGAGATTGCTGGGTGTGGAATCGCAGCGTAACCAGCGCGGGTTATGGTCACATGGGCCGAAGCCTGAATTACGTCTCTGTCCACCGTTGGATCTACGAACGCTATGTCGGTTCAATACCTGAGGGCATGCAGCTGCATCACACCTGCTTTGTCCAACGATGTATCAATCCTGACCACCTCACACCCGTAACGCCAGAGGAACACAGGCTACTAGACAGAAGGAGGTGAAGTGAAGCTATGTCACAAATGGGCAGCCCTAGCGAAACCGGGCACGTCACAGACCCAACACCAGGAGCCCTGTCCAAGGTCCCATACCCAAGCGTCGGGGCAGCAATCCCAGCCATCCTCGCGCTGATTAACGACGAGGAGCTTGAGGAGGAAGACTTCCCGGGCGGGAGAGCGTATTGGCCCGATGATGATACGGATGCCATCCGAGTCGACTTCGACTGGAACCGCGACGAGAACAAGCTCCCTACTACGTGAGAAGCGCATGACTACATGCCATTACTTCGGCGGGCCGGCTCACCTCGACGAGATGGAGGTTGAGGAACCAAAGACCATCCACTCTATCGTGGTAAGCAAAGACGATGAGTCGGCCCGCATCGACCAGCAGTTGATGGAGAAGATGGGCATACCCCCGCCACTGGGGACTTACATCGCACATTACTTCTACATCGCCGAATGGCAGGACGAAAGACTGTATGTCTTCGCCGGCCACGAAGGAGAGATCCCCGATGGAGAGGAGGAGGAGTGACAGTAACTAAGCAAGACATTGTCGAGGTCCTACGCAACGCCCTGGACTCAGGGGAGTGGGACATCAACGAGCTGCAGCAGACCCTCAACGAGACCTACGAGAACTGGCAGGACGACGAAGCCGCCGAGCAAGAGGCCGAGAATCCAGCGGAGGTCTGATGAAGTACCCACTAGAAGTCTATGAGATGATCCGAGACGAGGATCCCTCGGGTGTCAGCGGTACGGGCCCCATTGGGCAGGCGGTTGAGTTCGAGAACGGGTGGGTGGCAGTCGCCTTCTACTTCGAGACTGCTAACGTTCCGAACATCATCGTCTACAAGTCCATCGAGGATGCAGAGAAGATCCATGGTCATGGAGGGCTGACCCACTTTGAAGCGGTACACACCGCGGACTAAGCCTTTCAAGCACCAAGCCCGAGCTACACTCCGAGCGGTCAGAGAGGGTAACCTCGCGTTTCTCATGGAACCGAGGTGCGGCAAGACGAAAGCGGTGCTTGATGCTATAGCCATCCAAGCGCTTAAAGGACGTGTAGAGCGTGTGGTCGTCGCCTGTCCGCTCAGTGCGTTGAGCGTGTGGGAGGACGAAATCCACGAGCACTTTACACTGTCCTACGTCATCCACAACGCGGACTCCAAGTTCAAGAAGGGCCGCACCCGACAATCCCCTAAGGTGCGGTTCTTCTTGATTAACTACGACAAGTTCCGCCAACGCTCGCGAGAGGGCAAGAGGTGGGTGTATGAGTGGAACAAGGGCATCGAGGACTGGAAGCCTGACATAGTAGTTTGTGACGAAAGTCACAGAGCAAAGCGGGCTGGGACTGTCACAGCACAGAACCTCTGGCGTAGCGTACGGCGGATGCGTAAGAAGCGCCGGGATGGGAGGCCCTGGGTCTACCTCATGACGGGGACACCTAATCCCAAGGGCTACATCGACCTGTTCTCTCAATTCCGCATCCTCGACGACTCTATCTTCGGCACCGCCAAGGAAGATTTTGAGGACCTCTATTGCGAGTACGGCTTTGGGCGTAATAGATACAGGATTGTGCGCTACCACAACAAGGCGCAGCTCTTAGAGAAGGTCAAAAACCACAGCTTCATCATCTCGCGAGCGACGGCCTTCCCTGATGCTGAGCCTGAACTACCCCCGGTCAATGTCAAAATCCACTTGCCCACCCATGCCCGAAAGCTGTACGATGAGTTAGCCTCTGAGGGCGTGGCATTCCTCGAGGGAGGTGAAGCGATTGAGGGGCTTAATCCGGGCGTGCTTCGACTTCGGCTACAGCAAATCACGGGGGGCTTCACGACCCGTGGGCGTATCATTCACCACGCGAAGCTTACGATGGCGAAGGATATACTTGTCGATCTGCACGAGCTCCGGGAACCATGCGTGGTTTACTGCCGTTTCTTGGCGGAGGTGGCTGCAGTCCGAAAGGCAGCTGAAACGCTGGGTTTTGCAGCTTACGCGATTACGGGATCCGTCCGGCCTGCAGATAGAGCTTATGCGTACCGGCGCCTCAAGACTTCCAAAGCTGGGCCAAAACCGGTATGCCTGGTCTTCCAAGTTAGCACAGGGAGTCTTAGTATTGACCTCTCCACTGCGGGCGAAGGCTTATTCTACTCGCTCCCAGATAGTTTCGTTGATTACTGGCAAGCCGTCAGCCGTCTATTTGGACCCAAGCAAACACGAGCGGTTCGCATCCGTCATCTACTCGGAGTTGGAACCGTAGATGTAACCCAACTCCACTCTCTCCGCAACAAGTTCGATATGCACCAGGAGATGATGCAGTCCCCACACAACTTCCTACGAGGGATAGTCCGTGAGTGAGTGTTGGATCTGGCAGGGGAGGACTAACCTCAAGGGCTACGGAGTTTGTTACTACCGAGGCCGTAACTATGGAGCCCACCGATTAGCAGCTCACGTCTGGTTAGGGCTTGACCTCAGCAGAAGTGACCTCCAAGTCTGCCACCATTGCGACAACCCGCCCTGCGTCAACCCTGACCACCTCTTCATCGGAACAGCTAAGGATAACCATGAGGATAGAATGAAGAAGGGTGGTGAGATTAAAGGGTACCCAGGTTCGCGTGAGCACCATGACGGTGCCACATCGGTTTGATACAATGAATAGGACACAAGCGTACAAGGAGGGCAATTGGCCAAGCAAACACCAAGCGAGAAAGGCAAGGAGGCAGTTGAGGATCGCCAAGACAAGTATGGCCATCCAGCTGACGTCTACACTCGCGTCGCGGCTATCTGGACTGGCGTCCTGAAGCACAGGCTCGCGCCCGGGGAAGTGATTGAACCTCACGAAGTCGCTCTCTGCCAGGCCGGCGTAAAGCTTGGACGTGAGGCGGAGAACCCCAACGTGGTTGAGGACAACCTCACCGACCTGTCCGGCTATGCTGACGTCACCAGCATGGTCTATGAGAGGAGGCCACCATCGAGTCACACGACCTAAACCGTCTACAGACCGAGCACTTCGGGTGGTGCAACCACAACTTCCCCGGTGCGAAGCCGTGGGAGTTCTTGCTCGGTATGCAGGAGGAGCTTGGTGAGCTCAGCCATGCATTCCTCAAGAAGCACCAGGGCATCCGTATGGACGAGGACCATGACGCAGCAATGGTCGATGCTATCGGTGACCTTGTGATCTACCTCGCGGGCTTCTGTAACGCCGCACACCTCGATCTTGCCTCTTCAGTCGAGGCGACATGGATGGAGGTAAAGAAGCGAGACTGGGTCAAGTACCCAGAGAAAGGGGTGCCTAATGACGCGCCCAGCCATTAGGGCAGACCGTGACACACTCAGCTTCATCCTCTTCACTGTGGCCCTCATCATCTTCATCATCGGGGCTGCCGGCGGTTCGCCGTTCGGGTTCAAGCCCAT
>Ga0126377_10000105_pt1 | contig 42345 bp, 33 predicted proteins | sample PanSoiMetPlot_22_FD_92647 | JGI IMG/M metagenome (GOLD analysis project Ga0126377, IMG submission 92647) | Tropical forest soil microbial communities from Panama - MetaG Plot_22 | ecosystem: Environmental > Terrestrial > Soil > Tropical forest > Bulk soil | place: Panama | collected 2016-02-17 | reverse complement strand
CGAGCGCGGCTTCGAGCTGGTGAGCGCGGCCATGCGCGAGCGCCACGGCGAGGCGCGGGACGACGCCAGCGGCGCGCCTGCCGGCCTCGCGGTGCTCGCGCTCGGCAAGCTGGGCGGGCGCGAGCTGGGCTACGCCTCCGACCTCGACGTGGTGTTCGTGTACGCGGCCGAGGGAGAGAGCGACGGCGAGCGGCCGCTGCCCAACGTCACGTACATGACGCGCCTGGCCCAGCGCCTGATGAGCGGGCTGCACACACTTCACCCGGGCGGGAGGCTCTACTCGATCGACACGCGGCTGCGGCCGTCGGGATCGCAGGGCCTGCTGGTCTCGTCGCTCGCCGCCTGGCAGCGCTACCACGGCGAGAGCGCGCAGCTGTGGGAGCGCCAGGCGCTGACCCGCCTGCGCCCGCTGGCCGGCGACGCCGAGGTGGGCGCCCGCGCTGCCGCCGTCGCCGCCGACTTCGTCTACGGCCACGCGCCGGGCGAGCGCGGGCGCCAGGGCGTGGATGCGATGGCGGCCGCGATGACCGAGATGCGCGTGCGCATCGAACGCGAGCTGGCCGGCGCGCAGAGCTCGGTCGACATGAAGGCCGGGCGCGGCGGGCTCATCGACATCGAGTTCGCCAGCCAGTTCGTGCAGCTCGCGCTCGGCCACCGCCACCAGGGGCTGCGCACGCCGAGCACGCTGGCCGCGCTGCGCGCCGCCGCCGAGCTGGCCGCCGCCGGCGCCATCCCGCCGTCTCTCGGCGGGCACTGCTCGCTGCTCGCCGACGCGTACCTCTATCTGCGCCGCGTCGAGCACCGGCTGCGCATCGTGCACGACACATCGGAGCAGCGGTTGCCGACGGGCGCGGTCGCGCTCGATGTGCTGGCGCGCCGCCTCGGCGTGGCTGACGGCGCGTCGTTGCTCGAGGCCTACCGGCGGTGGACCGACGAGGTGCGCCGCGCCTACGACGCGATCTTCAGCTCAACTGATCTCCGCGGCGCGGCGTGAGCTGTGCGGGGGGCTCCCGTCGCCGCGCGCCCCGTGTGCTAAGGTGGCTCGAATCAGTTGCCCGAGGAGCTGCAATCATGCCGATGAAGAAGGCCGACAAGATCTGGGTCGATGGCGCGCTGGTCGCGTGGGAAGACGCGGTCGAGCACGTGCTGGCCCACTCGCTGCACTACGGGCTTGCGGCCTTCGAGGGCATACGCGCGTACAAGCGCTCGGACGGGCGCAGCTCGGTGTTCCGCCTGCGCGAGCACATCGATCGGCTCATCGACAGCTGCCAGATCGCCACCATCGATGTTCCCTACTCGCGCGAGCAGCTGATGGACGCGTGCCTCGCGGTGCTGCGGGCCAACAAGCTGAACCTGCCGTACCTGCGGCCGATCGTCTACCTGGGCTACGGGGGGGCCCTCGGGCTGGGCTCGAGCGACGCGCCGGTGCGCACCGTGGTCGCGGCCTACGAGTGGGGCGCGTACCTGGGCGAGGACGGGCTGCGGCGCGGCATCACCTGCCGCGTGTCCGGCTTCCGGCGCGGCGCGGTCGACTCGATGATGACCAAGGGCAAGCTGAGCGGGCAGTACGTCATCTCGGTCCTGGCCAAGCGCGACGCCAACCGCGCCGGCGTGGACGAGGCGATCCTGCTCGATCAGAACGGCCTGGTGTGCGAGGGCACCGGCGAGAACATCTTCATCGTCAAGGACGGGGTCGTGCGCACGCCGCCCACCACGGCGGCGATCCTGGCCGGCATCACGCGCGAGTCGCTCATCGCGCTCGCGCGCGATCTCGACTACGACGTGCGCGAGTCGTCCTTCACCGTCGACGAGCTGTGGACCGCGGACGAGGTGTTCTTCACCGGGACCGCGGCCGAGGTCACGCCGGTGCGCGAGATCGACGGCCGCCGCATCGGCAGCGGCGAGCCGGGGCCGGTCACGAGGCGATTGCAAGATCGCTTCTTCGCCGCCGTCGCCGGCAACGATCCGGCTCACACCGACTGGCTCACCCCGGTGTAGGTCGTGTTCGCGCCGGCGCCCGCGGGCGCGGCCGCTGCGGCCGCTGCGCCCGACGCCGCGGCCGCGACGAGGCGATCGAAGTCGACCGCGTCGTGCGCGTTGAAGATGACCACCTCGCGGCCGTGCTCGGCCGCGAGCCGGCGCAGCCGCTCCTGGTTGGCCATCCGCTGGGCGCGGTCGGTGTCGGAGCCGCGCTGGAACACGCGCAACACCATCGGCGCGGCCGGTGGGGTCTCGATCTGGCGGTGGAAGAAGTAGGCGTCGCCGGCGTGGAGCAGCCAGCGCTCGCCGTCCCTCACCGCGATGCCCGAGTGGCCCGCGGTGTGTCCGGGCAGCGGGACGAGGAGGATGTCCGGCTCGCGCACGAGCGCGCGCACCCCGGAGAAGCCGAACCACTCGTCGCCGCCGTCGTCGTGCAGCTGCCAGCTGGGCTCGTGCCGCCAGTGGCCAGGGATGTAGCGCCGGCGCTCGCGCTTGCCGGCCCGCGCCATGGCGGCGGCGTGCTCGCGCCGGTGCACGTGGACCGCGGCGCGCGGGAAGTCGGGGACGCCGCCGGCGTGGTCCAGGTCGAGGTGGGTGAGCGCGATGTGGCGGACGTCGTCCGGCGAGTGGCCCAGCGCGCGCACGTGGGCGAGCGCGGTCTCGTCGGGGTCGAGGCGGGGCCGGACCATGCGCACCCACCAGCGCCCGAGCCGCGCGGGGTCGGCGATGTCGCCGGTGCCGAGCCCGGTGTCGACCAGGATCAGGCCGTCGCGCTCGGTCTCGATGAGGAGGACGTGGCAGATCATGCGCGCAGGCCCGAACAACCGCCCCCTGCCGTTGACCAGGCGCGCGCTGGCCGGGCACATGGTGCCGGTGTTGAAGTGATGGACTCGCATGTCCATCCAATGCCACGGTCGGGTCCATAGGGAAAGAACATTGTTCCGATTGATGGCATAGTTTTCACCTATGGATATCCGCGAGCTGCGCTACTTCATCGCCGCCTTCGAGGAGCGCAGCGTGACCGCGGCGGCCCGGCGCTGCACCGTGTCGCAGCCGTCGGTGTCGGCGGCGATCGCCAGCCTCGAGGCCGAGCTGGGCGCCGTGCTGTTCGTCCGCCACAAGAAGGGCGTGTCGCCGACCGCGGCCGGCGAGCGGCTCTACCCGGTGGCGCGCCGCATCGCGGAGGAGGAGCTGGCCGCGCGCTCGCTCTTCCGCCAGCCGCAGCGCGCGCGCCGCATCACGCTCGGGCTCATGCGCACGCTCGACATCGCCCGCACGCTCGACATCATCGCGCCGCTCACCCGCGACCCCGACCTGCACGTCCGCCTGGTCGGCGCCGACCAGGCCTGCGACGCGCGCGTGGTGTCGAAGATCATGGTGGCCGACGGCGAGGAGTTCGCGCCTCTCTGGGTCGAGCGCTACGTGGTGGCGCTGCCGGCCCGCCACCCGCTGGCCGCGCGCGAGCGCGTGCGCGGCGCGGACCTCGTCGGCGCGCGCCTCATCGACCGCTGCTACTGCGAGTACGCCGATCTGTTCGCCCGCGCCAGCCCGCGCTTCGACGTGGTCGCGATCGCGCCGTCGGAGGAGTGGGCGCTGGCCATGGTGGGCGCCGGTCTCGGTATCGCCATCCTGCCCGAGGGCGTGGTGGCGCGCCGGAGCGAGGGCGTGGTGGTGCGGCCCATCGCCGACGCCGAGGTCACGCGCCAGGTCGGCCTCGCCTACGGCGCCCGCGGCGGCGCGTCGCCCGAGGTGCAGAGCCTGGTGGCGCGGCTGCGCGCGTCGCATCCCGCGCCGGCGCCGCCCCGAGGTGCCAGGCGGCGCGGCGGCCGCCCCGCGCGCCCGGCCCGGCTGCGGGCGCGCTGATCACCGGGCCGCGCGGCGCGCCTCTCGCCGCGACCGCGTCACTCGTCGGGCGACGGCAGGACGGTGACGCGCAGCGCGCTCGGCGTGCCAGGCCCGCGATAGACCCGCTGGGTCGCGCGGATGAAGTCGTTGCGCGTGGCCTGGTAGATGTTGGGCACGAAGCGCTGCGGGTTGCGGTCGATGAAGGGGAACCAGCTCGACTGCACCTGGATCATGATGCGGTGGCCGCGCTCGAACGTGTGGCACACGTCGTTCATCGGGAACGTGATGCGCGTGACCGCCCCCGCCGTCAGCGGCACCGGGTGCTCGTAGCCCTGGCGGTAGCGGGCGCGGAACGGCTCGCCCCTGACCAGGGTCTGCTGCGAGCCGCGGTTGCGCCTGTCCGCCTGATCGTCCTCCTTCTTCCAGCCCGGCAGCTTGCCCGGGTTGACGTCGATGAGCTTGACCACGAAGTCGGCGTCGCTGCCGGTGGTGCTGATGTAGAGGTCGGCCTCGAGCGGACCGGCCAGCGTGACGTCGCGCTCGAGCGGCGGCGTGGCGTAGACCAGGACGTCGGGCCGGCGCGCGGCAAAGCGCTGGTCCTCGGCGTAGGCCGACCGGCTCCAGCGCTGCGTCATCTCCTGGGTCGACGGCACCGGCCGCGCCGGGTCGCTCACGTACTCGTCGAACGCCGCCGCGCTCTCGGGCGTGACCTGGGCGCCGGGCGCGCCGCCGCCGGTCTTGTCGGCCGGCGCGGCCTGGAGCGCCAGCCCGCCCGCCTCGCGCAGCGCGAGCTCTTGCTCGCGCGCGCCCGGCGGCGGCCAGGCCGGGAAGCTGCGCCAGCGGTTGGCGCCGGTCTCGAACACCAGCGCCTCGGGCAGGTGCGGGTCGGGGCCGCCCTTGAGGTGGTGGCGGAAGAACGCGAGCTCGAGCGCCTGGTAGGTCTCGCTCGTGTTGGAGCCGAAGGTGGCGTCGCCCAGCTCGCGCCCGGTGGTGCGCACCCAGCCGCCATGCATCCACGGGCCCATGACCAGCGTGTTCTTCGCGCCCGGGTTCTGCTTCTCGATGGCGCGGTAGGTCGCGAGCGGGCCGTAGAGGTCCTCGGTGTCGAACCAGCCGCCCACCACCATGACCGCCGCGTGCACGTTCTTGAGGTGGGGGAGCAGGTTGCGCGACTGCCAGAACGAATCGTAGTCCGGGTGCGACATGATCTCCTTGAAGAAGGCGATGTCGCCCCGCAGGTAGCGCCGCTCCAGCTCGGCGACCGGCCCGGCCTCGAGGAAGAACTCGTAGGCGTCCGGCGTGCCCATGTCGAAGCCCTCCCACTCCTCGACGTCGGTCGGGCGCGGCCGCGGCTTGCCGAACCCGGAGAAGAAGGCGAAGGACAGCTGCAGGTTGAAGGCGCCGTGGCGGTGCATGTCGTCGCCGCGGAACCAGTCGGCGATGGGCGCCTGCGGCGACACCGCGACCAGCGCCGGGTGCGAGTCGATGGTGGCGGCCGAGCTGTAGAAGCCGGGATAGGAGATGCCCCACTGCCCGACGCGCCCGCTGTTGTGCGGGACGTTCTTCACCAGCCAGGCCACCGTGTCGTAGGTGTCGCTGCTCTCGTCGATGTCCGACGGGCCGTGCTTCGCGTCCACCTGCGGCCGCATGTTGACGTAGGTGCCCTCGGACATGTGGGCGCCGCGCACGTCCTGCCTGACGAAGATGAAGCCGTCGCGCTCGTACGCGTCGGTCGGCCCCAGCCGATCGGCGTAGCGGTCGCCGCCGTAGGGCGCCACGCTGTAGGGCGTGCGGAACATGAGCATCGGGTAGCGCCTGTCGTCGGCGGCGTCGTTGGGCACGTACACCTGCGTGAACAGGCGAACGCCGTCGCGCATCGGGATGCGGTACTCGTACTTGGCGTAGTGGGCGCGGATGTACTCGCCGCGCACCGGATCGGGCTCGCGGCCGCCGGGCAGCGGCCGGTGCGGTTGCGCCGCCGCGCCCGCGCCCGCGCCCCCGCTCGTGCTCGCGTCGGCCGCGGGTGGCGGCGCTGCCGGCGGCGGCGGGGCCGGCGGGACGATGACCGTGACCTCCGCCGGCGGCGGATCGCCGCAGCGACACCCGTGCCACGACAGGGCGGCGCCGGTGAAGAGGATGACGAGGAAGGGGGAGGGGTGGACGGGACGGCTCGGCACGACGGCGCGAGCTTCGCGCCCCCGGGCGCGCATCGCAACAGACACGTGATGCCGGCCCCACCGGTACACGAGCCCCGGTCACCGTCGAGTCGAGCCGTCGAATCGAGCCGTCGAGGCGTCGCCACGCTCGCCTCGCCCCGTTGCGGCCCGCTCAGCCGGACTCGGCGTCGACGGGCGTCAGCCCTTCGCCGTCCGTCTGCGGGCGCAGGCGCAGCGTCTCGGAGGTGCGGTCCTCGCGCGCGAGAGCCCGCTCGGCCTCGACCACGCGCGGCTCCAGCCAGCCGGCCCAGCGGTTGAGCGCGGCCCGTCGCCGCTCCGCGTCACTGGCGGTGCCGGCCGCGGGTCCCAGCTCGGTCTCGACCAGATCGCTCAGGATCGGCAGCGAGCCCAGCGCGGCGGCCAGCTCGCGGCCGGACAGGCCGGCGAAGCTGCGCAGCTCGAGCATCAGCTCCACCAGGCGCTCGCGCGCCGCGCGCCGGCGCGATCGCGCGTCGATCTGCTCGACCGCGCGCGTGGCCGCGGCCGCCACGTCGAGCCCGCCTGCCCGGGGCAGCTGGCTCGCCAGCCCGGCCAGCCGGATGTGCCGCATCCCGCCAATGTACGCCCCGCCCTCGCTGCAGTTGTAGAGGCGCACGCGCCTGGCCACCTGGCGCGCGGTCTCCTCGAACCAGCGCTGGCACATGCTGAAGTGGAACGAGCTGGGCAGCGGGCGCCCGTCCCAGCCGGGCAGCTCGACCAGCCGCTCGCTCACGAGATCACGCCCGCGCAGATCCGGCGCCAGCCAGCCCTCGAGCGAGAGCGCGCGCCCATCGGGCGACGCCACCGCGCGCACGTCGCCGTCCGCGCTCGACCCGGCGTAGCAGCGCCCGCCCGGGAAGGACAGATCCAGCCCGACGAAGCCGATCGGATCGCAGCCCCAGGCCAGCCCGAGCGCCAGCGCCGTGTGCGCGACCGAGCCGCCGCTCGGGATGATGGCCAGCGGATCCGGCCGGTCCGCGCCGGCCAGCTGCCACAGCCAGCCGTCGACCGGACTCGGCTCGGGCAGCGCGATGTAGCGCGGCGCCGCTGTGCAGAACATGACCGGGTGCGCGGTGGCGGTCACCACCACGGCGGCGACGTCGGACAGGTCCTCGCCGGCCAGGTGATGGCCGACGTCGTGCGCATCCGCGACCAGGACGATGTCGGGTGTGATGCCGGCGCGGCGAAGCGGCACCAGGCTGTGGCTGAGCGCGAGCAGGACGGCCCGGCCGCGCAGATCGCCCAGCGTGTCGATGTGGCGGTCGAGCGACGGCCCGGGAGCCACGATGACCATCGGCATGCCGCTCATCGCGGCGGTCACGGAGCCGGCCCCGGGCCAGCGGCAGAGCGGCGGCAGGTTGGCGAGGCCCTGCTCGATGCGCGCGCGCGCAACGGCGCCGGCGCCCAGCCCGCAGCTCAGGGCGCGCTGGCCGCGCGCGCGCTCGATGCGCCCGATCACCTGCTGGCAGAGGCGCGCATGGGCCGGGTCGAGCGCGCGGCCGGCGATCCGGCCGGGCGCCAGCGCCCCGAGCGCGCGCACCGCCGCCGCCACCTCGTCCAGGTGGTCGACCCGCAGGACGCCGGCCGGCAGGTCCGCGCCGCTGTCATCGCTCGTGCGGAACCAGAGGATGCGGTGCTGGCCCAGCCGGCGCAGCTCCGCGGTGGCCGGACCCGCTCCCGGCCCCACCAGCACGACCAGGTCGCGCTCGTTGTTCCACTCGCCCGACAGCATCGCCTCGGCGAGCGCCGCGTCCTCCGCGTCGGCGTCGAGCGGCGGCGGCTCTGCATCCAGGACGGGTGGCGGACCGGTGAGAGACAACCCAAGGAGGTTTTCGGCCGCCAGGCGGCTCCGCTTGAGCGATCCGGGCGCCCCTGGCGCCCTGAGGGGTCCCGAGCGCACACTCTCCTCAAGGTGGGCCGGCATGCGGCCGATCTCGGTGACATGTCCTCTAGCACGGGTCCATCTGGCGGCCCCCGGCCCAAGGAGCCCCGCTCCCCCCTGGCCGAGGCCACCTCCCTCCTGGCGCACGACCTCAACAACCAGCTGGCCCTGCTCCTGGCCAACCTCGAGTTTCTCGAGGAGATCTTCGGCGGCCGCAGCGACGTCGACCCCGACGTGCGCGAGACGATGGCGACCTCCCAGGCGGCCCTGCAGCACATGATGACCCTGGTCCGCAACATGTCCGATATCGGCAGGATGGAGGATCCGGGGCTCCATCCCGCCCCCGCGCCGACCGACGTGGCGCGCCTGGTGCGCGCCGTGGTCCGCGAGCACCGGCCGCTCCACGACCGCGGATCGGTCGAGCTCCGGGTCGAGAGCGCCGAGGCGCTGCGCGCCGACGCGGACGCGCTCCTGGTCAAGCGCATCGTCCACAACCTCCTCGCCAACGCGCGCCGCTTCGTCGAGCGCGGAGGCAAGGTGCGGGTGACCGCCGCGCTGGAGGAGGTCGGGGGCGGACGCGACCTCGTCCTGACCGTCTCCAACAACGGCCCGCCGATCCCCGTGGAGCGGCACGCGACCCTGTTCGACAAGTACCGCATCAACCCCGACGGGCGCGTGGCGCGCGGCATGGGGCTCTACTTCTGCCGCCTGGCCAGCGAGGCGCACGGCGGCTCGATCTCGCTGTCGAGCGACGCGGAGTTCCCCACCGTGTTCACGGTGCGCCTCGCCTGCGGCGCGCGCGCGGTGCCCGCGTAGCCGGTTCGCGCGACGGGGCTGGAAGAGCAGCGTTCAGCGGGCTTGGCTGGACGGATGACCCTTGCCCTGGTGCAGGGCCGAGCTCGGTTTGTCTCGATCATGACCTTCGCCATCGACCCGCGCGCGCTGCGCGGACTGGTGCCGGTCGGCACCGAGATCGACACCTTCGACGACGGACGCGCGCCGCTCAGCATGGTCGCGCTCCGGTTCGACGACAGCCGCGTGCTCGGTCTGCCGATCCCGTTCGCCCGCTCCTACGATCAGGTCGCGCTGCGCTTCTACGTGCGGCGCTGGCTCGGCGGCGACCGGTGGCGGCGCGGCACGGTCCCGGTGATCGAGTTCGTGCCGGTCAGCGCGCTGGTGTCGGCCGGCCACGTCCTCTACGGAGAGGCGTACGAGCGCCGGCCGGTGACCTCGCGGGTGCGTCCGCCGGATCCGGGCACCAACCGCGGGGGCCGGGCGGTGTACCGCTGGCGCACCGATCGGAGCATCCACCGCCTGGCGGTCGACTTCTCGGGTGAGCTGCACCTGCCGGCGCCCGATTCGCGCGAGGCGTTCCTGGTCGAGCGCTACTGGGGCTACCTGGCCCGCCACGCCGACCTGACCAGCGAGGTCCGGGTCGATCACCCGCCGTGGCGCATCTGGTCGGCCGCCGAGGGGCACCTCACCGCCGAGGTGCCCCAGCTCTTCGGCGACCGCTTCGCGCGCGCGCTGGCCTCGCCGCCGGTGAGCGTGGTGGTGGCCGAGGGCTCGCGCCTCGAGCTCCACCGGCCGATCACGCTTCCGCCGATGCCGCCGCCCGCGCCCGCGTTCGTGTGAGCGGCGAGGGCGGAGCGCGCGACGCGGGTGCGTGAGCGGCGAGCGCGGAGCGCGCGACGCGGTCGGTGACGTGAGTGGCGCGGGTTTCGACTTTCGGCGCGCGACTCGTGCCTATAGTCGGCCGATGGGCGCCACTTCGCGCGTCGTGGTCCGCGCCGCCGGCCTCATCGGTGCGGCGCTCACCTGCTGGTCCAACAATGTGCAGTGGGGGACGGGCCCCGGGCGCGGCGGTCCGCCCGGTCAGTGGGAGCGGGCCGCGGTCGGCGCCGCGCTCCTGTCCCTCCTGGCCGCGCTCGCGGTCTGGCTGGCCACGCGCCCGGGCGCGAGCAGGACGTGGCTGCGGATCGCGGCGTGTCTGTGCGCGCTCGGCGTCGCGGCCATCGCCTACCACCTCCGCGCGGAGGCCGAGCACCTGCGGCTCCCCAACCTGATGGAGGGGCCGGGCTGGACGTGGATGGCCGCCGGCGCGGGCTTCGCGCTGGCGGCGGCCGCCGCAACCTTCGCCGTGCGCGGCAGCGGCGCCGCCGGCGCTAGCCAAAGAAGTCGGGCACGAAGGCGAGGAGCAGGCCAGCGAGGGCGATGAGCGCGGCGAGCGGGGCGACGAGCGCGAACACCACGTCCGCCGGCCGTTTGCGGTTGTACATCGCCCAGGTCGAATAAACCGTGCCGGCGCTCGCCAGGGCGAACAGCAACAGCCCGAGAATCCGCACGCGCCGACGGTAACACGCGCCGACGGTCGCCACGACGGGGACGCGGTTCACGTCCGCGTCCGCATCGCGCCCTCCCGCTCTTCCTTGCTGGCCCGACCGCTTCTGTCGTACAAGCGGAGGTTCCACAGACTAGGGAGTAGTACCCAATGAGACTAGTCAAGAGCCCCCTCTTCATCCTCCTGGCATGCGGCGCCCTCAGCCTCGCGGCGTGCGGCGGCGGTGGTGACGACGACGACACCAGCGGCGATCAAGGCGGCAACACCGACGACGGCTCGTCGAGCGACGACGGCGCCGCCGACGACGGCGGCGACGCTGCCACCGTCAACCCCGACGGCGTCGACAACACGTACGTGATCGACAGCGTCGTGGTGCCGGCCAACGCGAACGAGGCGCAGGACGTCGCGCTCGACATCGACGGCAACGGCACGAAGGACAACAAGCTCGGGGGGCTCCTCGGCAGCCTCTCCTCGTTCGTCGGCGACATCCAGAGTCTCGTCGAGGAGCAGGTGGCCAAGGGCGGGATCATCCTGCTCGCCAACGTCAAGGCCACCGACCTCACCGCCGCCAGCGGCGTCGGCCTCTACGTCTACCTGGGCGCCAATCCGAATCCAGCGCCGTGCGCGACGCCGGACGACACCGAGTGCGGCCTGCACCTGCAGGGCGACGGCAGCTTCGACATCGACCCCAGCTCGCCGACCGACGCGGTCGTGGTGGGCGCCACCGCGGGCGGGAAGTTCACCGGCGGTCCCGGCTCCGTCACCATCCAGCTGTCGCTGTCCGAGCTCGCCGACCCGCTCAGCCTGACGCTGTCCAACGCCAAGTCCGAGGTGTCGGTCTCGGCCGACGGGCTGTCAGACGGCATCCTCGGCGGCGCGCTCACCATCGACTCCATCAACAACGACCTCCTGCCGGCGGTGGCCACGGTCATCGCGGGGATCCTCGCCGACGACGGTTGCGACGCCACGGCCACGCCGTGCTGCGAGCCGGGCTCGACCGGTGAGCAGATCCTCCAGGTGCTCGACGAGGGCGGCGTCGCGGACGGCGACTGCGTCATCACCGCGGAGGAGCTGGCCAACAACTCGTTCGTCAGCGCCACCCTCGGCAGCCCCGACGTCGACCTCGACGGCGACGGAACCGACGACGCGGTCTCGCTCGGCATCGGCTTCAGCGCCGTCACCGGCACCTTCACGCCGCCGGCGCCGTAGTCTCGCGCACGACCGATCGATACGCCGGCGTGAACGCGGCGTGAACGAGGCGCCGGGCACCGCTGCCCGGCGCTTCGCGCTTTCGGCGACGGCCCGCGTGGCGCCGAACCGCGGCCGGCGGGGTCATGGAGATGTCGATCGACAGGCCGGCGTCGGCGGTGCGCCCGGCACACTCGCCCGGCGCGCTTCGACGCCGGCCCGGCTCCGGCGACGACCGGACCGCCCGGGTCACCCATGTCGATCCAGATATCGATCGACGCGCCTGCACGAGCGCGGCGCCTGCGCGGCGGTGGCTGCCCGGCGCACCGCGGTGTCGCCCGGCGCGAGCGCGGCGACTGCGCGGCGGCGGACCTGCCCGGCGCACCGCGGTGTCGCCCGGCGCGAGCGCGGCAACTGCGCGGCGGCGGGCCTGCCCGGCGCACCGCGGTGTCGCCCGGCGCGAGCGCGGCGCCATCGCGGCGCCGGGCCTGCCCGGCGCACCGCGGTGTCGCCCGGCCAGGGCGCGGCGACTGCGCGGCGGCGGCCGCACCGCGCACCGCGGTGTCGCCCGGCGCGGGCGGCTCCGGGCGCATGCGCCCCGCGGCTGGTACCATGCGCGAATGCGCTACGGCGTGATCCTCGCGGGCGGGGGCGGGACCAGGCTGTGGCCGGCCAGCCGGCGCGCGCGGCCCAAGCAGCTCCTGCGTCTGGTCGGGGGCGAGACGATGCTGGCCGCGACCGTCCGCCGCGCGCAGCGCGTGGCGGGCCGGGCGATCGCGGTCACCGCTGCCGAGCAGGAAGGCGCCGTCGCGCCCGAGCTCGGTCCGACGGCGGAGATCCTGGCCGAGCCGGTCGGACGGAACACCGCCGCCGCGATCGGGCTGGCCGCCGTGCACCTCGCGGCGCGCGACGCCGACGCGGTGCTCGCGATCCTGCCCGCGGATCACCACATCGCCGACGACGACGGCTTCGCGGCCGCGGCCGGGCGCGCGTTCGCCCTGGCCGAGGAGCGCGGCGCGGTCGTCGCCATCGGCGCGCGCCCGACCCGGCCGGAGACCGGCTTCGGCTATCTCGAGCTGGGCGAGCCCCTGGCCGGCGATCATCACGCGGCGCCGGCACGCGCGGTGCGCCGCTTCATCGAGAAGCCGTCGGCCGCCCGCGCGGCGGCCATGGCGGCGGACGGCGGCCACCTGTGGAACAGCGGGATGTTCTTCGCGCGCGCCGACCGCCTGCTGGCCGACATCGCGCGCCACCTGCCCGACACCCACCGCGCCCTGGCCGCGATCGCGCGCGCGCTCGCCGAGGGCGGCGCGCCCGCCGCCGAGGCCCGAGCCGCCGAGCTCTACCCCGCCCTCCCCGCCATCTCGATCGACCACGGCGTGATGGAGCGGCTGCCCGACATCGTCTGCGTCCCGGGCGACTTCGGCTGGAACGACGTGGGCTCCTGGTCGGCGCTGGCCGACATCGCCGCGCCCGATCGCGACGGCAACGTGTCCGTCGGCCAGATGGTCGCGGTCGGCGGCGCGCGCGACAACATCGCGGTCGCCGACCCCGGCCGCCTGGTCGCCCTGGTCGGCGTCGAGGGCCTGGTCGTGGTGCAGGCCGGCGACGCGGTCCTGGTCGTGGCGAAGAGTCGGGCCCAGGAGGTGCGCGACGCCGTGGCCGCGCTCGGGCGCGCCGGCCTCGAGCGCTTCCTGTGACCGCGCCCCTGATCGTGACCGCGACCCTGACCGCGACCCTGATCGCGACCCTGACCGCGACCCTGACCGCGACCCTGATCGCGACCCTGATCGCGACCGTGATCGCGACCCTGACCGCGACCGAGACCCGACCGACCGGGCCCGCCGCGACGATGCCGCGACCGGAGGCCCAGCTCCGATGAACCCGTCCATCTTCCGCGAGTACGACATCCGCGGAGTGGCCGACCGCGACCTGGTCGGCGAACTGGTGCGTGACCTCGGCCGCGCGATCGGCCGCATGGTCGCCCCGGCCGTCGGCCACACCGTCGAGCCCGGCCGGGCGCGCGCGGTCGTCGCGGTCGGGCGCGACGCCCGCCTCACCTCCGACCGCCTGCGCGGCGAGCTCGTCGCCGGCATCACCGACGCCGGGGTCGACGTCATCGACGTCGGCGTGGTGCCGACGCCGGCCCTCTACTACGCCACCTTCGCCTGGCCGCTCGACGGCGCGGTCATCATCACCGGCAGCCACAACCCGGCCGAGGACAACGGCTTCAAGATCCTGCGCGGCCGCGCCTCGATCTACGGGGACGACATCCGCGCGCTGAGGAGCGCGATCGAGACCGGCGCCGCCCGCGCCGCGGTGGTCGCCGACGGCGCGCGCGGCCGCGTCGAGCGGCGCGACGTGATGGCGCCCTATCTCGACCACGCCCGTGGGCAGCTCCGCCTGGGCCCGCGCCGGTGCCGCGCGGTGGTCGACGCCGGCAACGGCACCGGGGGTCCGGCCGCGGTCGAGCTCTACCGCCGGCTCGGCTTCGACGTCGTGCCGCTCTACTGCGACATGGACGGCCGCTTCCCCAACCACCACCCCGATCCCACGGTCGAGGACAACCTCGTCGACCTGCGCCGCCGCGTGGCCGACGAGGGGGCCGAGCTCGGCATCGCGCTCGACGGCGACGCCGACCGCATCGGCGCCATCGACGGCCGCGGCCGCATCCTGTGGGGCGACCAGCTCATGATCCTCTTCGGGCGCGACATCGCCGCCGAGCACCCCGGCGCGCGCTTCATCGCCGAGGTCAAGTGCTCGCAGGCGCTGTTCGACGAGATCGCCGCGGCTGGCGGCGAGCCGATCATGTGGAAGGTCGGCCACTCGCTCATCAAGGCCAAGATGAGGGAGACCGGCGCGCTCCTGGGCGGCGAGATGAGCGGCCACCTCTTCTTCGCCCACCGCTACCTCGGCTTCGACGACGCCATCTACGCCGGCGCCCGCCTCCTCGAGCTGCTGTCGCGCGGCTCTGCCAGCCTGGCGGAGCTTTGGGATACTCTGCCGGTCATGGTCAACACACCGGAGATCCGGGTGGCGTGCGACGACGACCTCAAGTTCGAGGTCGTGAAGCGCACGGCCTCGCGTCTGCGCGCCCATCCACAGGTGGTGAGCGTCGTGGACATCGACGGCGTGCGCGCCAGCTTCGGCGACGGCTGGGGTCTGGTGCGCGCCTCCAACACGCAGCCGGCGCTGGTCCTGCGCTGCGAGGCGGTCGATCCGGCGCGGCTCTCGCAGATCCGCTCCGCCATCGATGGCACCATCGTGGCCAGCAAGCAGGAGCTGGGGGCGTCATGACGGATCTGGCGATCGGGATCGATCTGGGCGGGACCAACATGCGGGCTGCCCTGTTCCGCGGACTGCAGGCGGCGGCCGCGACGCCGCACGGCGACGCCGAGAGCGCGGCCGTGGCGGCCCGCCCGGTGGTCGAGCGGCGCGAGAAGGTGGGCAGCGAGCGCGATCCGGAGCCGGTGATCGCGCGCCTGGCCGCCATGATCCAGGGGCTCCTGGCCGAGGCCGGCTGCGCCGATCTGCCGGTGCCGGTCGGCATCGGCTTCGCCGGCATGTTGCGCGGCGACCGCGGCTACGTGGTCACCTCGCCCAACGTGGGGTGGCGCGAGGTACCGTTCGGCGATCTCCTGCGGGCCAAGCTGGGCCCGCGCCACAACGTGGCGGTGGAGAACGACGCCAACGCGATCGCCTGGGGCGAGTACCACATGGGCGCCGGCCGCGGGGTCAAGGACATCGTCGTGGTCTACGTCGGCACCGGCATCGGCGGCGGCGCGGTGGTCAACCGCACCCTGGTGAACGGCAGCGGCGCCGCGCTCGAGATCGGCCACGTCAAGGTCGTGTGGGACGAGACCGCGCGCCGCTGCGCCTGCGGGCTGAAGGGCTGCATCGAGGCCTACGCCGGCGGTGAGCAGATCTCGCGCCGGGCCCGCGCCGAGCTCGCCGGCGGCGCGCGCTCGGCCGCGGTCGAGCTGGCCGGCAGCATCGAGGCGGTCAACCCCGGCCACCTCGACGCGGCCGCCGCCGAGGGCGACGACTACGCGCTCGGCCTGTGGGCCGAGGTCGGGCCGCTGCTCGGCGTGGTGCTGGCCAACGCGGTGACCCTGTTCAACCCGCAGCGCCTGATCCTCGGCGGCGGCGTCCTGTCGCGCACTCCGGTCCTGCGCGAGCACGCCATCGCGGCCCTGCACGTCGCGGTCAACCCGCCGGCGGTGGAGAGCCTCGTGGTCGAGAACGCCGTGCTGGGCGACGACGCCGGCGTGGTCGGTGGCGCGCTGCTCGCGGGCGGCTGACACCGCGGCGGAGCCCGTGAGAGCGTTTCGGCCTCGGGGGCCTCGACCGAGGGCGGGCTGACACGCCCCGCCGTGGCGGCGCTGACCCGCGGTCGAGTGAGGGGAGCCGCACGCGCTGAAACAACTACCCCGGAGCGGCGCGATGTCCCTGGCCCGCATGTTGCTGCATGGACAGGACATGGCTCAGCTCCCTGTTCTCGTTCCATCCGCTCTCACGCCGCGATGGCGGTGGGCGGTGCGGCGGTGGGCGCGCGGGCTCGCGGCGGGCGCGGGCGCGCTGGCCGCCGGCGCGGTCGTCGCGCTCTGGTGCACGCGGCCCGAGATGCCGCCTCCGCTTCCCGACGAGGCGCCGGTCATGGCCGCGGCGGCGGTGGATGCGCGCACGGCGACCCGGCCCACCGCCGGGGCCGCCGAGACCCGCGAGCGTGGCGAGATCATCCAGATGGCCCCGGTCGTGCGCGACGGCGGCATGCGCGTGGTCCTGCGCAGCCACGTCGACGGCGCGTGGGTGAGCGGGCCCGCCTCACTGACCGACGAGGACGGCCTCCTGATCGCGACCCGCCCGCTCAGCGACGCCGGCCGCGCCGAGGTAGCCGGCGCGATGGGCGCTGCGCTGCGCCTGGTGCGCCCCGACGGCGGGTCGTGCCGCGCGGTCGTGACCGGCGCGGTCGCGCTCGCGCGCGTCGACGCCGGCGACGAGATCGATCGCGACGCCGACGCGGCGTGGAACGCGGCCGACGACTCGCGCGTGGTGGCCGGCGACCTCGAGCTCGACGGCGACTGCGACGGCGCCCTGTGGGCGCGCAGCGCGTCCCTGGCGCAGCCGGCGCCCGCGCAAATCGCCCCGGCCGACCCGGTGACGCGGCGCGCCGCCATCGACGCTCTCGAGAAGCGGCCGGAGTACCGCGAGCTCACCGACGGCAGCGGCAGCGAGGAGTTCGCGGTCGTGACCGTGGCGGCCGGCGGCGAGACCATCGTCGCGGCGCAGTTCCTGGCCGAGACCTGCGTCGGCAAGATGCCGGTCCTGACCGCCCTCTGGCGGCTCGAGGCGGGCGCGGGCGGCGGCGCGGCTGGCGAGCTGCGGTTTCTCGGCGCCGAGGAGCGCATCAAAGACATCGTGGGCGCCGCCGACGCCGACGGCGACGGCCGGCTCGAGGTCCTGACCCAGGACGACGCGCTCGGTTTGGCTGTGATGCACCGCGGCGCGGGCCGGTACCGGTTCGCGCAGCGGGCGCCGGTGGACATCCGCGGCTGCCGCTGCTGAGCCTGCGGCCGCAGGGCCGCCCTCCCGCATATAGTGCAGCCATGGGGGAGTGGTGGCGCTCGTTCTTCGATGCCGAGTACCTGCGTCTCTGGGGGCCGATGATCCCGGCCGAGCAGTCGCGCGAGCACGCCGACGCGCTGTGGCTGGTGCTCGGGCTCGGCCCCGGCGCGCGCCTGCTCGACGCGCCTTGCGGCTACGGCCGGCTGTCCGTCCCGTTGGCCGAGCGCGGCGCGGTCGTCACCGGCGTCGATCAATCCGCCGACCTCCTGGCCGAGGCCGAGAGCGCGCGCGGCGCCCTGGGCGAGGACCGGCTGCGCTACGTCCGCCACGACCTGCGCGAGCCGCTGGCCGACGGCGGGTTCGACGCCGCGTTCAACGTCTTCTCGTCGCTGGGCTACGGCAGCGAGGACGACGACCTCGCCGTCTTGACCACGCTGTGCCGCGCGGTGCGGCCGGGCGGCCGCGTGTTCGTGGACACCATGCACCGCGATGCGGTCGTGGCCGGCCTGCTGGCGGGCGGCCCGGCGCCCCGACGGCTGTCTGACGGGACAATAATGATGGAGGAGTCGGTGTTCGATCCGATCGCCGGCCGCGTCGAGACCTGCTGGTACTGGGCCGGGCCGTCGGGCACCGGGGCGAGGCCGGCATCGCTCCGCGTCTACTGCATCACCGAGCTGGTGGGCCTGCTCGAGCGCGCGGGGCTGCGCCTCGTGTCCGCGCACAAGGGGTGCTCGGCCGAGCGCTTCGACGTCACGGCGCCGCGCATGGGTGGCCGGATCGGGCTCCTGGCCGAACGCGACTGATCTTTCTTCGCGGCGAATCTCGAGCGGTGCCGCGGGGATGTGAAAATTAAAAAACACTCGTTTGTTTTCTAATTGATCCGGCGGCGGTTGTCGAGGTATTTGGTTTCCCGCCCCGCACAACCCCGACCGAGGTCAAGACATGAAGCACGCGTCTCCGTTCACCACCACTCTCACCGCCACGATCTCAGCGCTTCTGGTCGCCGTCGGCCTGTCCGCCTGCTCTGCAAGCGGCGGCGGCGACGGCTCCGACCCGGGCGACGATCCGGATCCGGCCGATTCAGCACGCGCGTCGGAGATCGACGCGCTGGTGCGAGGCATCCCGGGGCTGCCCGCCGAGCCGCCGGCGCGCACCGAGGGCGATCCCGGCCCCGCAGCGCGCGAGGGCGACTATCAGTGCTTCACGCGCGCGGTGACCGAGACGCGCCAGCACGAGGACCTGGTCGCCTTCGCCGCCAACTCCGAGTCGATGTGGCCGGGGGCGCTCCTGCGCGGCGACTCGGTCGCCAGCGGCCTGTTCACGCCCATCGTGCGCCCGCGCGGGCCGGCGACCGTCTCGGTGTCGCTCGAGAACATCGACGGGCGGCGCTCCGCGGTCATGGAGACGCCCAGCCTGTCCGCCTTCCGCGAGGCGATGGCAGGCATCCTCTCGCAGGACGTCACCGGAGCCACCCCGGCCAACATCTACTCCGAGATCGAGTCGGTGCACTCCGAGAACCAGCTCGCCATGGCGCTCGGGGCGAGCCTGTCGGTGACCGGGCTGCCAGCGCAGCTCGCGGCCAGCTTCGACTTCTCGGACCAGGACATCAAGAGCCGCTACCTCGTCAAGTACATCCAGTCCTACTACACGGTGGACATCGACCAGCCCCGCTCGCCGAGCGACTTCTTCGGCACCGACGTCGCGGTCGCCGATCTGCGAGATGTCATGGGGGCGGGCAATCCGCCGCTTTATGTATCCTCCGTGACCTTTGGCCGGGTGATTCTGTTCACCTTCGAGTCCAGCTACTCGGCCACCGAGCTCGGGGCTGCGCTCGACTTCGTCTATGCCGGCGGGGCGGACGTCAGTGGCGACGTGTCCGTGACGTACCGCGACATCGTCTCGCACTCGAAGATCACCGCCTACATCCTCGGCGGCTCGGGCGGGGAAGCGGCCAGGTCGCTCGGCAGCTACGACGAGCTCATCGACTTCATCCAGGGAGGCGGAGACTACAGCCGCGAGTCACCCGGCGCTCCGATCGCGTACAAGCTGGCCTACCTGGCCGACAACGAGCCGGCGCGCATGTCTTTTACCGACGACTACGAGGAGAAGGAGTGCCAGCGCGTGAGCCAGAAGATCCAGGTCCAGCTGAGCAAGATCGAGGTCTTGAGCGTCGGTGGTGAGATCGGCGAGGGCGACGGCCTCGAGGTCTTCGGCGCGATCCAGGCCACCGGCTCCGCGAGTCCCATCGCGGTCTTCGACCGGGGCCGCGACGACCGCATCGAGATCAAGCAGGGACAGCGCTGGCCGCAGGGCGGGGAGATCGTCGAATCGGTGGTCGATGTGGAGCCTCAGGCGGGCCGCGTCATCGAGCTGGGGGCCGTCTTGCAAGATCGTGACGAGCTACTGGGCGACGAGCTCCTCGGTGACGAGCAGGTCGCGGTCCCGTTCGAGACAGGTTGGCGCCGCGACGTGTCGATCTTCCTGACCGGCGGCGGATCGCAGGTGGTGGTCACGTTGACGCTGGCCCCCATTTGAGATGGTCGGAGAGTAATTGGCACTTCCCCACAGGTGTGCAACAGGGATAGATTGCGCACCACATAGAGGAGGTGTGGAGATGAGACTCCCGCCGTTGTCGCGTGGTGCAGTACTCCTTCTTGCAGGTGCGCTCTCCTGCCAAACCCAGTCGGGTACAGCGCCACCAGGGAGCCCATCGGGGGGTTCCAGTTCGGGTTCTGGCTCGGGCTCCGGATCTGCCGTGGCCAAGCCGCCGCCGCCGTACGCCAAGCGGGCGATCGATGCCGGCGGCATCATCAGCGCGAGCGACCAGGATGGCCGTCCGCGTTTCATCTGGGCGACCCAGCGTCTCGAGGCCGCTCCCGGTAGCACGCCGCAGGAGGCCGCGCGGCAGCATTTCCGGCGATTCGCGCCGGCCTACGGGATCGAGCGGGCGACGGCCACTCTGGCGACCTCGTCGTCGCCGGCGGCCGTCGAGGTCGGCTCCATCAATCGCACGCGTGAGGGCGACTATCTGGTGCGACTCGTCCAGAAGGTGGACGGGCTCGACCTCTACCGCAGCGACGTCAAGGTCGTCATGCGTTCGGACCTGTCGCTCATCGCTCTCACCGGTACGCCATCCGATCTGACGGGTGCCAAGCCGGCGGCCAGCAGCTTCCAGCTCTCGGACGGCCAGGCGCTGTCCAGGGCGCTCGGCCATCTTTACGGCGTCGCGGTTCCCGATGCGGCCGCATCGAAGAGCAAGACTGCGCAAGGATCGTACAGCTGGCTCGACCTTCCGTCGTCGGCGGGGGTCAAGCTGTCCGAGCCCGCCCGCGCCAAGAAGATCGTCTACCGCGACGGCGACCGCCTGGTGAAGGCCTACGCCATGGAGTTCTACTCCAGCGACGGCAGCAGCACCGACTCGGAGGCGTTCCGCTACATCGTCGCCGCCGATGACGGGCGCGTGCTCGAGCGCAACAACCTCACCGCGGACGCGGCCTTCACGTACCGCGTGTTCGCCGAGACCGAAGGCGACCTGCGCCCGCTCGACGGACCGCTGGAGGACTTCACGCCGCACCCGACCGGCCAGCCTGACGGCAGCGAGCCGGGCTTCATCCTGCCCAACCTCGTGTCGGTCGAGACGACGAAGAGCGAGCCGGCTGGTGTGATCGATCCGTGGCTGCCCGCCAACGCGGTGCAGTCGCTGGGCAACAACGTCGACGCGTACGCCGACCTGGTCGCGCCCGACGGCTACTCGAACCAGGACCGCCGCGCCACCACCACGGCGCCGGGTGTGTTCAACCGGATCTACCTGACCGACAAGGAGCCGCTGTCGACTGCGCGGCAGACCCAGGCGGCCACGACCAACCTCTTCTACACGGTCAACTGGCTGCACGACTACTTCTATGACTCGGGCTTCAACGAGGCGGCCGGGAACGCGCAGGACAACAACTTCGGGCGCGGCGGCGAGGATCGCGACCCGCTGCACGCGGAGGCGCAGGACTTCGGCGGCATCAACAACGCCAACATGGCCACCCCGTCCGACGGCCTGAACCCGCGCATGCAGATGTTCCTGTGGACCCCGGTGACCGATCGCGCGCTGACGGTCGAGCCGGGCGCGCTGGAGCTGGCGTCGGGCTCGGCGGCCTTCGGGCCCGCCGAGTTCGATGTGACCGGAGATGTCGCGCTCGGGCTCGACGCGACCCCCCCCGAGGGCGACGCCTGCCAGCCGATCACCAGCGACGTGGCCGGCCGCATCGCTCTCGTCGATCGCGGGACGTGCTCGTTCGCGCTGAAGGCCCTGGCGGCCGAGCAGGCGGGAGCCATCGGCGTCATCGTCGCCAACAACGTGGCAGGGCCGGCGCCCACGATGGGCAACACGGCACCGCCGACGATCGTCAACATCCCGTCGATGAGCGTCACCCTGGACGACGGCAACAACCTCAAGACGCTGCTCGGCCAGGGCGTCGTGAGCGTCCACATGCTCACCGCCATCGTGCCGCCCGGCTTCGACGGCTCGATCGACAACATGATCATCTCGCACGAGTGGGGTCACTACTTCCACCACCGGCTGACCCAGTGCACCACGCTCCAGTGCGGTGCGATGAGCGAGGGCTGGGGCGATTTCATCGCGCTCCACACCATGCTGCGCGAGGGAGACGACCTGGATGGCACGTTCGGCGCCGCGTACTACGCGGACCGCTCGTTCGGCCCCAACGTGGCCTACTTCGGCATCCGGCGCTTCCCCTACTCGGTCGACCCCACGAAGAACGCGCTGACGTTCGGCCACATCCAGAACGCGGCGGTGCTGCCGCCGTTGCCGATCGGAGGCGGCGGCCCCAACTCCGAGGTGCACAACGCCGGCGAGGTGTGGGCGTCGATGCTGTTCGAGTCCTACGTCTCGTTGCAGAAGAACCCGAACCTGCGCACGTTCGCCGAGGTCAGGCGCGCGTTCGCGGACTACCTGGTGCTCGGCCTCCAGCTCGCCCCCGTCGACGCGACCTACACCGAGACGCGCGACGCCATCCTGGCAGCCATCCAGATCCTCAACCCGGACGACCTGACGACCGTCGCCGAGGCGTTCGCCCGGCGCGGAGCCGGCAGCTGCGCGGTGTCTCCGCCGCGCGACTCAACTGTCGATCTGGCGCCGGTGACCGAGAGCTTCGAGGTCAAGCCCAGCATCTCGGTGACCTCGATCCAGCTGGATGACAGCGTGGACAGCTGCGACAACGACGGCATCCTGGATGCCGGTGAGACCGGACAGGTCGTGGTCGAGGTGGCCAACGCGTCGCCGGCCGCTCTGGTCGGGACGACAGTGACCCTCAGCTCGACGACGAGCGGAGTGGTGTTCCCCAACGGGCCGAGCGCGGCCCTGCCCGACGTGTCGTCGTTCGGGAGCCAGTCGGTGGCCATCCAGATCGCTCTGGACGACACCATCACCGACATCGGCGTCCTCGACCTGACCGTCACGGTGGAGAACGCCACGGCCTGCGTGGCGTCGGTGGCCCAGGTGCAGACCGACCGTATCCACGCCGACGAGGTGCCGGAGTCGTCCGCCACCGAGGACGTGGAGGCCAGCTCGCCGCCGTGGAGCAAGACGGGCACCGGGGCGGACATCATCTGGACCCGCGCCGAGCTCGATCCCAGCAGCCACGCGTGGCACGGCGACGACACCGGCGCCGTCACCGACACGCAGCTGACCACCCCGGCGCTGCAAGTGAGCGCGACGGATGACTTCACCATCACGTTCGACCACAGCCACGACTTCGAGGCCGACACCATCCTGTGGGACGGCGGAGTCCTCGAGATCAGCACCGACGAGGGCGTCAGCTGGACCGACATCACGGCGTTCGGCGTCGATCCGGGCTACGTCGGCGTCATCACGGACATCTCGGGCAACCCGCTGGGCGGTCGCAACGGCTTCGCCGCGACCAACCCGTCGTTCCCGGACTTCGACACCGTGTCGCTGAACCTCGGCACGCAGCTGGCGGGACAGAGCGTCCAGCTGCGGTTCCGCATCGGCACCGACGCGTCGACCGGCTTCACCGGCTGGACCATCGACAACATCGCGTTCACGGGCATCGACAACACGCCGTTCACGACGGTGACCCCGCACGCGGGCGTGTGCCAGGAGCCGCCGGTCGCCAATGCCGGTCCCAACCGGCACGTCAACGGAGGCGTCGACGTCATCCTCGACGCGTCGGGCAGCACGGACGCGAACGGGGACCCGATGACGTTCCTGTGGACCCAGACGGCCGGCACGACGGTCGCGCTGCTCAACGCGAGCTCCGCCAACGCGGCGTTCGTGGCCCCGCAGCTGGACGACACCGAGACCCTCACCTTCCAGGTGCAGGTGAGCGATTCGTTCGGCTCGTCGACCGACTCGGTGGATGTCACCGTCCGGAAGACGCACCACGCTGGCGACGGCGATGACGGCAACGGCACCGGCGACGGCAACGGCGATGGCAACGAGGGCGGCAACGGGGGGGCCGGCGGCGACGACGGCGCTGGCAACGGCCACGCCGGCGACGACGACGGCATGGGTTGCTCGGCCGGCTCGGGCCAGAGCAGCCTCCCGTTCGCCCTGTTCCTCGGCCTGGGCTTCGTCGCTCTGCGGCGCCGCCGGAAGTAGGCAGCGGAACGCAGCCGAGCTCTTCGGCTGACACTCACGAGCCCAGCGGCCTCCCGGCTGCTGGGCTCGTTGCTTTTTCGGTCAGCGCGCGGCCAGGCCGTCGCGCAGGCGGCGCACGTCGGCCCGGGTGAGGCCTGCCGTGGCGCGCAGGTGCAGCTCGGTCCGGCCGTCGCCGCCCATCTCGCGGGCGCGCAGGTGCAGCGTGCCGTCGACGTCGACCGTGAAGTCGAGGGCGATCACCACCTGGCCTGCCGGGGCGGCCGGGAGGCCGGAGCAGACGAAGCGGCCGAGCAGGCGGTTGTCGCGGACGTCCGGCGAGTCCCCCTCGTAGACGTCGAGCTCCAGCTCGCGCTGGCCGGGCGCCGTGGTGGCGACGATCTTCTGCTCGCGGCCCGGCACGGTCGTGTTGCGCGGGATCACCTGCTGGTACTTGCCGTTGCCCATGTGGAGGCCGATGGCGCGCGAGGTGACGTCGAGCACCGCGACCGGGTCGGCGGTGCCGTCGAGGACGCCGCCCAGGACCGCCGCGCCCAGCGCCACGACCTCGTGCCGGTTGGCCACGGTCGGCGGCCGACCGAAGATGGCGGCCACCTTGCGCTGCACCGCCGGCATGCGAGTCGCGCCGCCGACCAGCAGCACCTCGTCCAGCTCGGCCGGGCGGAGCCCGCAGCGCGCGGCGCTCTCCAGGCAGGGGGGCTCGAGCAGGTTGAGCAGCGACTCGCTCCACTGCTCCAGCTCCTCGCGGTGGAGCGCGCGGCGGACCTCGAGCGGAGCGCCCTCGTCGTCGGCGAGCGCGACCTCGATGTCGGCCCGCGCCGACTGGCTGAGCTGATGCTTGGCGCCGCGGCACGCGCCCAGGAGGAGCTGCAGCGCCGCCGGATCCGCGGCCAGGTCGACGTCGTGCTGCTGTCCGATCTCCTCGAGCAGGTGGTCGAGCACGAGGCGGTCCACGTCGTCGCCGCCGAGGAACAGGTCGCCCGACGTCGAGATGACCTCGACCACTCCCTGCTCGACCACGACGATGGAGACGTCGAAGCTGCCGGCGCCCAGGTCGCACACGGCGAGGCGGCGGTCGGGACCGCGGTGCGCGCCGGCTCCCAGCACCGCGGCGGTCGGCTCGTTGATCAGGCGACGCACCGTGAGGCCGGCGATCTCGCCCGCGTCGCGGGTCGCGCGCCGCTGCTCGTTGTCGAAGCGAGCCGGCACCGCGATGACCGCCTCCGCGATGGGCTCGTCCAGGTACGACTCGGCGGCGAGGCGCAGCTCGCGCAGGACCAGCGCGCTCAGCTCGGGCGGCGACAGGGCCAGGCCGCGCGCGGTCAACCAGGCGTCGCCGTTTGGCGCCGCCGCCAGCGCATAGGGCAGCCACGGCGCCAACCTCTCCACCTCGGGGTCATCGAAGCGGCGGCCCATGAGCTGCTTGAAGCCGCGCAGACGCAGCCTCTCCTCGCCCCGGTTCGCCGCACGCTCCGCGCGCGCGCCGGCCAGCATCTCCGGCTCCCCGCCGGGCCCGTCGACCAGCGACACCAGCGACCGGATCGCGACGCCCGCCGCGCTGCCGGGGATGATGATCGGCTCGCCGGCATTGCCCATCGCTGCGACCGCGGACGTGTCGGTGCCGAGATCGATGCCGATGGTGCGACCGGCCTGTGCGGGCCGCGTCATGTCGAGAACGCGCCGCCCCGCGTCACTTGAAGAGCCTCCTCAGCAGCCCCGCCTTCCTCGCGCTCTCCGATCGCGTCCTCTCCATCGCTGCCCGGGCCTCGGCGAGGCCGGGGTCGTGGGCCAGCGCCACCTCGAGCTGTGTGCGCGCGTCGACCGCCTTGCCCTCGGCCAGGAGCGCCTCGGCCGAGGCCAGGTGGTAGAGTGCGCGGGCGCTCCGGTTGCGCGGCTCGCGACGCAGCGATTCGGCCAGGATCTCCCGGGCCCGCGCCCACTCGCCGGCGGCGATGAAGTCGCGCGCCTCGGCCATCACCTCTGCGGCCGGGCGCGGCGGGTTGATGCCGGTCGCCGCGCGGAAGGAGCGGCCGCCCGATTCGGAGCCCGGGCGCCGCGGCAGCTGGTACGGTGGCGAGGTCTGACGGCCGGGCGACGGCGACGGCGGGATCTCCACGTCGTCGGCGTCGGCGCCGTCGGCTTCGGGCGCGTGCGCACCCATGTCGCCGAAAAGGCCGTCGCTGGTCAGCGGCTCCGGTGGTGGTGCGGCGGATCGAGGCAAGGGCGGCGGGCCCCCGCGCGGCGGCGGCGGCGGACGCGAGGCGGCACGCGGGGACGGAGTCGCCGTCGGCACGCGCCCCGGCTCGTCGAGCACCCCCGCCGGCCCCTCGAGCGCGCGCCCCGCCCTCTCGTGCAGGCGCGCGGGCGCTGCGGGCGCACGCGGCCCGTCGAGCGCGTCCCCTGGCCCCGAGGGCGCGCGCGGCCCGTCGAGCACGCCCCCCGGCCCCGCGGGCATGCGCCCCCACCCGTCGAGCGCGCCCCCCGGCCCGGCCGGTGAGCGCGGCCCGTCGAGCGCGCCCCCCGGCCCGGCCGGTGAGCGCGGCCCGTCGAGCGCGCTCCCCGGCCCGGCCGACGCGCGCGGCCCTTCGAGCGCGCCCCCTGGCCCCGCGGGCATGCGCGGCCCGTCGAGCGCGCCCCCTGGCCCCGAGGGCATGCTCGCCCGCCCATCGGCTGACGACGACGGACGCGCGGTGCCGGGCGCAGGCATGGACGCCCGCGCGAGCGGCGCCGCTGCTGCGGTCGGCTCGGGGGTCGCGCGGCCGTCGCCCAGGTCGTCCATGCCGGCCATCCAGCCGCGGTGTGGGAGGAGGTCGGGGCCGACCGCGATGGCGCTGCCGCTGGCCACCGCGTCGTCGCGCATCCGCTCGTAGGCGCGGTTGACGTGGATGAACACCTCGCCGGCCAGGTGCTGGATCGCGGCCGAGCGGTGGTGCGCGAAGCCGTCCGGGTGCAGCTGCTTGGTGAGCGAGAAGTAGGCGTCGCGGATCTCGGTCGCGTCGGCGTCCCGGCGCACGCGCAGGATCTGGTGCGCGGCCGTGTCGTGCATGCGGCGCAGCTCGGCGGCGAGGGCCTCGAACACCGGCCGCGCCGCCGCCGGGACCTGATCGACCGAGGGCACCAGCGGCGGCTCCACCAGCTCGTCGACCGGTGCGTCGGTCGGGAGCGGCGGCGGGATCGCGTCGTCGGCGAGGTGCTCGGGCGCCGCGCTCATCGGCGGCGCGCTCGAGCGCGAGCGGGGCCGCGGGGCCGCGGGGCCGGCGCTGCCCTGCGCCTGCTCGCGCCGCGCCTCGGCCACCAGCGTCTCGAGCCGGCTCCTCACCGCCCGCGTGAGACCGATCATGCGCAGGCGCACGGCCGACTTCTTGCCGTCGCTGGCCGGGACCGCCTGCTCCACCTCAGCGTCGAGCGCGACGATGAGCTCGTCGGGCAGCTCGAGCGCGAGCGTGATGATCTCGCCCCGGGCGGGATGGAAGGGCACGCGGGCGCTCAGCCCGCCGCCGTCCTTGACCTTGCGGCTGTAGAACGCCTCGACGTGATCCCAGGTCGGGCACTTGAGGACGAGCGAGCGCGCCATCCTCCGCTTCACCGGCGCCCCCCCGGCACCATGGCTTCGGCGCGGACGAGGGCGGCGCGCAGGATCGGGTTGTCCGGCTCGGCCGACAGCGCGATGTGCAGGTTCATGACCGCCGCCTTGCCGTCGCCGCTGTCCATCGCCTGCTGGGCCAGCTGGTAGAACTTTCGCGCGTGCGCGTCGGTCACGCCCTCCGGGGCGCGCGGCTTGACCTTGGCGCCCGGCGCCATGCGCATGCTGCCAGCCGCCAGCGAGCGGTCGTACTCGCTCCGCCTGGCCGGATCGCTCAGCACCCGGTAGGCCTCGACCACGCGCGAGAACACGGTGGTCAGGCGCTGGCGGAAGGCCGCGTCGCCCTCCTCGCCGTGAATGTCGGGGTGCAGGCGCGCGGCCAGCTGGTAGTAGGCGTCGCGGATCTCCGCCTCGGTGGCGGCCGACGACATGCCCAGCACCCGGTAGTAGTCGGTCTGGTCCATCGCCGCGTAGGCGCGATCGACGAACTGCTCGATGGCGGCGCGCATCCGTTCGGCGGTCATGGCTTCTGCTTCACAGGACGCTCGGGAGCGATTCGCCCAGCGGGTTGCCAGGGCCCCCCTCGTCACGGGTCGGGGCGCCGATCACCTGCATGGTGGCGCGGGTCTCCTGGCTGGTCACGTTGTCGCGCGCGCGCACGCTGAGGATGCCGTCGCCGTCGATGACGAAGGTGACCTCGATGACCGTCTCGCCGCGCGGCCGCGGCGGGAGGCCGTCGAGCGTCAGCATGCCGAGCCGTTCGTTGTCGGCGAACACACGCGCCTCCCCCTGCGACACCTGGATGTTCACCTCGGTCTGGAAGTCCTTGCTGGTGGTGAACCGGCGCGTGCGCTCGACCGGCACCGGTGTGTTCTTCTCGACGATGGTCTCGTTGTAGCCGCCCGCCACGGCGATCCCGAGCCCGCGCGGGCAGACGTCGAGCAGGAGCGAGTAGAAGCGGGCGGGGTCGAGCCCGCCGGAGATGAGCGCCGCCGCCTGCAACGCGGCCCCGTAGGCCACCGTCTCGTCCGGGTTGATGCGGGCCTGCGGGTTGCGGCCGAAGTAGTCGGCGACCTTGCGGCGGACCAGCGGCACCCGCGTCGACCCGCCGACCAGGATGAGGTCGCTCAGCATGGTGGCGCTGAAGCCGGCCGACACCAGCACCTCCTGGCAGCCCTGGATGCTGCGCTCGACGTACGGCTCGATCAGAGTCTCGAGCTCGCCGCGCGTGATGTCGAAGTCGAGCGGGATGGCCATCCCGCCCTGGCCGACCGCCAGGTCGTGGATGGTGCCGGCCGCGGCGTCCTCCTCCGACAGCACGCACTTGATCTGCTCACACGCCGTGGTCAGACGCGACCAGGCCTCGAGGTTGTCGCGCAGATCGATGCGCTCCTGCTCCATGAAGTCGGCGGCGAGGCGGTTGACCAGCACGCGGTCGAAGTCGTCGCCGCCGAGGAACGAGTCGCCGCCGGTGGCGAGGACCTCGAAGATCTTGTCGCGGATCTGCAGCACGGTGACGTCGAAGGTGCCGCCGCCCAGGTCGTAGATGGCCAGCTTGGCGTCGAGCGCGCGCCCGAAGCCATAGGCCAGCGCCGCCGCGGTCGGCTCGTTGAGGATGCGCATGACCTTGAGGCCGGCCAGCTCGCCGGCGTACTTGGTCGCCTGCCGCTGGGCGTCGGTGAAGTTGGCCGGCACCGTGATGACCGCCTTCGACACGGGGACGCCCAGATGCGCCTCCGCGCAGCGCTTGAGGTGGCTCAGCACGAACGAGGAGATCTCGGGGACCGTGTAGCGCTTGCCGCGGATCACGACCAGCGGCTGCTCGTTGGGCCCCTCCTCGCACTGGTACGGCAACGTGCTCATCGCCAGGCGAACGATCGGGTTGCGGATGCTCTGCCCGATCAGACGCTTGACCGAGTACACCGTGTTGCGCGGGTCGATGTGCCGACGCGCGCGCGCAGGAAACCCGACCACCACCTCGCCGCTCGGAACGAAGCCGACCACCGATGGGTGGAGGCGGTTGCCGCGCTCGTCAGGGATGACCTCGACCCGGTTGTCGCGCAGCGTCGCCACCACCGAGTTGGTGGTCCCGAGATCGATGCCGATGACTGCTTCCACTCTTCCCCCCCGCCGGGCCCCCTGCGCATCACGATAGCAACCAGCTGGCCCGGCGGTCCAGCGTCGTGCCGTCCGGGCTCCAGAGAGGTCAGTGCACCGGCTCGCCCGCCTCGGCGCGGCTGCGCCTGCGCGCCTTTCCCGACCGCCGCGCCGCCTGCTTGGTGAGCGTCACCTCCCGGGCCAGGTTCGCGACGACCGGCCCTCCCGGTCCGGACAGGAACCACTCCTCGGCGCGGACGGCCGCGAACCCGGGCCGGAACCCCTCCTTCAAGACCTTGAGCTGGTAGTCCTGCCCCGCCTCCAGCCCGCTGATGGTCGCGCGCGGCGTGAAGCCGATGAGGAGCCACACCCGCGCACCTGGCGGGTCCGACTCGATGTGCACCACGCCGCGCCCGCGCGGGCCCGCCGGCGGATCCGCACCCTCGCGCGCCTGCGGAAACGGCGGCACCGGCGACGGCGGCGGCCCCGGCACGAGATCCGCCGAGACGCGCGCGCGCAGGGAGCCGCCGTCCTCCTTCCACTGGTAGCCGGTCACTCGCAGGTCGTGCGGCCGATAGCCGTCGTGCTCGAGGCGCAGCTCGTGCACCATCGCCGCCGACAGCGGCAGCGAGTCGACCGGCGTGCTCCCGAGCAGCAGCCACACCGCGGCGTCCGGCTCGGCGGCGGTGACCGTGATCTCACCCGGCCTGGGCTGCGCCGCCTCGTGGCGCGCGAGCGCCTCCTGCCGCTCCCGCTCGGCGTCCCTCTCCTCGCCCGCCCGGCGACTCGCGCCGAACAGGCCGGTGCGCGTGTAGAGGACGGTGCCCAGCGCCGCGAGCGCGAACGCGCACAGCGACGCCCACACGAGCGCGCGCGGCGGCCGCCAGCGCGGGCGCGGCACCAGCGCTCCGTCGATGCCGGCCGCGTCCAGGTGGCGCGTGACCGAGCCGGGTCGCGGCAGCGCCGGCCTCGGTAGCGGCGTGATGTCGTCGTCGACGACGCCGCCGCCGTGGACGCCGCCGTGGACGCCGACGCGGTCGTCGTCGAGGCCGCCCTGGACGCCGCCCTGGACGCCGCCGTGGACACCGACGCGAACGAGCGGGGCGGGCGAGGCCGCGGCGAACGGGGCGAGCGAGGCCGGGGCGAGCGCGGGCGGCGGAGGCGCGGGCGCGGCCGCCACCTGGTACGGCGCGCGATCGCGAACCGGCGCGCTCATGACGTCCACCTCGTCGAGGCGCAGGAGGCCCGAGAGGTCCAGCTCGCCGCGCAGCGGGCGCCGCGGGTCGACCTCGGTCATGTCGGCCGCGTCGCGCTCGCGATCGTCGTCGGCGGCCAGCCGCGCGAGGAGGTCGTCGGTCTCGCCGTGCAGCGCCGCGTCCGCCGCGGCCAGGCGCTCGGCCACGAACGCCGCCACCTCGACCGGCGACGCCACCGGGCAGCGATCGGCGGCGATGGCCTCCTCGAGCAGCTCCTCCAGCTCGCTCGCGTTGATGAGGCGCGAGCCCGGGTGCGTGGCCAGCGAGCGCTCGATGACCTGGCGCAGCGCGGGCGGCGCCCGCAGCTCGCCTGGCGGCGGGTGACCCTCGAGGAGCTCGAACAGGAGCGCGCCCGCCGCGTAGACGTCGCCCAGCTCGCTGGCCTGCTGGCCGAGCGCCAGCTCCGGCGCGAGATGTCCGCTCAGCTCGTGCAGGAGCGCGAGGTCGCCGGTCTCGGCCGCGGTCGCGACCAGCGCCCACGCGACGCCGAAGTCGGCCAGCCTGACCGCGCCGTGAAAATCGATGAGCACGCTGCGCGCGTGCACCGCTCCGTGCACGACGCGCAGGCTGTGGGCGAACGCGAGCCCCTCGACCGCGCCGAGGCCGATGGCGAGCGCGATGTCGGGCGGCAGCCGCCCGCCCGAGCGCGCGACCAGCTCGCTCAGGCTGACCGGGCCGCTCACCGGGTCGGTCACCACGACCATGTGGTCGCCGCTGCGGCCGACCTGGCGCGGTGCGACCACGTGCGGGTGGTCGAGCGGCACCATGCGCTCGCCGAAGTGGACGAGCGCGCGCACGAAGGCCGGCCGGGCGGCCAGGTGCGGATCCACGTGGAGGATGCGGGCCTCCTTGCCGGCCCCGCTCAGCGCCCGGTAGAGCTCACCAAAAACCCCCGTCCCGAGCCGCTGCTGGTAGGAGTACCCCCCGAACGAGCGCTCCGACACCGATCAATGATACAGGAGCCAGAAGTGGATCCGGAGCCAGGGCTCGACAAAGAGATAGGCCAGCGCCGCCGCGGCGAGGAAGGGGCCAAATGGGATCTCGACGTGGCGCAGCTTCTGTGGGGCCGGCCCCGCGTCGCCCTCGGTCCCCTCGTCGCTCGCCTCGCCCGGGTCACCCCCGCCGGCATCGCGCTCACCCGCCTCGCCCTCGTCGCCCACGCCGCCCGCCCCGCCCGCCTCGCCCGCCTGCCCTGCCGGCCCGGTTTCGCGCGCGCGCGACCACACCAGGTACGCGCCGCCGATGATCGATCCCAGGATGGAGCCGAGGAAGAGGGACGTCGCCACCGCCTGCCACCCGAGGTAGGCACCCACGATGGCGAGCAGCTTTCCGTCTCCGTAGCCCAGGCCGCGGCGGCGCGTCAGTAGATGGTAGCCGTCGGCGACCAAGCGGATGATGCCGTAGCCGGCCGCCGCGCCGATGAGGCCGTCGGCCCAGCCGCGCTCGGGCAGCAGCAGGCCAAGCCCGTAGAAGATCGGGATCGCCGGATAGGTGACGAGGTTGAGGATGAGCTTGGTGTCGAGATCGATGAACGAGATCACCACCAGCACGAACACGAACGCGGCGGCGATGGCGAAGCGCGTGAGCCGGAGCTCCATCGGCTCATCCGGGAACAGCAGCACCACCTCGAGGTGATAGACCGCCGCGAACAGCATCGCGGTGGCCCCCTCGACCAGCGCGTAGCGCCCGGAGAAGCCACCGCCACAGCTGCGGCAGCGCCCGCGCAGGATGAAGTAGCTCGCGATCGGGATGTTGTCGTACCACCGGACGGGGGCGCCGCAGCGCGGGCAGTGCGAGCCGGGTCGCACCACCGAGCGGCCGTGCGGGTGCTCGTCGCTCGGCGGCCAGCGCACGATGCAGACGTTGGCGAAGCTGCCGAACAGCGCCCCCAGGACCGCCGCCAGCGCGTGGCCGGCCCATCCGAGCAAGCTGAGCTCGAGAGCGCCCGCGGGCTCCAGGGCCATCGCGAGCACGGTAGCGCGGTTGACCGGCGCCGTCGAGGAAGCTATTAAAATGAAAGTGATGGCGTGGAGACAGCCCTGATCGCCCCCGCGCGGCGCGCTCGGCCGGCTCTCCTCCGCGCGGCGCTCGCCTGCGCCATCGCGGCTGCACCCGCCGCGTGCGGCTCCGGCGACGGTCGACCCGACGACGAGCTGTCGGGACTGGTCCACGCGCCGAAGCCCGCGCCGGCCACCGTCGATGTCGCGCGAGCGTCGCGCGATCTCGGCGAGCTCATGCGCGCCGCCACCTTCACGCACGCGCAGGTGGGCGCGCTGCTCGGGCCGCACACGGTCACCGGCAAGTCGCACACCGAGGTGCACGAGAAGGGCTCGGTCATCGAGGCGATCGACGACGAGATGGGCATCGAGCTCGACGCCAAGGGAAACTTCCACGCCCAGGTCGACAACTCCAAGGAGTACGGGCGCGACGTCTACCTGGTCGACGGGTGGCTGTACCAGAGGCCGCGCTACGGAAAGTTTCATCGCCGCCGCCCCAACGACGACGGCGAGCCGGCGCGCATCCGCGGCGAGATCTTCGGCAGCGTGGCGGCCACCCTCGACATCCTCGCCCCCGGCGTCGATCTCACCGCCGGCGGTGAGGCCACCGTCGCCGGTCGCAAGGGGCGCGTGGTCAAGCTCTCCCCCGCGCGCGAGCAGCGCAAGGCGCCGCGGCAGGTCCTCACCCAGCGCAAGTGGCGCGAGTCGGTCACCGTGCACGACGCCGGCGGCGAGCTGGTGCTGGACGAGAAGACCGGCGTGGTGCTGCGCGCCGTCCTGCAGGGGACCGTCGCGTTTCAGCGCGAGGGCCGCTCGTTCGAGATGCGCCTCGAGACCCGCCAGGAGCTGGGCAGCTTCGGTGCGGTCGAGGAGGTGGCGCCTCCCGCGCCCGAGCTGGTGGTGATGGAGACGCAGCAGCGCCACGAGCTGGACGAGCGCGATTCCCTGCTCGAGGGAATCGCGCCTCCGGCGGCGCGCACCCGCAGCTCCGGCGGCCCGCAGTAGCCCACCGAGGGCGAGCCGGGCCAGGCCTCGGGCCTGAACAGATGTTACAGTTCGATCGATGCCCGCGGAGCTGACCCACAACCGCGCCTACATGGCCGCAAACCGGCGGCTCATCATCGGGCGATCGCTGGTCGCGGCCGCGGCGGGCGGGCTGCCCGTCCCCGTGGTGGAGGACTGGCTGGTCTCGCGCGTGCAGCGCGGGACCATCCGCAAGATCGCGGACTCGCGCTCGGTGGACGCCGACGATCAGGCGGTGCGCGCGGTGGCCGACGGCTCCCAGCGCCCGCCCGACTGGGCCGAGATCGCGACCGGCACCGTGCTCTCGCGCCTCCTGGCCCGCCAGTGGCGGCGGCTGCTCCTGGTCTACCTCGTGGCGCGGCGCGCACAGTCGGCCACGCGTGCCTTCCTGGTCGGCTCGCTGTTCGATCACTACTGCGCGCGCCTGCACGTCGGCATGGGCCTGGACGGCCCGCGCGGGATCGAGCTGCGCGCGCTCATCGACCGGGCCATCGCCGAGACGCCGGGCGGCATCGGCCACCGCATGTTCCGCCGCGGCGCGCTGGGCGCGGCGCGGGTCGCGGCCCGCGCGCCGCTCAAGCTGGCCGACGCGGTGACCGGCGGCATGGTGCGCCGGCTGCTCAGCAAGAACCACGAGGTCGATGCGGTCCAGGTCGTCGACGAGGCGATCGAGCAGCAGCTCGATGCCAGGAAGAGCTTCCTGTCGCGCTCGGCCGCGGCGCTGGAGCTGCAGCTGGCGGCCGAAGCCAATCCGTACATCGAGCGGCTGCTCGACAACTTCGAACAGATCTGGCGCGAGCGCCAGGCCGCGGCCGCGCCCCCGCCAGGCGGCGACGAGCCCCGCTCCACCTGATCGCGCATCCGGGCGGGCCAGGTGGCGAGCGAGATGAGCGAATCGACCGGAACCGGGCCGGGGTCTGGATCTGGCCCCGGGCCCGAGCGAGAGGCGCTGCGGCGCGCCCGCCGCGTGGTGGTCAAGGTGGGCAGCCGGGTCCTCGCCGACAGCCCGGTCGAGCGTCCGGCCGCGATCGCCGCCGAGGTCGCCGAGCTTCGCGCCGCGCCCGAGCGTCGCGAGGTGGTCGTGGTCAGCTCCGGCGCCATCGCGCTCGGCCGCGGAGTGCTCGGCCTGGCGCGCCGCCCGCGCGACCTGCCCACCCTGCAGGCCGCGGCCGCGGTCGGCCAGACGCGCCTCATGCAGAACTGGGAGCAGGGCTTCGCGGTCCACGGGCTTCACACCGCGCAGGTGCTGCTCACGCACGACGATCTCGGCGACCGCCGCCGCTTCCTCAACGCGCGCAACGCCCTGCGCGCCATGCTCGACGCCGGCGTGGTCCCGGTGATCAACGAGAACGACACGGTGGCGGTGGACGAGATCCGCTACGGCGACAACGACCTCCTCGCCGCGCTGGTCTGCAACCTTATCAGCGCCGACGCGCTCGTCATCTTGACCGACGTCGACGGGCTGCACGACGCGCCGCCGGCCGAGGGCGGCCTCCGCATCCCGCTGGTGCTCGACATCGATCTGATCGGGCAGAGCGGGCTCGGGCCGGTCGGCCGCGCCGCAGACGCCGCCCTGCTGTCCGCGCCGGGCGGCGCGCACGAGCCGCGCACACACGGCGGCCACGATGCGCGCGGCGGGCACGACGAGCGCGACACGAGGTGGCGCACGGCAGGCGCCGATCCGGCCGGGCCCGGCTCCGGCGGCATGGCGTCCAAGGTGCAAGCCGCCCGCAGCGCGGCTCGCAATGGCGTGGCCACGGCGGTGGTGGCGGGCGCGCGCCCGCACATCCTGCGCGACGCCCTCTCGGGCGCCGACGTCGGGACCCTCTTCGTCCCCTCGCGCGATCGCATGTCGAGCCGCAAGCACTGGATCGCTTACGGCCCGCGCCCGGCAGGCCGCGTGATGGTCGACGCCGGCGCCCACGCCGCGCTCGCGCGTCAGGGCAGGAGCCTCTTGCCCGCCGGCATCGTGTCGGTCGAGGGCTCGTTCGATCTGGGCGAGATCGTCAGCCTCGTGAACGAGCAAGGTTTGGAATTCGCACGCGGATTGGCCGGATATGCAGCTTCAGACCTGCGCCGACTCAAGGGCTTGCAATCGTCGGATATCGAGGCAACACTCGGATATAAGTATCTCGACGAGGTAATTCACCGAGACGACCTCGTACTTCTTTGACGCGAACCGCGCTCAAGTCCTCCGGAGTGGCCGACCTGGCCCACGCAGCCAGGGAGGCAGCCCACGCGCTGGCAAAGACCGACGCCGCGCGCCGTCAGTTCACCCTCGACAGGGTAGCCGGCTCGCTGCGCGCCCAGGCCGACGCGATCCTCGCCGAGAACGCGGCCGACGTGGCCGCGGCGCGCGCGGCCGGCATCGCCGGCGCGATGCTCGACCGCCTGCAGCTCGACCGCGAGCGCCTGGATGGGATGGCGCGCGCGGTCGAGGAGATCGCCGCCATGCCGGAGGTGGTCGGCCGGGTCGACGCGCGCTGGCAGCGGCCCAACGGGCTCGAGGTCACGCGCGTGCGCATCCCGCTCGGGGTCATCGCGATGATCTACGAGTCGCGACCCAACGTCACCACCGACGCCGCCGCGCTGTGCCTGAAGACCGCCAACGCGGTCATCCTGCGCGGCGGCTCGGAGTCGTTCCGCTCCAACCAGGCGCTGGGGCGGGTCTTGGCGGCCGCGCTCGAGACGAGCGGGCTGCCGCCCCGTGCCGTGCAGGTCATGCCGACCGCGGAGCGCGCCGCGCTCTACGAGCTGCTCGCGTGCGAGCGCGACATCGATCTCGTCATCCCGCGCGGCGGCGAGGGGCTCATCCGCGCCGTGGTCGAGCACTCGCGCATCCCGATCCTCAAGCACGACCGCGGCGTGTGCCACGTGTACGTGCACGCCGACGCCGACCCCGACCAGGCGCTCGCCATCTGCGAGAACGCCAAGGTGCAGCGGCCGGGCGTGTGCAACGCGGCCGAGACCTTCCTCATCGACCGCGCCATCGCCGCGTCGTTCGCGCCGCGGCTGTGCCTGCGCATGGCCGAGCTCGGCGTCGAGGTGCGCGGCGACGAGGCCACGCGCGCGCTGGGCGGCGCGGCGGTGCGCGCGGCCAGCGAGGCGGACTGGGACGCGGAGTACCTGGCCAAGATCGTCGCCGTGCGCGTGGTCGACGATCTGGCCGCGGCGGTCGAGCACATCGAGCGTCACGGCTCCAACCACACCGAGGCGATCGTGACCCGGGACGCGGGCGCGGCCGAGCGCTTCGCGCGCGAGGTCGGCTCGTCCACCGTGCTGGTCAACGCATCGACCCGCTTCGCCGACGGCGGCGAGCTCGGCCTGGGTGCCGAGATCGGAATCTCCACCAGCAAGCTGCATGCCTATGGACCGATGGGAGCAGAGGGGCTCACGACCACCAAGTTCGTCGTGAGAGGAGACGGCCACATCCGCGGCTGACGACCTGATGGGACAACGTGGTCCCGACCGGAGGCACGTGAGGAATACCCAGCCACAAGATCGAATCCATCCCGACGACCTCGACCACGCGGGTCGTGCGCCCTTCGATGCGCTGGAGGGCGCCAAGCTGGCGCTCGAGGCGGCGCTCGACAAGAAGGCGCTCGAGCCGTCGCTGCTCGACGTGCGCGCGCTTTGCTCCTACACCGAGTACATCCTCATGGTGAGCGGGCGCTCGGATCGGCAAGTGGACGCCATCGCCGACGCGGTGACCCAGGTGCTCAAGCAACAGGGGCGGCGCCCGCTCGGGGTCGAGGGCGTGACGTCCGGGCAGTGGGCGCTGCTCGACTTCGGCGATCTGGTGGTGCACGTCTTTCTCCACCCGGTGCGCATGCACTACGACCTCGAGAGCCTGTGGCACGAAGCGCCGCGGGTGCCGATCGAGGTGCCGGACGAGGCACGCGCCACGCCCGACGACCTCTACTAGGAGCACGAGCGGCCGCCGCCGGGTTCAGGGGGAAGCCTGCGAGTCTCGATCCTCGCCGTCGGGCGTCTGAAGGAGGACTACCTGCGCGCCGCCGAGGCGGAGTACGTGCGTCGCCTGCGCCCCTACTGCCACCTCGCCGTCGAGGAGGTGAAGGACGAGGCGGCTCTGCTCAAGGCGGTGCCCGACGGCGCGCTGGTGGTCGCGCTCGACCAGACCGGCGACATCGTCACCAGCGAGGACCTGGCGGCGCGCCTGCTCGGGCGCGAGGAGCTGCACGGCGGCGGCCGCGCGATCGCGTTCGCCATCGGCGGCGCCGACGGCCACACCGACGCCGTCCGGCGCCGCGCCGGTCGCACGATCGCGTTCGGCCGCATCACGATGGCCCACCGCCTCGTGCGCGTGGTCCTGCTCGAGCAGCTCTACCGCGCCTTCACCATCCTGCGCGGCCACCCCTATCATCACTGACGCCGGCGCGGCGGGCGCCGCCGACCGGCCGAGCTACTTCGGCAGGTGGGCGTCGTTGAAGGCAGCCCACACCTCGAGCATGTGCTGCACGTGGGCCGGCTCCTGGAAGCCGTGCGGCTCGCGCGGGTACGCCCACATGGTGACGTCGACGCCGAGGTCGCTGAGCGCGCGGTAGAGGATCTGCGAGTTGACGAAGCCGACCCGCGGATCTTCCTGACCGTGGATGATGAGGGTCGGCGTGCGCGCGCCCTTGAGGTAGCGGATCGGGCTGGACCGATCGAAGGTGATCGGCTGGTTGAACGGGCGCCCCTTGAACTCCCAGTCGGCCACGATGCCGTGGTTGATGTCGCTGGTCACGTACTGCACGGCGACGTCGACCACGCCGGCGCCCACCATGATGGCGCGGTAGCGCACCGCGTGCCCCAGGGTCCAGGCCGAGAGATAGCCGCCCCACGACCAGCTGCCGTAGAAGAGCCGATCCGGGTCCGCCGCGCCGCTGGCGATGAGGTGGTCGACGCCGGACTCGATGTCCATGAACTCGATGTCGCCCAGGCGGCCGCGGTTGGCCTCGTAGAACGCGCGCCCGTAGCCGATGCCGCCGCGGTAGTTGGGGCGGAAGACCGAGTAGCCGCGGGCGGCGAAGTACTGCGACCAGGCGCTCCACGCGTTCGACGAGACGCCGTCGGGGCCGCCGTGCGGGATGACCAGGAGCGGCGGCGCGGCGCCTCCGCCGTTCGATGTGCGGGTGAGCAGGCCCTCGAGCTCGGTGCCCTCGCGGTTCTTCCACCTGACCAGCTCGGTCGGGGCCGCGCTCCAGCCGGCGATCTGCGGGTTGAGCGCGGCCACCACCTTGGCCCTGCCGCTCGCGAGATCGATGACCAGCGCCTCCGACGGATCGCCCGGCCCGGCGGCGTCGGCCACCGCGAAGCGGCCGCGCTGGTCGCCTGCCATGCGCGCCATGATGTGCTCGCCGCGCGGCAACTCGGTCGCCTTGCCGCCGCCCACCGGGAGGCGATGGAGCGCCGTGCGCGTGCGCGCGAGGGACGCGGCGACCAGCGCGCGCGAGCCCGACCAGGCGAAGCCGACCATGGTGAGATCGAGCCCGGCCGCCACATCGACCGGGCGGGCCGACGGCGCCCCGGCCCGCACGACCCGCAGCGCGTCGATGTGGCTGAAGCCGGTCGGGGTGGTGGCGTAGGCCAGGTAGCGGCCGTCCGGCGACCACTCGAGCATCGGGATCGGCGCCCCGACCTTCTCGACCTCGCGCTCGATGTGGCCGTCGGTCGCGCGCACGAGCAGGAGGCGGTTGCGGGTGAAGACGGTGTGCGGGTCGGCCGAGGCCGCGGTGACCAGCGCGAAGGTCTTGCCGTCGGGCGACTGGCGGAACGCCACCACCGTGTCGGTGCCCGGGTTGATGTGGCGCGGCGCGCCGCCCTCGCGCCCGACCACGAACAGGTGCACCTGCTCCCACTCGCGGTCCCAGGCCACCGCGCCGCCTCGCCGCCAGCGCGCCTCCTTCTCCGCGTCGCCGCGCGGGCGCGGGGCCAGGAAGGCGAACCCGCGCCCGTCCGGGATCCAGGTGAACGCCTGCGGCGCGAAGTCGCCGATGTCGACCCGCCGCGCCTCGCCGCCGCCGAGGTGGAGGACGTGGAGCGCCGGCTTGTCGTCGCCGTGCCCGCGCAGGAAGGCCAGGTCGCGCCCGTCGGGCGAGAAGCGCGCCGACTGCACCGGGTCGTCGCCGAACGTGAGCTGAAGCGGCTCGCCGCCGCGGCGATCGACCAGCCACAGCTGCTGCTCCACCTTCCACCCGCCCTTGGTGTCGTCGGGGGACGGCTTCGCCGCCGGATCGAAGCGCGGCGCGCGCACGACGAAGGCCACCCGGCTGCCGTCGGGCGCGATCGCGATGTCGCGCAGGGCGCGCAGCTCGGCGATGTCGTGGGGCAGCGGCCGCGCGTCGGTGCGCAGCCCGGGCGATCGCACGGGGGGCGACGCGGGCCACGGCGCGCCGGTCGCCCCTGCCATCGGGCTCGCGGCGGCGGGCGACGCCGGCGACGGCCCGGCCTCACCAGCGCACGCGGCGACGGCGAGCGCGAGGGCGACGGCCATGGCGACGGTGAGGACGGCGGACAGGAGCGCACGCGGGGCACGCGATGGCGATGGCACGGGCGCAGGATACATGAGCCGCGGCCCGGCGCGGCCGGCTCGTCGCGACCGCCCCGGCGCAGCCGGCCCCGGCCCGGCCGGCCACGACGCGGCCGACGCAACGCCGCGTCATCGGGTCCGACATGGCTGCGTGCGGCCGCTCGCCCTCTTCTCGCGCCTCCTCGACGTCGTGTACGCACCGGCCTGCGCGGCCTGTGACCAGCCCATCGCGGCCGGCGCCGGCCTGTGCGAGGCCTGCGCGGTATCGCTGGTGGCCCTGGCCGCGCGCTGTCCGCGCTGCGCGCGGCCGGTGGCCGGCCCCGTCGACATCACGTGCCGCAGGTGCCGCCGGCAGCCGCCGCCGTTCGCCGCCATCGCGGCGCCGTTCGTGTACGGCGGCGAGCTGGCCGCCGCGCTGCGTCGGCTCAAGTTCGGCGGGCGGCGCGACGTGGCCCGGACCCTGGCCCCGCTCCTCGGACCGCTCCTGGCCGAGGTCGCGGCCGGCTGCGACCTCATCGTGCCGGTGCCGCTCCACTGGCGCCGCATGGCGCGGCGGGGCTTCAACCAGGCCGCGCTGCTGGTGCGCCACGCGCGGACCTCCTCCTCGCCGCCGGTCGATCAGCTCTCGCTCCGCCGCGTGCGCGCGACCGCGCCGCAGACCGGGCTCGACGCGCGCGCCCGCCGGCAGAACGTCGCCGCCGCCTTCGCGGTCGGGGCGCGCCGGCGCGCCCGCGTGGCCGGCCGCCGCGTCCTCCTGGTCGACGACATCGTCACCACCGGCGCGACCATGGCGGCCGCGGCCGCCGCCCTGCGCGCGGCCGGCGCCCGCTCGGTGGCCGGCTTCTGCGCCGCGCGCGCGGATTCGTGATCGGGTAAGGTCCCCGCCCATGAGCGCGAAACCCGGCAAGGCGGGGAAGAAGCGCGTCCAGGAAGGCGTGAAGGTCCTGGTGCGCAACCGGCGCGCTCGCCACGACTACGACATCGACGAGACCATCGAGGCCGGCATCGCGCTGGAGGGCTCCGAGGTCAAGTCGCTGCGCGATCAGCGGGCCTCGATCGCCGAGGGCCACATCGCCATCCGCAACCGCGAGGCCTGGCTGGTCGGCGTGCAGATCCAGGAGTACCCGTGGGCCCACATCCGCACCCACGCCCCGACGCGCGACCGCAAGCTGCTCCTCCACCGGCGCGAGATCGACAAGCTCGAGACCAAGCTCACCCAGCGCGGCTACACCCTCGTCCCGCTCGCCTTCTACGTCAAGGACGGCCACATCAAGCTCGAGCTCGGCGTCGCCCGCGGCAAGCGCCAGTACGAGAAGCGGGAGAGCCAGAAGGAAGCCGAGGCAAAGCGCGAGATCGATCGCGCGATGCGCCGGCGCTGAGAGGGCCAGCCCGGTCCGCGGCAGCCGAGACCGCCGCGCTGCCGTCCCGCCCTGCCCTCCGCGCCGTCAGCGGCGCTCGACGATCTCCAGCTCGATGCGGTCGTTGGCCCCGCGAGCCCGCGCGCCCTCGCCCGAGAGCAGCGGGAAGCGCGAGCCGAAGCCGACGCCCTCGAGGCGCTCGCTCGCGATGCCCCACTCGACCAGCCACCGCCGCACCGCCTCGGCGCGGGCGACCGACAGCGCCTCGTCGCCGCCGCCGCGCGCCTGGACGTAGGCGCGGATGCGGATGCGGCCGATCTCGCGGTGGGCGCGCAGGGTGGCGCCCACCTGGCCGAGCAGGCGCTGGCTCGCTCGCGTCAGCGTCGACCCGTCGCCGCGGAAGCGAATGGGCTCCTGCATCTCGAGCCTGTCGGAGGTGACCAGCACGAGCCCGTTGCCCGGATCGGGGCAACCGTCGTCGTCCTGGTTGCCGTTGATGGTCTCCGGCTCCCTGGGGCAGCGGTCCTGCAGGTCGCTGATCCCGTCGCTGTCGTTGTCCGGATCGGGGCAGCCGTCCTGGTCCTCGAAGCCGTCGGCGTCCTCCGCCGCGAGCGGGCAGCGGTCGGCCGCGTCGGGCACCCCGTCGGAGTCGTTGTCGCCGTCGGGGCAGCCGTCCTCGTCCTGGAATCCGTCGCGGTCCTCGGCCTCGAGCGGGCACTGGTCGTCGCGGTCGGGCACGTCGTCGCCGTCGTTGTCGGGATCGGGGCAGCCGTCCTCGTCGGAGTACTGGTCGAAGTCCTCCGGCTCGTGCGGACACTCGTCGACCGGATCCTTGAGGCCGTCGCTGTCGGAGTCGTCGGAGTCGGGGCAGCCGTCGT
>Ga0126377_10000104_pt1 | contig 42486 bp, 49 predicted proteins | sample PanSoiMetPlot_22_FD_92647 | JGI IMG/M metagenome (GOLD analysis project Ga0126377, IMG submission 92647) | Tropical forest soil microbial communities from Panama - MetaG Plot_22 | ecosystem: Environmental > Terrestrial > Soil > Tropical forest > Bulk soil | place: Panama | collected 2016-02-17 | reverse complement strand
GGTGGACGATTACGGCTTCGAAAAATGGGAGGCCTTTCAGGTCGTTTCGCAGGTCGGCGTGACGCGCGTCGCCAACGCCGTAGACCCGAACTACACCGTCGTCGCCAAATTCCCGAAGAAGTACCTAAAATGACTAGCCGCCGATTGAATAGCTCACGGTGAATTCCCTGCCGTTAACCTTCACTCGCGCCCCGATCTCCTCCAATATTATCCGCTTTTGCTCGAACGCCAGGCGGGAGAGCTTTTTCGTCAGGCCGGCGATAAGGCGCTCCGCCTGGATGGCTCTCTGCCGGCGGTTTTCGGACGCCGTCCGCCGGCGCGAAATTTCAGCCTGGCGAGTGAACAACGCGCCGCGCTCCGCCTCGATCCTCTCCAGTTCGGCTTTGATCGTCCTGGCGATCGCCGGCGTCGCGTCGCGCAACTCGCGCGCCAGGTTGCGCTCCTGGCCGTCCTTCTTCGCCAGCTCGGCGCGCAGGCTCTCGAGTTCGTCCTCGACTTGGCGATCGCCGTCTTGATCCGGACCTTCGGCCAGAACCGCGCGCAGCTTGATAGGGTCGGAGATCTTTTCGACGACCTCGCGCCAGATTGCCTCCTCGATCCATGAAGCGGAGATCTGCCTGACCGGACACTTCGGCAAATCGGTGTTGAGGATACGGGCCGTAACAGTTGCGCAGCGGTAATACATTTGATTACCCGACTTGTCGGAATTGGTTGCCACGTAGAAGGGGCGACCGCATACGGCGCAGAAGATCAGGCCGCGCAGCAGCGCCGGGCGCTTCCGATTCCTGGTCTTCGCGCCGCAGTTCTTATCGAAGATTTCCTGCAGCCGATCCCAATCGGCCGGCGCGATGATCGGCGGATAGCACTCCTCCGGCAGTTTGATCCAGCCGTTCTCCGGCCGGAATTGAACGCGACCGTTTACGCTGATCCGGCGCAGCGCGGCCCCTTCACCTTTGTAGGCGGGATCGCGAAGGAGCCGGGCGAGCGTGGCCGTCCACCATTTCCCGTGTTTGACCAGCTTCGTCGCACTCTCGCCTTTAGAAGGAAAAGGCGGAAGGATACCCTCGCTGTTAAGCTGGCGCACGACCTCGTTGATACTATCTCCGGCGAGTAGCTGGCGGACAATTCTTCGCAGGACGACGGCCTCGGTCTCGTTAATCGTCGCCTTCCCGGTCTCCTGATTTTTTGTATAGCCGTATTTGTTCCGCCCGAAGCCTGGGATCTTCCCTTCCTTGATCCGCCTTATCTTCCCGCTCATTGTCCGATCGAGGATATCGTCGGGCTCCGAGGCGGCTTTTTGTCCTTTGAAGAGGATCTGAAACTGGCCGGCGAAAGTCGTCGTGTCGACGTTGTCGCGGATGAAGAAGACGTCCGTCTCCCATTCGTCGAACTCGGAGAGGATCCGAAAAATGTGATAGCCACGCCGGCCGCGGACAAGCCTGTCCTGAGCGTAGCAGTAAACCTTTTTTCTCCCGGGCGTGGATTCAAGGAGCTGCCGCAGCTCGCCGAGCTTGGGCATTTTGCTGAGATCTCGCCCGCTGAACTGCTCGCGGAAGACGCGGAAGATCTTAACGCCGTCGGCCTTGGCGGCCGCCTCGCAGGCCTCGACCTGGCTCTTCAACGAGTAGACGGTTTTGTCGTATCGGTTCGATTCGCGGGCGAAGATAATTCCGATCAATACCTCGGGCCTCTCATCCCGGCCAGGATCGAGATCAAGAGCATGCCGGCGAAGAACAGCACGAACATTGCCGGGATCGCGGCGATTGCCCATTTGATCATAAAGATGACCATTGAGTTGAAGCTCATTTTGAAATCAACTACTACCACTTCATGTCTTTCCCGGAATTTTTCATCATAAGTGGGTCGCATTGGTTGATTCCTTTCTGGAGTATTCGGCGAGGCCGGGAATCGGGCCTGACACCAATGGCAACAGGCAGCGCCTATATAATTCTGCTGTCCGCAGGCTGAACAGAATTTGGATGGTTCTTGCATGAGGGAGTCCTTTCTACAAAGGCTGATAGTATTTCCCGCGACCGAGAGGCATTCAGTCGCGGGGCCGTTTACTAGTTGTAAAAGCAAAAGAGATAGGGACTAGCTCATTATGGGGATGAGCAGGTCCGAGATATTGATGGCGACCAGGTAGGCGCCTTGAACGAGCATGCCCGCTGCGGCGATCCAATCGAGGCCACTATCGTGAATAGATACAATTCGTCCGATTACCCAGATGACTGCTTCCTTAGCGACTCTGATTAGTCTGGACGGTTGCATGATCCAGTTATAACCGGCGATATCGGGGAACCACCGGCCTATGATTACCTTCTCCGGTCTGAGCGGACTTTCACCGACGCCGAAGAGCGCCAGCGATCCGGCTCTGAGATCAACAGCGGGAAGGGTATAAAAAAGGCTTCCGTGTGGAAGTTCCGCCCATTCGCTGGTGACTCTGTATTCATCCATGATTTGTATATTCTCCTCTTTGCTGAAAAGAGGCAGCCCGTCTGTGCTCAGTTTAGGAATTTGCATTTTTCCGCCGATTCTGATGCCGGCGGCTAAGGGCAACTTCCATCCAACGTCGCCGAACAGGCTGCGCTGGATTTATTCGGCGTGTTTTAGTGATCACGGCGATCTGGGCGGGCCATATCATGGCGGATTTGCAAGAATGGACTGATAAGGGGGAGCGCGCATTGAAGCCTCCTTTCTTCGTGTTGGACAGACGAGTATTTATCCAATGGGTCGGCAAAAGGCTATGATTGCGATAAAAGCAATGCAATCGGGGCAGTTCAACGCGGTGTGTAGAAGTCAGCTCTTTTTTCGACGATCTCTCGATCGCTCAGCCTCGGAGGTTACGTCGTCAAGATCTATGATTGTGTGAGTATGTCGAGCCATCAATAATTCGAGCATTCGATCGGCGCTTTCGAGCAATGGGCGAACGATATTTCGATCGTCCTCAGTAACGCCCTTTTGCTCGAAGAAGAGGGCGCGGTCGAGAGCGTCCTCTATGGTCTCTTGCCGAACGGTTCCTCGCTGAACCGTCGAAAGCGCCTTGAACACTGCGGCCATTGTTCGATTGAGATCCGCTTTATCAATCGCTAAAAATTGAGCGATCCTGAGCATTGTAGAGTGTTTTGTGCTCGCGCCGCCTTCGAGGCGATACCAAGTTTGCGGATGGATCTTTACTTCTTCAGCCGCGGCCTCCTGTGACAGACCCTTCTCTTCGCGCCGCTTGCGCATCCAAAGGCCGAACATCTCCCAGTCAATAAACGGCTTTTCCGTTCGTTTTTGTGTCATCTCAACATTTAATGTTGCCTGCAAAATATGCTGAGAGCAATCAGTATTTCCACAACATTTTTTGTTGACCTCGTCTGTCGTCATAGATATATTCGGTCAATGAACTCGACTCATTACAACCCGGGCAAGCTAAAGACTTGGCGCGAACAAAAGGGAATGTCTCAACCGGAAGTGGCGGAAGCCTTAAAGATACATTCGGGAACCGTTTACAGAGCTGAGGCCGGACAAAACGTCTCCTATGAACTGCTCTGCGATCTGGCAGATTTTTACGGACAAGACGTTATAGATCTTCTCTATTCGCGGCAAGTCGCCGTCGCGGCCTAAATTTTTTTCTGCATTCTCTCAACATTTTATGTTGAAGACTCAGCGTAAAATGCTTATACTTCATGTCGTCTTACATGGAGTTCTCGATGGAACAACCGAAATGCCAAATCTGCGGACGCGCTCTCGAAAACCTCGATTCGATCAATCGCGGCATTGGTCCGGAATGCCTCACCAAGCGCGAGAGATTCCTGGCAGCCGGCGGGTCGAACGTCGAAGAGATCGAGAGCCTGGCGCTCTGCGGAGATCCGAACGTGACGCGCTGGATCCCTTGGATCTGGGGAGCGATCGGCAAAGGGCGTCAGGGTGACGTCGACAGATTTATCGAAGCCGCTCGGCGCGCCAGGCAAGCCTCGGCGCTACCGGCGGCGGCCTGATCTTTTCAGTTCCGGAAGCAGGCCCCACGGCTTCCGATCGAGGGCGAGTCTCCATATCGGATGCTCATTGGCGCTCGCCCTCGAGTCCTTTCATCGCCGCAATTGAGCGCGAGGCATTCGATACCGACGGCTCCGCGCGATCCAGGCGCGGAGCCGAAGAGTTCGGCGATCTATTTCTTGATTGAGCATAAGTGAATTTAGCCGCGTCAGGCCTCGACGTGGAAGTCTTATTTACCGTTGCCATTTTAGACACTAATGAGAAGGACAGAGACGAGACCTATATCAGGCGACCCACCTCGCTCTGAAGATGAAATGCCAGCAGGATGGCGAGTGCTTGAACGTGCGCTCACAAACCCCGATACGGGGATACTCGAAGACATATCAGAAGTCGCAGAAGACGCCGGCGTCAGTGAAGACACTGTTTACAAATGGATCCGCCGGCCTTCGCGCAAGAAAGATCCCAAGGCCACCGGCCGCAAGAATCCTATCGATTACTTCCTGCGCCTGCTTCGCGCGGTCTATCTGACGACCCCATGGGGAGCCAGGCTGATTATGCGCTACGTCCTGAGCGAGTTCGCTCGACTCGAAGCGAAGCATGGACAGGAAGGACCGATCCTCGTCGCGTGGCCGTCGCTCGAGAAAAAAGAGAGAGTTGATGAAAGCCAGACTGATCAAAAGAAAACTACTCGAGGCCGCGCCGCCCGCGCCCGCGCCGCGGCCTAAATCGAAGCCGGCGGCCAGGCCTCCGCGGCCGTCGTCGCAGAAACCGCCAGTTAATCCGCGCGCTGCTTTCAACGCGCTATTTAGAAAGCCGGCAGGAGAGAAAGAGTGAAAAACGCAACCGACATTGCGCCCTGGTCTGATCGGCTCTGCCAGACGCTTCGAGAGATCGCCGACGAGGTCATCCGCGAAAGGGAGATCTTCGCGCTCTGCCGAGAATTGATCGAGCGCGGCGTCAAGCCTGGCCTGGATCTTTCGATCTCGCTCGAAGAAGACATCGTCGTCGTGCGCCAGGACGGCCGAGAGATCGCGCGCGAACGGCTCGAAGACGATCGAGAGGACTGGCTCTTCGAGGACGGGCCATGGGTCGCTCGTCTCCAGGAGCTTTCGGAGAGTTTTTCAATAGCGCTGCCGATGGCGGCGTGAATGGCGAGGGCGAGCGTCCTCGCCAAACAAAAACAACCGCGCTTGTGGCGGTTGTTAAAGGCCCGGGCGGCCGAGTGGTCGCCCGGTTTATCCACGAAGAGTTTATGGCGAAGGTCAACACAAAGGCAATGACACCGGACGAACTCCGCGCATGGCGGAGCGAGGTCGGCAGGCGCGGCGGCCTGGCGCGAGCGCAGCAGTTCACGCCGGCATCGCAGCGAGCCGCGAGGCGCAGAGTCTCGAGCGAGAGCTGCCGGCTAAACGGCAAGAAGGGCGCGGCCAGGACGATCGCTTTGCACGGCTACAAGGCGCTTTTCGAAGGATCTCGGCGATCGCGCCTGGCCAACCCTTCGCCGTGCGAGCTGATAATGATGGGACTTCTGAAGACGCTCGGCCTCCGCTACGAGCGCGAATACGTCCTCGGCGAAACGCTTTACACGCTCGATTTCTACATCGCCGAGTACAAGCTCGGAATCGAGGTTGACGGCTCGATCCATGACCCCGGCAAGCCGGACCAGGCGAAGAGGATTCAGCACGCCGAGCGCAAGGCGGCGCTCTGCCGTTGTATGCGGATCAATTTGATCAGGATCCATCATAGCGAACTGAAGGGCGACGACTTGAGCGGCGTTATAGCGAAGATCGAAGAGATTGCCGGCGCGGGGTGTGCCGGCAGTGGACGGCCGGGAAAGACCGGCAAAACGGGTGAACCTCCTGTTTACGGCGCGGCCGCCCTCCCAGTCGGCCGCGCCGATTTTTAAATCTATGGACTTAATAACCGGTTTCATATTGGGCGCTCTGGCGATCGGCTTCCTATGGGCGCTCCGCGAGCTGGAGCGCCGGCATTGGTTCGAGGACGTGTCCGAGGAGATCGAGACGCTGCGCGGGCGGGACAGGCGCGCCAGAGAGTTACTCGGCTCTCTATACGTCCGCCTGCGCGCGACTAATGACGAGTTCAGTCTTAGCGGGAAGGGTGCGCTGCCGTCCCCCGCGATAACGAAGGCCGAACGGCCGGAGCTGCAGCACGTCTCAAAACCGTTAGCGAGAAGAATTACGGCGAAATTAACGGGGCTGCATGGGAGTGGCGGCCCCATTTTTGCGGGAGGTAGCCATGAACAGCGGTGAAGCCTTGGCGATAGTTGATCGCCAGGACGCGGCGCAGGCGTTGATGCCAGTGCTAAGCGTCGAGCAGGCCGTCGCGCGATATGACGCCGTTGTCGGATTCGTAAAAAGCCTGATGCACGAGGGCGTAGACTTCGGCACGATTCCAGGCACGGACAAGCCTTCGTTATGGAAGGCCGGAGCCGAGAAGCTGACGACGTTTTTCGGATTGAGTAAGCGATTCCTCCTCGTCGAGAAGATCGAGGACTGGTCCGGCGCCGATCACGGCGGCGAGCCCTTTTTCTACTATTCCTATCGATGCGCGCTCTACAAGGGCGATCTGCTTATCGCCGAGGCGGACGGCTCGTGCAACTCGTTCGAGTCGAAATATCGCTGGCGCAAAGCCGAGCGCGTATGTCCGGCCTGCGGAGCGTCGGCAATCCTCAAGAGCAAGTTTGAGGACGGCGGCTGGTTTTGCTTCAAGAAGAAGGACGGCTGCGGAGCGAAGTTCGACAACGGAGATCCGGACATCGTGAGCCAACAAGTCGGCCGCATACCGAATCCCGACATCTGCGATCTGGTCAATACGCTTCAGAAGATGGCGCAGAAACGCTCATTCGTGGGCGCCGCGCTGATCGGCGTTAACGCCTCCGAATTCTTTACTCAGGATCTCGAGGATCTCGTCGAAGAGACGAACGGAGACGCTCGGCCGGCCTCGGCCGCGCCCGCGCAGAAGAAGGCCTCGAGCCAGGCTCCGCGGCCGCCGGCGCAAGCCTCTCAGGCCAACGGAAAATCGGCCGAAGAGAAGGCGCTCGACGATCTGCTCCTCGCTCACTGCGCGAAGGAGAAGGGCAAGGCGAACGGGCCGGCATTCTTCAACGCGATGTATTCGAAGAAGTCGCTCGAGGAGAAGCGCCAGGCCGTAAAGACGCTCGGCCTGGCCGTCGTCTCTCCTTCCGCTCCTTCCGCTCCGGCTCCGGAGCCGCCTCCGCCGGCGGAGGACTTCGTCGAGGGCGAATTCATCGAGTCCACGCCATCGCCGGCGAGATTGGATATCGAAAATCTCTGCGACCAACTCCACGTACTCGGCTGCTCTGTCGACCACATCAACGCCAAGATCGCCAAGATTACGGGCGGGGTCTACGCGACCGATGAGATCAACGAGGCCGACCTTCCGAAGGTCCGGATGATGCTCTCTCGTTACGTCGAGATGGGCAAAGCAGCCGCGGCCGAGATTGAGAAGGAGTTCAAGAAATGAAAAATCCGGCTCTCGCAATACCGCAGGCGATCCATCATTCCGGCCAGTTTCAGCAGCAGGATCTCGGCGATACGATTTATCTCTTCGACGGAGAAGGACCAGGCGCGGAGATTTTCCTCGGCGAGATCTACAACGCCGAGGATTTTCCGTGCCTGGAGGAGGAGCGGACGGAAGAGATCGAAGAGATCGCTCTCGCCTTCGCCGACAAGCTCGTCCTCTCCTACAAGTGCCACGACGCGCTGCTGATGGCCTGCAAAGCATACGAGGCCTTCGACGAGCACGCTTCCAACTGTGCTAATTGCGACGAGTGGGGGCCTGGCAATTGCCAAGAGGGCGCCAGGATATATAGCGACGCCCATCGCTTGAATCGCGCCGCTCTCGACAAACCAAAACCCAAAGCCAAAGGAGGGTCCGATGCTACCAGTTAATGAAACTGTCAAGGCGCTTAGCGCCCTGGCCATTGCCTTGGCGAGATTCAAATCGCGAATGACCGAGGAGATGCGCGAATCTCTTGCCGATGCCGTACACAGGACGAACATGAAAGTCCCGCCCTTGCCACCTGTTCACCACTACGAAAGGACTGCTGATGCCGACACTGCTTCAAATAGCCGAAGAGATCATGGCGCTTCACAATCTGCTAACTGAGTGCGGAGGAGAGTTGACCGACGAGCAGGCCGAGGAGGCGATCGACGGATGGTTCGCCGAGACGAACGCCTCGCTCGAGAAAAAGGTCGATAGCTGTTGCTGGCTGATCCGCGAATTCGAGGGGCGCGCGGAGATCCGCGAGCAGGCGGCGAAGGCTCTGATGGCGATCGCCGGCACGGACACGAACGAGGCGAAGCGTCTGAAAGCTCGTTTGAAGTTCTACCTCGAATTGTGCGGCGTCTCGAAGCTCGAGACGCCGCATTTCAAAGTCGGGATCCAGGCTAACGGCGGCGCTCTGCCTCTCGTCGTCCCGCCGGCCTGGGAGGCCGAGCCGGCCTCGGCGCCTGAAGCCTTCCACAAAGTCGAGATCAGACTGAATACGACCGCGATCCGCGAAGCGATTCGAAACGACGAAGAGACTCATGGCGCCTATCTGGCAGAGCGCGGCACGCATTTGAGGATCCGATGAAAAAGCCCTTTCTCAAAACAACCTGGTCGGAGATCAAAGTCGGCGACGTCGCGCTTGTGGCCTGGCGGAAGGGCAGGAAGTTCGACGTCGCCGAGGTCGAAATCACAGAGCGCGGCGACGATCCGACGCTCGCCGACGAGCAACTCGTCGCCGTCTTTTTCCGAGTTGACGGACTGGTCTACGGCCAGACGTTCGGCTCCGACGAGACGGCATATGTGCAATCCAGACTCTAAGGAGGCGATGAAGATGTGCGATTACTCTTTGCATGGCCTGAAGAATCGGCTCGCCGTCGAAGGCGAGCGGCTCTTCGTCCATAGATTCCACACCGGATCGAAAGGCCTGGCGTCGGCCGCCGATCTGAGATCGCTCGAGAAGCCGCTCGAGGCCAGCGCCGGGATCTTCGCAAGATGGAAATACTGGATCGAAAGCCTTGGCCGGCCGAGTAGCGAAGAGTTGATGAAGACGCTGCCGGCCGTCTGCGTCCCGCCTGGCTCGCGCCTGTACGTCGAAGGCATTCCGCCTTATCTCCAGGAGGAATACAAAACCGGCGAGGCCGAAGAGGTCGTCTTCACGCAGATCTCGGCGAACGCCTTCGAGTATCGAGACGCTTTTCGCTTCGAGAACGGCCGCCAGGTCCTGATCCAGAGATTCGACGAGCAGACGACCGTCGAGGTTTTGAGCCTGCGGCTCGTCGAAGAGCCGGCCATCATTTCGATCGAATGGGGGACCGGCGCCGATGTCTGAATCGAATCGTCAATCTCTCGAGCAAAGCAGCGTCCAGAGCATCTACGTCGAGCGCGTCTTTAACCTCGGCAATTATGAAAACATCAAGATCGGCGTCCGCGTCGAGATCGGCGGAGACGACGATCCAGGCCGCGTCCTGGCCTCTCTCGAGCGGATCTTTAACGATCTGCGCGCGTCGAGCGGCGCCTCGAGCTTCGACTTGAACAGAGCGCAGAGGATCCTCGCCACGCCAGAGGCCGAACTCGACGAGAGCGACAGGAAGCGCCTCGAGCAATCCCGCGAAATTATGCGCCGGCACGAAGAAGCGAGCGAGCGCCGGCGGAAGGCCAGGCAGGCACTCGCCTCTCTCAATTACACGTCGCAATACAAGGACCACAAAGAAGACTGGAAGGACGACGAGGACGGCTTCGACGTCGAGGTCTGAGTCTTTCGGAAGCTCCATGATCCTGCGCGATTACCAATCCGAAGCGATCGAAGCGATCTTCGCCGCGTTCGAGCGCGGCCTCCGGCGCCAGCTCCTGGCGATGGCTACGGGCGCGGGCAAGACGGTCGTCTTCGCCAACCTCGTCGGCCGGCGTCCTGGCCGCGCGCTCGTCCTGGCGCATAGAGATCGCCTGATCCAGCAGGCCGCGGCGAAGATCGGCTCCGTCCTGCCGCTGTCGGATCTGGGGATAGTGATGGCCGAGCAGGACCGGCGGCATGCGCGCTGCGTCGTCGCCTCAGTGCAGACGCTTGCACGTCCGCGCCGGCTCTCGAAGATGCCGAAGTTCGATACGGTCGTCATAGACGAATGCCAACGCTCGGCCGCGAAGACTTATCAGCGGATCCTCGAGCACGTCTGCCACGAAGAGACGCTCGTCCTCGGGGTGACGGCGACGCCGTCGAGGACGGACGGCGTCGGCCTGGACGCCGTATATAGCGAAATCGTTTATCAGGTCGGCATTCTCGATCTGATCGAGCGCGGTTATCTCGTCCCGCTCCGCGGCCAAAGAATCACGATCGAGGCCGACTTCTCGAAGCTCCGCCGTCAAAGGAACTCCGACGGGATCAGAGATGTTAAGCCGGACGAAGTCGCCGAAATCATGGACAAGGCCAACTGGTTCGAGCCGGTGGCCGAAGGCTGGCTGAAATACGCGCCGGATCGCCGGACGCTCGCCTTCGTCCCGCGCGTAGCGATGGCCTACAAGCTCGCCGAGCATATCCGAGGCCTCGGCGTCCGAGCCGTCGCGCTCGACGGCTCGACTCCGCAAGGCGTTCAGCGCAAGGCGCTCGCGGATTTCGAGCGCGGCCAGATCCAATTCATTGCGAGCTGCGATCTCCTGACCGAAGGCGTAGATCTGCCGTCGGCCAACTGCGCCCTGTTGGCGCGGCCGACGGAGAGCCAGATCGTCTACTCGCAGGAGATCGGAAGAATTACGCGACTCTCGCCGGAGACCGGCAAGACGGACGGCCTCGTCCTGGACGTCGTCGGAGCGACGAATCAGCTCGATCTCGTCACGCTCCCGAGCCTCTTCAGCCTGCGCGAGCTGAAGGACGGCGAAGAAGTTACGGCCGCCGTCAAGCGCGAGAAGGAGGAGGACGAAGAGGCCGCGGCCGAGCAGATGGATCTGCCGGAGCTGGCCGAAGGCATAGTCGTCGGGCAAGAGGTTGATCTTTTTCGGCGGAGACAGCCGGAGATCAAGAAGCCTTTTAACTGGCAGGCTCATCCCGAGCAACGGCGCTCGAGTTTGCTTGTCGCCGGCCACAGGATCGAGGTTTGGCGCGAGAGCGCGGACGGCCCCTATATCTTCGCCGACATGAACTGGCGGAGCGATTTCGCCGGCCAGAGCTGGAATCGAGACGATGCAAAAGCCGCCTGCGAGGCCGAAGCTCGACGATTGATATACGGAGAATGGGCGAACGATCCCGCCACCGAGAAGCAGATCAAAATGCTAAGCAGGAACAAAATCCAATTTCGCCCGGGCGTAACGAAGGCGGAGGCCAAGGAATTGTTGCAGCACATCTTCGACAGGATAGAGCGGGCGAAGAGCGCGAGGGCGGCCGCATGACGATGACCTATCAAGAGACGATCAAAGCCGAACCGAGGCTCAAGGAAAACGAAGCTCGCTTCGAAAACGGCCTGCTGCTTTGTTCGAACTGCTCGACGCCGGCGTCGGCGTCTCTGAGCGTCGCCGTCGGCTGGATCGGCTGCGCGCCTTGTATCACTGGCCAGGCGGCCAGCTTCAACGACGAGGATCTGATTCTGGAGGGAATGAAGGCGAATGTCTAAAACAATGAAAGCCCTGTCGCTCTGGCAGCCTTGGGCGAGCCTGATGGCCGTCGGCGCGAAGAAGATCGAGACGCGGAGCTGGCCGACAAGTTATCGCGGCCTCGTTGCGATCCACGCGGCGAAGAAATGGGATAGCGAACTGGCGGACATCTGTTTTCGCAGGCCATTTGTTGACGTTTTGAGCGTTACTCCAGAATGGCAGGAGCGAGCCAAGGCGATCCCATTCGGTGGACCCGAAGGATTGCCGCGGGGGTGTTTTGTCGCGGTCGGCAGGCTGTCTAACTGCATTTCGACGAGCGATCATCCGAAGCTGATTCCGGCGAATACTACCAACGAATACGAGTTCGGCAATTACGCGCCCCGCCGCTTTATGTGGGTCTTCGACGAGATCTGGAAGCTCTCCTCGCCTGTGTATTCGCGCGGCTATCAACAACTGTGGACGCCGGACGAGGGGCAGAAGGACGTGATCTTCGCACTATTGCCGGAGGAAGTGGAGCATGGCTCGACGGAGGCGAGTCTTGAACAGGCGCAGGCGAATTAAAGCTGAGCAGGCGCAGAAGAGATAACAGGATGACGTCAAACCTCACACATCCCCCGAGGCCTGTCCCGATAGAGCCGCAGTTCGATCGAATACCGGAGGAGCTGCGCGAGCGGCCGCAGTGGGTCGTCTGGCGATACGAGGCCGACGACAAAAAGTGGATAAAGATCCCTTACGATCCGAAAACTGGATGGCGCGCGAAGAGTACCGACTCGGAGACCTGGCGCTCGTTCGAATGCGCGGCCGAGTCCTATCAGAAGGCATACGGCGGCCCGCGTCCATACGACGGCGTCGGCTACGTGTTCGCGGCCGACGATCCATACTGCGGCGCCGATCTCGATCACTGCTTCGAGGAGATCGAATGCCAGCAGGCCTTCAGCGTCGAGGCCGCTCGATGGATCGAGACTTTCGACTCCTATACGGAATATTCAGTGAGCGGCGAAGGCATTCACGTCATTATGAAGGCGAAGCCGAGCCGGAATTTCAAGAACGACAAGGCCGGCCGCGAGCTATACGATCGGACGCGCTATTTCATATTTACGGGCGCTTCCTATCACGAGGAGCCGCTGCCGATCGCCGAGCGCCAGGAGGAGGCCGAGGCCTTTATCGCCGAATATACGCCGCGCAAAGACGCGCCTCGAGAGCCGGCCGCCAGGCCGACGAGTTCCGCGGCCGGCCAGTTTAAGAACTGGGACGATCTTCGCGCCGAACTCGGCCGCAGGATCGCGGCGCACGAATCCGCGCATAAGAACTCGAGCGGCAACATTGATTGTCGAGGGGTTTGCCATAACGGCGAGGGGAAGACAGGGCTCTATTATTCGCCGTCGAAAAATACGGCTCACTGTAACAAGGGATGCGATCAGGCGACGATCTTGCATGCCTTCGGATTGCCCGCCGAGCCGACTTTCGGGCGCGGGCATTCGTCGAGTAACGGCCGCCAGGCGGATCCGGATCCGGCCAGGCCGCCGGCGGCTTCGACTGCTGTAGCTCCGCCGGCGGAGTCCTCCGACGCGCCGGCGCAATCCGGCCAGGATGAGGAGATCGAAAAAGCTCGGAAGATCGTCGCCGAACTCCCCGGCAAATTGCTCGAGAGCGGCAAGGCCGCCTTCGAGCCGGACGTCCTCGGCGCGCTCGCGCTATTCAGAGAGCGATCGCCAGGAGACTATCAGGAGGCGAAGGAGATCCTCCGCGGCGCGAAGATTTCGCTCCGAGACATCGAGCGCGAGATCAAGAAATATCAGCCGAAGCTCCGGCTCGTGAAGCCGGACGAGGATCTCACTCAATACGCCTCGGATTTTCTCGAAGACTCGCCGATTCCGGATCTGATCATCCCCGACGGATACAAGCTCGAGGCCGATCGGACGCTCGGCCAGATTCCGAATCCTCTCGGCTTTTCGATCATGGAGCCGATCGCCTACGGCGCGCTCCTGATCACCGGCCGGACGAAGGACGTCGACGGCGAGGCCGAAGGCGTTCGCGTCTCCTGGAGGCGCGGCGGTGCCTGGCGCCACAAGATCGTCGACCGCGGCGTCGTCGCTAACGCCCGGGAATTGGTTTCGCTCGCAAACACCGGCTTTCCTGTTACCTCTTCCGACTCGAAACTGCAGGTCGAATATTTCGCCAAGTTCGAGGCCGCGAACTTCTCGGAGCTGCCGACGGCGCGGACGACGTCGCATCTCGGCTGGCAGGGCTCAGACTGCAAATCGGGTTTTTCGATCGGAAGGGATTTCGTAAAGCCCGACGGGGAGATCGTCGAAGCGGAGATCCGCGCCGACTCCATGAACTGGACGAACAAGGCGATCGCCTTCCGCGGCGCCGACGCCGGCGACGATCAGGTCGTCGAAGGATATCGCGCCGAAGGTGATCTCGACGCCTGGATCGAGGCCGTCGAGAAGATCGCGCCATATGCGCGCGTCGTCAGCACGATATATGCCTCGCTCGCCTCTCCGCTGTTACAGTTGCTCAATCTGCCGAATTTTATCGTCGATCTTTCGGCCAGGATCTCGCAGGGGAAAACAACGGCGCAGCGCGCGGCCGCCTCCGTCTGGGGCGTGCCTGACGAGCGCAAGCCTGGCGCCGCGATCCAGACATGGGATATCAGCAAGGTCGGAGCCGAGCGCGCGAGCGCCGTTTTAAACGGCATCCCGCTAATCCTCGACGATACGAAGCGAGCCAAAAATCCGCAGATCATCGCCGAGACTCTATATCTCGTCGCGTCCGGCCGCGGCAGAGTGAGAGGCTCGCTCAAAGGCCTTCAGATATCGAAGACCTGGCACACCGTTCTTATCTCCTCCGGCGAGCAGCCGGTGACCAGTTTTACAAACGACGGCGGAACGAGGATGAGAACGCTCGAGATCGAAGGCGCGCCCTTCGGCCGCCAGGACGCCGAGACCGGCAAGATCGTCGAGCTGTTCAATCTGGCGATTTTGAGCAACTACGGCCACGCCGGCCGGTGATTTGTCGCCTGGCTCGCGGAAAATCTCGATCAGCGCGACGAATGGAAGCAGGAGATCGGCAGGCGCGCCGAGGAATACGTTCGCCAGGCGGCGAGCGAACGAGCCGGCCGCCTGGCGCTCTATGCCGCCACGATCGCGCAGGCCGCCTCGCTCGCGCATAAGGCGCTCGATCTGCCATGGGTCTTCGAGGATCCGATTCGAAAGCTATGGGCGGAGATCTCCGGAGAGGCCGAGGACGCCGTCGGCGCCAGGCGCGCGCTCAGATATTTGCTCTCCTGGGCGTGGGCGAACGAGGCGCGATTCATTGGGCGAGAACAGGAGAATAATCGAGGCGTTCCGGTCGCGCCGTCGGCCGGCTGGATCGGGCGTTGGGATCGCGAGGAGGATTTCGAATTCATTGGCTTTTATCCGCATCACGTCGAGGACCTGTTAAGAGGCCAGAAATTCAATCCGGAAGCGGTCATGAGCGAATGGCGCGAACGAGGCTGGCTCAAAGTGAAGGACGACGGCCAGAGGCGCTTTACTTGCGAGCATCGGGTCCGCGGCGAAGTCAAACGGGCCCACCTGATAACAGTTCTCAGAAAGGGGATTGATGAGATCGACGCATAAGTGCGCCTCGAGGCGCTCGAGATCTCATACGAAGCTCCGGAAGAGTGGCGACAGTGGCGACGCTCAGGCGACACTTGTGGCGACAACTGTTTTGTTGACGCCATTGCCTTTAAATCCGGTTTTCGCGTTTGTCGCCTGTGTCGCCTGTCCAAAAAATTCCCTACATGAGGCATTTGATAAAAATCGAAGTAGCTCGTTTTTTATTTCATCCTCGCGCATGGGAGAAAAAATTTTAGTGGCGACACAGGCGACAAGGCATATAAACAATATCTATCTATATTAAATAGAGTAATTAACTTGTCGCCAGTCTTGTCGCCTATCCGTCGCCACACAGGCGACAAATTTTCAGCAAAAGCCGAAGGCACAGAAAACAAAGGAGAATCGCAATGATCACGACTGACAAGAAAGCCGACTCGGCCTTGAGGCCTCTGCCTCCTGGTTGGAGCTGGGGCTATAGAGACAGACGAGTTCCGGCGTATAGAGCGAGGCCGAAATCGAAAGCGAAGTCCGCTTCTACTGCATAGCAGGCCCAGGCGGAAACCGGGCGATTTTAAACGATCGCCCTCCGCCGCGAGGACAATAGCCATGAACTCAATGGAGGCGATTTAAACGCAAAATGAATACCTCACAGAAAGAACTCAAGCTCGCCCCGATCCGATGCCCCAAGTGTAAATTGGTTCTGTTTGAGATCACTCCGACGCGCGAGGCTTTTTCGGTCAGGATAAAATGCCGACGCTGTACGCGCCGACGCCGCGCTCATATGCTCCGACGCCGCGTCAGCGTCTATGTCGTCGTTCAAATTTCTCTTGAAGCGGCGCGAGAGCCTGACATAGACTCGAATCCTGAAAAATCTGAGCGCCTCTAATTGACGCCGAGATATTTCGCGCCACCGAGCGCCAGCGGTCCGCAGGGCCGCGCGGCGCTTTTTCTTTTTTCTGCTGAAGTAAAAACACCCATCCCCCGGAATGAGGTGCTCATGGGAGTAAAAATTCAAACGATGATAACCCCCACCGACCTTTTCGGAGAGGCAATCAAGGCTCTGTTATTTGCGGCGATCGGCTGGTTCGCCTCAACTCTTAGCACTCAACGGAAGTTCGACGACTTCGAGAGGCGGATCGTGGCGCCAGTTCGCGAAAGCGTCTCGAAGCTCGAAGGGGCGTCCGCCGTATTCGTAACGCGCGAGGAGCTGAAATCGGAGATCTCCTCACTGCGAACCGATTTCAAAGAGGCGGTCGCCGAGGTAAAGCAACTTATCAGCGAACTGCGGTCGCCGAGGTAACTATGCTTAGGAATTTTCTCTTCAGAATCGAACAGTACGCCCGCGAGAATCGCGCCAGACTGATCAAGTGGCTTCTGAGGCTAACGGCGACGCTGATCGCGCTCTTACTGATCGTCGCCGGCGTCGAGCGCTTTAAGCAATGGCGATACGAGAAGCACGTCCAGGCGCTCGATCAGCAAATTCGAGACGCCGACGCCCGGGTTGAAAAGTTAGAGGCCGAGAACGCCGATCTTAAAGGCGAGATCGCGGCGAAGAAAGCCGAAGCGCGCGATCTGGAGATCCGCGCCAAGGCCGCCGAATCGGCGCTCGAGAGTATCCGAAATGTCAACGTTACGTTGAAAGGAGATTATGAGAAAGCTCGCTCTGTCCCTGTCGCTCCTGCTGACACTTCCGTCGCCAGCGTTTGCGCGCAACTGGCAAGACTCGACCACCCGTGCCGATGACGACTGCGCCAAACTTGCCCGCGCCTGCTCGGCCGCGGCCGTCGAACTTGCGGCGGCAAGGAAGCTAATCGAAGGCTACGAGCGAGAGATCACCGCGGCCGCCGAGAGGATCGAGATCGCGCGGAAAGAGGTCGAGTCGCTCAGAGAGCTTTCCGGCCTCGAGGCCGATCGCGCGGAGAAGCTCCAGGCCGTAATCGACGCCGAGCGCGAGAAGATCCAGGCGCTTACCGGAAAGATTGACCTGCAGGAGAAGCGGATCGCCAGCCTCGAAGGCAAACTGAAGCGCGCGCGTAAATTCGCGCTCGTCGCCGGCGTGGCCGTCGTCGTCGTAATCCTGATCGGAGTTCGCAGATGAGCGAAAAATGGAGAGATCGAAAAGTCGAGACCCGGCGGATGCGAGTCGGCGATGTTCTGCCGCATCCGATGAATCCGAAGATTCACCCCGAGGGCCAGCTCGCGCCGCTGCGTGGCTTGTTGGAAACGGTCGGCAAGCTCGACGACCTCAAAGCCTACCGCTCAGAACGCGCTGGCGGCGCCCTCGTGTTCTTCGACGGCCACGGTCGGCAGTCACTCGATCCGAACGCCGAATGGGATGTGGATATTTACGACCTGACGGACGCGGAGGCGGATCTGGCGGTCGCCACATTCGATCCGATTGGCTGGCAAGCCGAGCAATCCCGCGTGATGCTGGATCAGCTTTTGCGCGAGGTCTCGACGGGCGACGCCGCGTTGCAGAAACTGCTCAGTGACGTTGCGGAAGAGAGCGGACTGTATTTTGGCAATGAAAGCAAAGCTCCCGGCGCCGGGGGCGACGATTTCGACATGGCGCCCGACGAAGAGCAGACTCGCGTGATGTATGGCGACATCTGGGCATGTGGTGAGCATCGTGTGTTGTGCGGTGATAGCACGAAAGCGGAGGATGTGGAGCGGTTGATGGTGGGGCAGAAGGCCGCAGCATCCATCACTGATCCGCCATATAACGTGGGGATTAGTTATGGTGAGAATTATTCTGATCAGCAGTCATTTGTGGAATATCAGGAGTTTTCGCGTCAGTGGTCTGCATTGGCGCTACAAAATGCAGATGGCTTAGTTTTTACGCCCGGTACAGGTAGAGGTCTAGTCAACTTCCCGTTGTGGTTCGCAATAGGAATGCCGTACTGGATGGCCATTTGGGTCAAGAAGAACACGACGACACACTCGTGCATTGGAGGCTTCCAGGCTTGGGAGCCTATACTGATTTACAATAAGCCGAAAAAGAAGATAGGCCAGGATATTTATGACATCCCAATAGGCATGCAGTTTCATGACGGACAACCGCTTAACGAATTGCACCCCACGCCTAAGATTCTCAAACTATGGGAGACGCTGATCAGTGATTTTACAGATGTTGGCAACTTGATTTACGAACCATTCGGCGGTTCGGGCACGACGTTGGTTGCGTGTCAACGCACATCTAGGACTGCCCGCGTTATCGAGATCGAGCCGAAATACGTCAACGTGATCCTCTCGCGATGGGAAGCGGAAACGGGCAAGAAAGCCGAGTTATTAGAGCGTCTGGATGGGTGAGAAACTGACCAATCTGACACCTAAAAAAAAGGGCAAAGGCAAAAAGCCGGTTGATACGTCATGGCATCCTCGATTCATTGAACTGCTTGGCACGACCTGCAATGTGACGCTGTCATGCAAGGGGGCGGGGATCACCAGAGAAACCGCATATGAACACAAAAAGCAGATGCCCGAATTCGCCGCTCAATGGGAAGACGCGAAGGAAGCCGCAATCGAGATCCTCGAGGCCGAGGCCTGGCAGCGCGCAAAGAAGAAGAGCGATCTCCTGATGATCTTTCTCCTGAAGGCGCACAAGCCGGACAAATACAGAGAGCGCTCGGAGGTTGACGTGACGAGCGGCGGCAAGCCGTTACTCGATCCGCTCGCCGCTGCGCTCGATAAGGCCTATGGCAAAGGCAAAAAATAGCCAGCTCCGGCATATTGAAACGCTCGCGACGGAATGCGCCATAACTGCGCGCGAACTCGGCGCGCCTCGAGATCAGATCAAAAACTTCTTCCGCGGCCATTACATTCCGCAGCCGAAGCAACTCCAATTCCATGCCGCTTGCAGACTCGCCGATCTGCCTGGCGGTCCGGATCAGATCGGATTCGGAGGCGCGAGGGGGCCAGGAAAATCGCATGCCGCCTTCGCCCAGGTCGCGCTCGACGATTCGCAGCGCTGCGAAGGCCTGAAGACTCTCTATATTCGCAAGGTGGCGAAGAACGCCCGCGAGCAGTTCGAGGACCTGCGCCGTAACGTACTCCGGCACGTCCCGCACGATTACAACCGCCAGGGCATAATCACCTTCGCCAATGACTCGCGGATCGTAATCGGCCACTTCAGGACGGAAGCCGAGGTCGATCAATACCTAGGCCTCGAATATGACGTGATCGTGATCGAAGAGGCCACGACGCTCAGTCTGTCCAAGTACAAAACACTCAGGGACTCGAACCGCACATCGAAGCCGAACTGGCGGCCTCGGATTTACGCCACGACGAATCCGGGCAACATCGGCCATGTCTGGTTCAAGGAGCGATTTATTATGCCGGCGCGGAAAGCCTGCGAGACCGACACGCGCTTTATCTTCGCTACTGTGGACGACAACAGGTTTGTGGACGCCGGGTATACGAAGAAGCTCGAAGACAACACCGGCTGGAAGCTGCGCGCGTATAGATTCGGCGACTGGGACATCGCCGCCGGCCAGTACTTCTCGACCTGGAATTACGACGAGCACACCTGCGAGCCGTTCATCATTCCGGCCCACTGGCCTGTGTGGGGCGCGTTCGACTACGGCTTCACTCACCCGTCGGCGTTCTACCTGCTGACCGAGTTCGACGGCGAGATCATTATCACCGGCGAACACGTCGAGGCTAAAAAGCTTCCGCGAGACCATGCCGGAGCGATGCGGCGGATCGCGGCCAAACACGGCAGGGACATTCCCGACATTCCGGTTTTCGCTGGGCCGGACGTCTTCGCGAACAAAGGTGACGAGAACGCGAAAACTATCGCACAGCAGTACGAGGCGCACGGCGTGTATATGGTCGCCGCTCCGAATGACCGCATTTCAGGCTGGGGCGAGATGCTCGACCTGCTCGGCGACCCGGGCCGGGCGGAAAACCCAATCCCCGCTCGGCTCAAGATCGCGAGGGACTGCGAGCGGCTGATCGAATGTATTCCCGCGCTTCAACATAATCCGAACAAGCCCGAGGATGTATTGAAGTGGGATATTGACGATGAAGGAATGGGCGGCGATGACCCGGCCGACGCTGCGCGATATGGCCTGATGGCACGGTTGATCGATCCGGAAGATGCGCCAGCGATCGGAGGGGCGAGAAAATCTCTGATCGTTCGGTAGATTTCTGATAATGTCGCCGACGACGGAGAACAAGGCTGCCGCCATTGCGCTTGGTAAACTCGGCATTCAAACACCCTGTAAACATCAATCCGCGCTCGATGTCGCACTGACATTTTTATATGTCACGGTCAATTACTGAGTGCTCGATTTCTGTTTGTGTTAAGATGCGTGCGGCGCGATGAGCAATCATTGTTGCTGAAAGGAGGGTATCAACTATGGCCAAGCTTAAGTCTTGGTTGATGTAGTGGATACTCTTGACCGCTTTAATTCGGCATCCGTCTGACGGCGGATAGCGACCTGTTTCCCGTGAGTATCCTTTCCGCCAGAGTACGCTCCTGGCAAAAGAGTCTGAGCGGGGGAAGCGTCTCCTGCCGAGGGGACTGCGGTTGGTTGATCTGTAAAGACAACCCTTCAAGGCGTGGTGCGGCAAGGAGGATGCATCTCAAACAGCAAGTGAGAGAACACATCCTGATACGTCAGAAACAGCGAAGGCCGGAAGAGAGATCTTCTGGCCTTCGCTGTCTTGAGAGCAGTTCCACGACAGGGTTACAAAATCTGGCATTTACCTAAAATACGCCTGCATCATCTCGAATCAACGATAGTCGGCCATTATTCAATAAATAAATTCAGGTGATAAACCCGTAGGTTCTACGACACAGTGTCGGGAGAATTCAAGCCTGCATCTATTGTAATATACAGGGTTTAAGGTGAATACGATGGAATCGTATTGCCTCACTACCTGCTTGTTTGCAAGTCTTCGCGGAAGGCAAATTACGTTCCTCTTGACGCCTTCTCATCTGCGCTGGCATAATCTGCGGCGACGCACGATAAACTCAAAGTTTGGAGGTGATACATGGAATCACAAGATTCCCTCAGACAGACATTGAAGTATTTTGAGCAGCAACTGCAAAAGAAGCTCGATGAGCTTCAACCCATGGTGCAAACCATCCGGCAGCTTGAGCAGGAGCTTGAAGTAGAGGCTGAAGACTCAGCAATCCTCAACTTGCCTATTTTCACTGCAGGTCTTAATACCGAGCGTAACACATACGCGAACTCGAAAAGGCTCGACATCCGTCCAGATGAGTACTTCACTAAATCGCACGGCGAAGCGGCGAGAGACTATCTGACCAGAGTTGGCCACGCCGTCGCGCTAGATGAATTGCTAGATGTTTTGAGAATGGGCGGCTGTAAGGTGGGCGGAATAGACCCGAAAAGAACCCTATCCGTCGCCTTGCTCAGAAATAATTGGCAAGATTTCGTCAGTGTCGGTAATGGCTATATTGGCCTGCGATCCTTCTACGGAAACGCGAAATCATCAGGATCGAAGACTACGGCCAAGAATAAGCCCAAGGTGAAACAGTCTCGTAATGGGAGAGTTACCGCCAAGGTGAAGGCCGTAAAGCCCAAAAAGAAACAAACCTCAAAATTGAAGCCGCGCAACGTACCTGAGAGAAAGCGGATCGTAGTGCCAGAAGATGTAAAACAACCAGAACTAAGCCCAGTTAGGGTGGCCATCCGTGAGTTTATGCAAGATGGGGAATTACATACGGCTGACTCTATCATCCAAGCGATGAGCGAGAAACTTGGACAAGCCGTTAAGCCCATTTCCATACATGGCACGTTGAGGAACGGAAAGGAGTTTGAGAAGGTGGGCAATCAGTACAAACTGGTTGCATAGAAATGGCCAACTGCGGAGGTGACCGCGTTGGCCATCACGTAGAAACCTAATGTGTGACGCACAATAAACACCGCTTGGGCGGTGCATGGTTTCGGCCATATCCTATCCGAGCCATCACCATTTTTCAATCCCTAGCGGTAAATCATAGGTGTGTAAGATTTTAACGGGAGGAATATGAAGCATAGGAGTAGTTTGGGTTACCGCAGCATAATCATCAAAATCAAGATAGGGTGGATCACCATCATCATCGAAGTTCCGCCATGAATGTGGAGGTGGAACCTAATACGCCAGTAGGCGCAGACCACAATAGAGCGCATTATGTGCTTGAACGTCTACAGCATATTGTATATTAATGGTTTGGCCGTTGGAAGATAAAAAGGAAACCGCTGAACAAGTAAGACGTTCTTGGCAGGTTCGTAGCACTTGTTCAGCGGTCGGTGTATCTCTGTCAATGTCAGGGTAGCACGCCTTTTTTCTTTCGTAAATATCAACCTCTGCCAGGAGAAAGCTTTATGGCGAAAAACGAGAAAACATCAAAACCCATCGCGACTATTGCGTCGCGACTCCTGAGCGACCCCAAGACCCCTAAACCTGTTCGCAGGGTAGCGGCCTCGGCGTTGACTCAAACTGCAAACAAGCCTAGCAAGAAGAAGAAATAGTTAGGCCATTTCCCCCGCTCTATGCTCTCACAGCGTAGAGCGGGGCTCGCATCAGATTTCTCTTGCAATCGAAAAGACTTAGTCCGTAGAATCCGGCTTCGATCTATAAAATCTCCCGCGCGCGCCGCGAGCGCCAAGCGGAAAGCGTCTCTCGAAGGCTGATTCGTCCAGTGATGGGCGAATCGGCCTTTTGTGTTTTATGGGCAAAAGGCGAAACAAAAACAGATTCCAGGTCGCCGGCGCGAACGCGCTGAAGCCCGATCACGTTCAAACCGCCGCCTTGACCATTTCCCCCTCCAGTGGCGGCGAGTCCTCGGCCGCAGCCGATTTCGATCCGAGCGTCGAATACGTCGCCGCCTACGGCCAGGCGTATGGCGCTCTCGAGCGCCAGATACCGTCTCAATCCCACGATCCGAGGGCGCCCGAAGTTACCTTCGAGACGTATCGGCAGATGCTCAACGATCCGGAAGTCTTGAGCGATGTCCGGACGCTCGTCCAGATGGCACTCGCCGACGGAATGCAGCTCGCGCCGGCCGTCGAAGGTAAGCCGGTGGACGACGACGCGCCGGAGTTCGATCGAGCGCTCGAGATCGCGCAATTTTGCGAGCGCTCGATCTCATACTTGCGCAAGCCGCTCGAGGAGACTCTCGAAGGGATCGTCGAAGGCGCGCTGACGTATGGCCATAAGACCGCCGAAATCACCTGGAAGCTCGTCGAAAGCGGCGTCGACCGCGGGAAGCTCCTGCCCGATCGCCTGGCTCAAAAGGATTACCGGACGCTCGACTTCGTCGTCGATCGTTTCTGGAATCATCTCGGCTTCACTCCGCGAACGCCGGTTCTGAGCCTGCCGGCGCGCGTCGTTATCCCCCGCGAAAAGTTCTTTCACCTGGCTTTGCACGAAGAGGACGAGGATCCTCGCGGCCGCAGTTCGATCAGGCCGGTCTATACGGCATGGATGTTCAAATGCATGACCTGGCCGGAATATAAGCGCTGGCTCGATAACTGCGCGCTGCCTTCGATCATCGGCAAGACGGCGCCGAAGCAGCCCGGCGACGTCCAGCGTAACAGCGACGGCACGCCGAAGGACGGAGCGAAGCCGCTGACGCCGGCGGAGGCGATGCTCCAGGCGCTCCTCGGCCTCAAGAACGCGTCGGCCGCGGTCGTTCCGAACGGCGCCGAGGTCGATCAGCTCGACGTCGAAGGCGAGGGCACCGGCTTCGAGCGCGCGATCAACGTCGCCGACTCGCAAATCTCGAAGGGCATTCTCTTTCAAACTTTGGCCACGAACGAGGCGCAGTTCGGTACGCGCGCGCAGAGCCAGACTCACATGGGCGTGCTCGATCTCCTCGTTTGGTGGTTGAAGGGCAAGATCGCCAGGACGATCAAATGCGATCTGATCGAGAAGGCAATCCGCTACAACTTCGGCGATGAGGCCCTGCGCTTCTGTCCTGCCGTCAGCCTCGGCGATACGGAGCGCCGCGACTGGGCGACGGACGCGACGGCCGCAGTCGCGCTCTCGCCTGAGATCACCGACTCGCAATGGAACTCGGTCACCGAGCAGCTCGGCCTGCCGGCTCCTCTGCCTGGCGAGCAGCCTCGAGGGATCGCGCGCCAGGCGCAGATCGCCGATCAGCAAGTACAAACGCCTGTACCGCAGGGGCGCATAACTTTCAGGCCTCGATCCGGCGCGTTCGTCACGATCAAGGCGAGGAGGGCTTCGTAATGGCGTTTCGGGCTTTCACTCTGGCCTGTTCGATACCGTGGGCGATCACTCCGGATGCGCTCCAGCAGATCCTCGAGATCTCGACGCGCGAGCATCTGCCGGACTTCGAGGCCGTCGCCGCGAAGCGATCGCGCAGGATGGACGGCGCCGAGAGCGCCAGGCTCCGCGAGGGCGGCGTCGCCGTCGTCCCGGTCACCGGGCCGATTTTCCGATACACCGACTTCTTCACCGACATCTCCGGAGGCGCGACGATCGAGAGCCTCTCCAAGGATTTCGCCGCGGCGCTTAACGACTCCGCCGTCTCCTCGATCGTGCTCAACATAGATTCGCCAGGCGGGGAAGTCGCCGGCGTGAATGAGTTCGCTCAGATGGTCTTCGAGGCGCGCGGCCGGAAGCCGATCGTCGCTTACGTGGACGGCCTCGGCGCGTCGGCGGCCTATTGGATAGCGAGCGCAGCGGACGAGATCGTCGCCGACGCGACGGCGATGATCGGCTCGATCGGCGTCGTCGCCGCCTGGCCGAATCCGGAGAAGAAGAGCGCCCGCGAGATCGAGTTCGTCTCGAGCCAGTCGCCGAAGAAGCGCCCGAATCCGACGACGGAGTCGGGCAAGGATCAGATCCAGGCGATGGTCGATGATCTGGCCGACGTCTTCGTCGAGACCGTCGCTCGCAATCGGCGCGTAAGCGCCGAGACCGTTCTGAGCGACTTCGGACAGGGTGCCGTGTTCGTCGGACAGAAGGCCGTCGAGGCCGGCCTGGCCGATCGGCTCGGCTCGTTTGAGCAGGTTATTTCGGATCTTGCGGCCGGCAAAAAGCCGCGCAGATACAAACCCAAAATGGCGGCCGATGTCGAAGAGATTGTCGAAGCCGCGGAGGAAGACGACATGACTCTTGAAGAGAGATTCGAAGGTATGAAGGCGCGCCTTATAGCCGCCATCAAGGGAGAATCGCCGGCGAAGGCGATCGAAACGCCAGAGACGCAGGAGCCGGCCAAATCCGTCGAAGAAGAAGGCGCGCGAGTCGCCGAGGCCGAGGTCGAGGCCGATCGCCTGCGGAAGCAGCTCGCCGCGCAGCTCGAGGAGAAAACCAAGGCCGAGGCCGAGGCCTTCGTCGGGGCACAGATCGCCGCCGGCAGGCTCTTCCCGGCCGAGAAGGATCCGACGATCTCGCAATATCTGATCGCGGCGGCCGACGATCAGGAGCGGCCGCTCGAGAAAGGCTCTCGCGTCGCCAATCTGCGCGCGATGATCGAAGCGCGCCCCTCTCACAAGCTCACGGAGGAGCTTACCGTCGGGCCAGGCGACAAGGTCCTGAAGGCCGACGAGAACAATCAGACCGAAATGAGCGAGGCGCGCCGGCGCGAACTGCTCGGGCATACGCCGGCGGGCAAGGCCGCGCTGAGCGTCGTCAAGTAATCGCCGCAATTCGCGGCCAAATCTGAAACGCACGAAAGGAGCGTGATTAACAATGCCACTCATTCACACTTTCACCGGCGTCAAACTGGAGCCGTGGGCCAATCCTGATATGGCGCGCACGATTACGGTCAAGCTGGCGCCGTCGCTGACTCTCGCCGCGGGCACAGTGCTCGGCCGTGTTGACGCTACAAACCTATGGGTTGCCTACGTGGATGCCGCTGTTGACGGCTCCGGCGTCGCGCGGGCGATCCTGCAATACCCGGTCGCCACTAACGCGAGCGGACAACACTTCATCGGCGCGGCCGCTGTTTCGGAGCACGGCCAGTTTGAGCTGAGCGCTCCGGCCTACGACCGGGGCGACTTCCTGGTCGCCGACCTGACAGGGCTCGACGCCGCGGCAATCACCGATCTGAAAGCCCGCTTAACCTACGGCGACACCGTGGCCGACCCGGGCGCCGTCGTTCGAATTCCATAACCGGCGCGAGCCGATAAACAAAACCTTTTGAAGAGGACTTGAAGAGGAGAAGAAATGGCAACTTTAGTTTATCCGACCAGCGCCGAGTTGACGCGAATCGCCCAGGATAAATTGCCGAATCTGGTCGCGCAGCGGCCGATCTTCGGAATTATGCCCATCGAGAGCGTGGACTCTCACATCCTGATGTGGGAGCAGGAAGACAATTACGTCGGCCTGCAGCAGATTCGCGGACTGAACGGCCAGCCTCCGCGTGTAAAGAAGACCGGCGCCAAACGGTTCATGATGGAGCCGGGCGTTTACGGCGAGTTCACGACCATAGACGAACTCGAACTCACCGAACGCCGGCAGTGGGGAACCTTCGGCCAGCCCATCTCGATCGACGATCTGATCATGCGGGAGCAGGACCGCCTCCTCGGCCGCAGGCTCGACCGGGAAGAATTTATCGGGTGGACGTTACTGACGACGGGGACGTTTTCAATCAGCGGTCCTGACGGGCAGGTCCTGCAGACTGACACGTTCGCCTTGCAGACGGCCTCGGCCGCTGTGGCCTGGGCGACCTTCGCAACCGCGACTCCGCTGAAAGATTTTCGGGCGGTGCAGCTCCTGAGCCGCGGCCATTCGGTCAATTTCGGAGCGGCGGCAAAGGCCTACATGAACCGGGTGACGTTCAACAACCTGGTCTCGAACACGAACACGAACGACTTCGCCGGGCGACGCACGAGCGGCCTGCAGAGCGTGCTCAACCTGACCGAGATCAACTCCGTGCTGGCCGGCGAGGATCTGCCGCAGATAGTTATCTACGACGGCGGTTACCTCGACGAGGTCGGAGTCTTCCAGCCATTCATCGCCAACGCGAAAGTTATCGTCGTCGGCGCGCGCACGGACGGCGGGCGCGTCGCCGAGTACCGGATGACGCGCAACGCTCAGAATCCGAATATGGCCCCGGGGGCCTATATGGAAGTTATCGACCGCGGCGCGGCGGGCAGCGGCAGGCAGGTTCCGCGCACCATCGAGGTCCATGACGGCCACAACGGCGGGCCGGTGATCTACTTCCCGTCGGCGATCATAATCCTGAGTGTATAGCCTGGAGCGCTTTTTGCGGTCCTCCTTCCAACTAAACCGGCCTCGGCAAACGGGGCCGGGTTTCTTCAAGGGTGTTATGGCAAACGAAAAGACTCCAAAAACAGGCAAGGAGACACCGGAAGCGCCGGCGAAAGTCGCTCCGAAGTCTTACGTCGTGGCCTTCAGTGGCATCTCTGATAAAACCGGCAATTTGCGACTGAGAGGCGAAACGGTTACGGCCGACGAGCTGCCGGATCCTGAATTTCAATTGAGCCTCGGCGCGATCGCGGAGGTCGTCGAGGCCTCGGTCGAGCAATCGCAAGGCGAATCGAAGTAAACAATGCCGATCGTCTCACAGATCGAGAATGCCGACGTCCTGAATGCGAGCCAGGCGACGCGCCTGATCCGCGTTGTCAGAGCCTCGGAGACCTATCGCCAGGATACGGCGCGATGGCCGAACGTCGAGTCGAAAGTCTTCGCGCGAGTCGCCCGGCGCAAGGCGATCACGGCCGCGAGCAACGCCTCGCCGATCGTGATCACTTCGAACGGCCACGGCTTCGCGGCCGACGAGCCGATCACCGTCCAAGGCGTCGAGGGCAATACGGCGGCCAATGGCGTTTGGCTCGTGGCGAATCCTTCGGCCAACACTCTCGAACTGTTCGGCTCGATCGGCAACGGCGCGTATACGTTGGGCGGAGAGATCCTCGATCTCGTTTCGCAACATCTCTCGGCGATCGTCGAAGCGCTCGATCGGATCGGAGACGGCACGGTCGCCACCAAAGGCGGCCGCGACGGAACGGATTACTCGCAGACGCGCGATCGCGAGGCTCTCGTCGGCGAGGCTCTCGCGGCGCTTTATACGAGCGCCGAGGACGCGGCGAGCGGAGCTTACGCCGTCGGCCAGAGAGGCGCTCAATGTTGCCGCTTATGTGGATTTATCTCCTGCCGCTGCGCGACGGCCGGAGCCTGGCAATGAGGAGTTATTGAATGCCTGGAAGTAAAAGCGATTTTCTCGAACTCGAGCTGCTCGATCACGTCCTCGGCGCCCAAGCGTATACAGCGCCGGCGAATATCTTCATCGGCCTGTTTACGACAGCGCCGGCTGACGGGGGCGGCGGCACTGAATGCAGCGCGGGCAATTACGCGAGGAAGTCGGTCACCAACAATACGACGAACTTCCCGGCGGCCTCCGGCGGCCTGAAGCAGCTCGCAACTCAGCAGGACTTCGTCACGGCTAACGCCGATTGGGCGCCGGCGCTGACGCCCGTTGTCGCCTTCGGCCTCTTCGATGCGGTGTCAGGCGGCAATCTCCTTTATTGGGGATGGCTCGGCAGCGACTCGGGCAGAGTCTTCACCGGCCTTGCTGCGACCGAAGTCCTGACCTCTCCCGGCCATACGTTTGTCAATGACGATACGGTTCGATTGTATGCCGTTCCCGGCTCGACATTGCCGACTGGTCTTTCCGCCGGCACGACTTACTTCGTCATCGGCGTGAGCGGCAACACTTTCCAACTCTCCGCCACGCAAGGCGGCGCGGCGATCAATATCACCGTTGACGGCTCGGGCTTAATAGCGAAGATCGCGGCGAAGCCAGTCCTCAACGGCGATACGGTTCAATTTGTAGCTAACTCTATACAAGTCTCTGAAGACTGATCGGAGGAACAATGTCGGAACGATATTACATCTCGCCCCTGGCTCGAGACTCTCGCAATCGAGTGCGGCCGGCGATCCTTGATAGCCAGGCCTGGCTCGTAGAACCCGATCGCCAGGTCAATAGAGTCATGCAGAGCGGTATTACCGAAGGAGAGCCGGACGTCCCTTGGTGTTGCTGTTTCCTGGAGGCGCAAAATCACGCGGCTCTCGGCGCCGTCGAAGACGTCTATCTGATGCCGGATTATTCGCTCGACGGCAGCCTCAGCGGAATGGACGACAATTCAAAAGTCGAAATGATGACCCGTTTGACGGCGCTCGGCGTTGATATGACGGTCATTGATAACTCCAGCTCGTATCGAGACGTGCTCGCCGCGATCGCCGAACGCCTGGGCAACACTGAATTCGACGCAAACAGTTTAGCTTGAGTAATGCTTGGCGACGCTATTCAGCGACAATTTCAATCGCATCAACAGCGCCACAGTCGACGCGACGAACTGGACGGAGTTCGAAAGCGGTGGCTCGACTTGGTCGATTTCCGGCAATCAACTCGCGGCGGCGGGCGGCGGGCCGTTTGTTTGTGTCCTTACTACGACGACGGCTCACGCGGCGATCGCGGACTGCAAAGCGAGCATAAAACGGATCACCGGAGCCGGCTTCGACGGCGGGCCGGCCGTTCGAGCTGCCAATCAGAACAGCATGTATTACCTGGACTTCTACAGTTCCGACACTGTGGAGGTCTATCGCGTAGACAGTGGAACTCACAATCTCGTAGGGAGTCGGACGCAGACCCATGGGGCGAACGACGTCTTTACGTTGCAAGTCTCGGGGACTGGCGCGACCGTCACGCTGAAGGCGATTCGCAACGGGGTACAGCTCGGCGCCGACATCCTCGACGCGAACGCCGCACGGATTACGACCGCAGGCCAGACAGGCGTAATCGCGTGGGCGGCCGAGAGCTTCGATGATTTCCTGGCCGAGGATCTGGCAGGAGGCGGCGCGACGATAGCGCTCGAGGGGCGCGTAACGGGCCGAACCTCCAGTCAGGGCGCCATAGCGACGCTGCGATCATTGAATGGCAGGACGACGGGGCAAAGCCGGACAGTCGCCGCGGCTTCAATTATCCGCGGCCTGGCGGGGTTAGCCGGCGGCCGATCTTCGACGCAAGGCGCGATCGCCGTGCTGCGAACTTTCGCCGCGAGAGTAGCCGGAAGATCGAACACGATCGGAACTTTTGCGACCGGGGCGATTAGGGCTCTCGCCGGAATCATCACCGGGCGATCGTCGGCGCAAGGCGTTCTGTCGGTAATTCGCGGATTCGATGCTCGAGTGAGCGGCGCGGGGCGCGCAAGAGGAGCGGCCGGAATACTGCGCGGCCTGACGGCGCGGATCGGCGGATCCTCGACGGTGCAATCGGCGATAAATGCGCTCCGCGGATTGGCAGGGAGATCGCAGGGAAGCGGCCGAGCGATCGGCGGCATCTCGTTCCCTGATGAGGCCTTTGAACCTTTAACGATTGACGATCAGACGATCGCGCTTACCTGGGAAGACGATCAGACGATCGAAGCGGCCTGGGAAGATAATCGGACGATCGAAGCGACCTGGGAAGATAATCAGTCATTTCCTCTTCTACACATCGGCATGACGAAAACGGGCGTAAAAATCAAACCAGTGGCGATCGGCGACGACTTCGTCGTCCGGCGGACCTATACGACGCTGCCGCCGGGTACGGTCATTACGAAGGCCTGGTTTTCTGTGAAGAAGTCGGAAAAAGAGTCAGACGGCCAGGCGCTCATTCACAAGGAAATCACGGCCGCGCCTTCGGCGAATGGCCAGATCACTATCCCCAATACCGCCGGCGGAACTCTCGCGATGTTCTTCAATCCGAATCGGACGGAGACCATAAAGGCGAAGGCCGGCCTCGACTACATTCACGACGTTAAGGTCCTGGCCAGTAACGGCGACATTCATACGCTCGAGAAAGGGAATATCCCCTTCTTTAGTGGCGTCACGCGAAAGACTAGCTGATGTCCGGACTTTTCACACAGGCGCATATGCAACGGCTCGAGGCGATCCGCCGCGTCAATCTGGAATTGCAGGGCGAGCCAGGCTCGATCTCGCTTCAGAAACTCGATCCGACGACGCGCGAGTTCGTAGACTTCCTGACCGTTGATAAGAGCTTTTACCCCTTTTTCACTGGCGACGCTGAGGGGAAATCTCTGCCGGCTGATGTCCGATACGAGTTGCAGATCGGCGAGCTGATGATCTCTGACGAAGACGCGAGACAAGTCGCGGCCATTCAGCACGGTACGCAGCGCTTCCGCGTCGTCCGCGGCGATCAGGCCGAACCGGGCGTCGTCCCGCCGACGGGTCCTCGTCGTTTCTGGCGCTTCCATATCGCGCCGCTCGAGGAGGTTGCATGAGCTTCGAGGTAATCATCGGAGACGCGCTCGAGCGAGCCATCGTTAGCCAGGTCGCGCCGATCATGGAGCGTGCATTGAACGAGCTGCGCGCGGTAATGATCGAAGAGTTCAACGCGCCGAAGTCGGGCCGCGAGTATCGCCTAAGAGGCGGCGTCAGGCATCAGGCCTCAGCGCCCGGGGAGTCGCCGGCGCGACGCTTTGGCGGTCTGGAGCGCTCAATCGGCGAGCCTGATGTACAGAAATTCGGCGGGTTTCTCGTTGGTTCGCTCAAGATCGGAGCGCGCTTTGCGGGCTATCTGGAGCGAGGCACGCCGCGGATATCGCCGCGCCCGTTCGCCGTGCCGGCCGTTAAGGAAATCTTGAGGAGGCGCGCATAGATGGCGAGCGAGATCGAGATCAGAGAGGCCATCGTCGAACGGATGAAGAGCGCGCTCTCCGTCTTCGATCCGGCGCCGATCGTGCTCGGCCGCGATATCAGCGGAATTCTCGAATCGGGATCCTTTAGCGGATTGCTCGACGACGAGAACAAGATCCATGTCTGGGTCGTCACTCCTCGGAGCTTTCTGCCGTCGGATATCCGCCAGGGGGGCGCGCTTTATGAACTCGTTTACAACCTGACGCAGATTTTTCAGTACCGCAGCGGCTCGGATCTTTCGAATTCCGATCGAGAGGCGAGTCTCGAGCGCGACGCCGTCATCAACGCTTTCAGATACGTCGGCGAACTGCCGACGATCCTGAAGAGAGCGCGCGTCCAGCCGATCGAATGGCCGGCCGACTCAATTGACAAGCCCGAGCCAATCACGCGCGGAACGGCTCGACAGTCGAAAGCGAATCTGCGCGCGAGCAATTTTTACGGCCCTGTTGCCTGTTCTTAAACGGAGGAAGCAATGCCAAATGATTTTGTAATCGAAGATGCCGAATTATACATCTCGGATCGTGAAGGCCCGTTCAATACGCCGCTCACGAACGGGAACCAATACGAGCGCACCGGATGGCAAAACGCGCAGGTCTATATCCCCGAGCCTGAATTCTCGACCGACGCAGGCCGGGCGGGTATTTCCTCGGAATTCCAGACAGGCCAATGCTTGAAGCGCTTCGTCGGGGCGAGCATCGGGCTTGGCGATCGCGCGAACTTTCGCCTCTACGGAAAGATAGGAATGCGCGCATTCGGCGGAACGCCGGCCACGCCTGTCGTGGTCGTGGGCGGCGTCGCGTTCAGGCATAGCGCGCCTTTAAGGCCGAAGACCGCCGGCTTACAACTGCCCTCTTTCAACGCCGTCACGATTTCCGGCGGCGCCTCGACGCTCTGGCCTGGAACGGTCGTCAACGACTTTGGGCTGAGCCAGCAGGGCGATGACGACTTCCAAATCTCGGCGAGTTTTCTTACGTCGGGCAAACATCGAATCCCGATGCTGATCGGGACGCAGGAGGTCATAACCCTGACGGCGGCGGGCACGGTAAGCGGCACGGGAAACGCGAAGCTGACCGTCGTCGCCGGGAATATGCAGGAGAGCCCGCGGATCGTCATCTTCGGCGTAGTCAATGCCGACACCCCTACGGTTTGGGCAGGCAAGGCCCGGACAGCGCTGTCGAATGATCCGGTCGTCTCGGATTTCTGGATCGTCGGCGGAGCCAGCACGAGCATCACGCTTACCGCCAGGCATACCGCGGCGAATGATACGACGGCGAGCCTCGCGGTAACTAACGATACGAGCACGGGCATTACTCCGGCGAGCAGTACGATCACAACGCCCGGCCTTTTTACGCTGCCCGCTCCGCCCGCCTTCGCGTGTCTCGATCCGCGCCCATTCTTGGAATACACGGACGACGTCGGCCTCAGAGACTTGGCGACCGATTGCCGATGGCGCGCTTGGTCGTGTGGCCTTAACAATAACCATAGCGCTACTGCCGCCAGATGCGGCGGCGATCCCAAGCAAGCGCCCGGCGATTATGCCGTCACGGTGGGTCCGGCTCTCGGCGCGTATAACAACAAAAGCGTGCGCGGAACTCGTCGCACCCTCTCGGCCGAAATTACATATCTGGTCGGTAGCCGCGTCCTTGAGTGGGAAAAGATGTGCAAATCGATCCAGCTCACAAACGTTAAATTTGGAGCGCGCGGAGCCGTGCTCGACGGCGTCGCGCCGACCTATGAGGAGCTGAGCATCGTAATCCCGAAGGCAAAATTCAACGGCGTCCGCGGCGACAACGTAGACGGATACGCCGCCTTCCGCTTCAGTTTCGCAGCCGAGTTCGACACGGTAACGAACGGCGCGCGCATCGATGTTGTCAACGGCCTCGACGGCGTCTCGCCCCTTTTCAATTGAGGAGTTATGGCAAAGACAGAGAAATCAATAGGCGTAGAAATCCCGATCGAAGAAGCTCCGCCAATTATCCAGGAACTCGCCGCCGGCCAGGCCGAAGAACCCCTCGCGCAGGCTGAAGAAAACCCCGAGGAGCGAGCGAAGCGCCTGCAACGCGAGGCTTACGCCCTCCGCGCTACTCAGGCCGCCATCGAGCGCGAAGACATATTTCGGCGCAATGGCTTAATAGGACCTGACGAGTCGCTCACGATGGACATAGAAGCGGCCGTCGCTCAGCGATGCTGTATTTAAAGAAGGCCTGGAGCCTCCTGCGCGCCGTCTCGTCGTTTGTTCGATGGGGCGACGTTCCGCTCGTCGAGCACGATCGCCGGCAGAAGATCTGCCTCGGCTGCAATCGCCTGGACGTGACGGAGACCGGCGTATTTTGCCTGGAGTGCAGATGTCCGCACTGGCCGCTTTCAGACTTGCGAACGAAATGGCGGATGCGCGATCTGCGCTGTCCGCTGGATAAATGGCAACCATCGGCTCGCTTACTCTCGGTTGATCGCCGCGAGGACATGGCGCGAAACCTTCACGCGTCGCGGGCCGATCAACTTTGAAGGCGCCTAGAAGGAGGCACATGTCAGAAGCGATCGGAAAACTCGAAAACCTCATTACCGAAAGCCAGGCTCAGGCCGGAGCCTTGCCGCTGCTCTTTCCGCTTGAGCAGTCAGAAATTGTCCGCGAGATCGAGGTCGTTTACGGCGAAGACGAGAGAGTGACTCTTTATCACAAAATCAAATGGCCGACGCTCGGCGCGCTCATAGACAGGCAACGTCGCACGCCACAGAAGACCGAGAGGCTCGGCGCGAGCAAAAGCCGATATCAGAACGACGACGGCAGCGTAGACGCGAACGCCTGGCTATGGGACCAGTTCAGGAGCCAGGTCAAAGGCTACGAATGGAACGGTCTCGATCCGGATCAGTGGATAGACGTCTCTGATGAATTGGCCGCCGAGATCCCCGTCGAGCATAAATCGGAGGCCATTGTCGGCCTGTTCGCGTCGCAATTTGAGGTGGAAAGACCGAAGGGCAAGGGATACGTCCTCGGCGCGCAGATCTATCGCGTCAAACAGATATACGGGCCGTATACGATCTGGCACGTTTTCAACAAGCCAAGCGACAGAGATCGCCGCGACCTCTCGCGCAAATCGCGCGAGACGCAGTTCGAGCCGGGATCTACGAAAGGGAAGAGCGAGGTCTTTACGAATCTAAAGCCCTATTTCGATCTGTACGAGAGAATCTTCGATCGTCTCGAAGGCGTAACGGGTGATGATCTGAACATCGGGCGCCGCAAGGACCTGGTAAATGCGATCTGGAGGTTCGGCGCAATCGAGGCGCTGATGGAGAACTTCGAGGCCTTACGGCGGGACTTATCGACGAGCTGACGGAGTGGTTCACCGATCGGTTCGACAAGATTCGGGATTTGAACTTCGAGATCTGTCCGGGCGAGCAGAGATGCGAGACGAAGGAGACGGGCAGGATTTATCGAATCCTGAAGCGCGAGCCCGATACGGAGATCGAGCAGATATGCGCCGGCTGCCGGTTCCTGCCGACGAAGCCAGGACGCGAGCCGGCGCATTTGTCACATGCGATCTACATCGCCAACGAGTTGGACGAAGACAGCCTCGTATGTGAAGGCTTCGATTATCCGGCGATCCTGGACTATCTCGACCCGTTCGAATATGCCTGTTTGATCGCCATCAAGGCCGCGCGGCGAGCGAGCGAGAACAAAAGCGCCAAGCAGCCCCAACAGAAAGCCGATCGAGAGCAGCAATTCGAGCATTTGAAACGATTGAGCCACAGTTGAAATATGGGCGAAGAGATCGTCATCAAAACAGTTCTGGACGTTCGGGAGAGCACGAAGAAGGTAAAGCAGGATCTAACCAACGCGCTCAACTCTCCCGAGGTCCAGAACAAAGCGCGCGAGGCCGGCCGCAAAATCGGCGATGCGCTCAGCCTGGGCATCGAAACGACGCGTCGTTCTCGCGAAGACAGAGAACTCGCGCATCAGCGCCGGCTCGAGGCGATCTCGGCTCAATCTACCGCGAGGATCGTGGAGATCGAGAGGCGGAAGCAGGCTCAGCTCGATCTGATCCGCGAGCGCGCAGTTCAAAAAGAGCTTGAGCACCAGCAGAAGCTCGAGCGCGCGATTCAGTCCGGCGCCGGCGGGATCAGTTCTTTGCGTTCGGCCATCGCGGGCATTTCAGGAGCTTTCGGCGTACTCGCCGGCCTCGGCATTGTTTCTCTTTTCGAGCGAGTCGGGCGCGCGGCGCTAGACGCGGCGGTAAGCGTAGACAGGCAGGTAAGTACCCTCAGGGCTCTTACGGGGAGCGCGGAGGCGGCTCAGAAGCGATTCCAGGAACTATTCAAGATCGCGCAACAGACGCCGGGGCTGACGACGAATCTCGCCGCCCAGCTCGACGCGCAGCTCCGCGTCTTCAACGTCGCCGAGCAGACGATCAATAGGCTGCTGCCGGTGATCGGCAGACTCAACGCGATCGGGCTGCGCGATCCAAGCACGTTCGTACAAAACCTGACGCAGTTAATCAGCGGGAATTTTGAAAAAACAGACTTGAAAGAGCTTGTCGAGAATTCGCCTATCGCCGGCCAGCTCGTCAAGCAAATCTTCAACGTCGATTCTCCAGTGAACGCCGAGGCGATCAGGACGGCCGCCCGCCGGCTCGGGATCACCACGGTCGAGAGGCTCGCGGAAGAGTTTATCAAGGCGGGCGAAAATAACCCGGCGCTGAAGAACGCGGTCGAGACCATAGGCGGGCAGTTCGAGAAACTCAAGGACCGGCTTACTGTCGCGCTCGCGCCGGTCGGCGAGCAGTTGGCCAAAGTTTTACTGCCTATCTTTAATGACCTGGTAAAGACCGTCGAGCAATACGGAGCCTCCGCGGCCAGTGTATTTAGAGAAAATCGAAACGATATCATCGCTACGGCGAAAGAGATCACGGCCATGGCCGTTGAGGTCGGGAAACTTGTCGGCAAGATCGCCGAGGTCGGCGCGCGAAGTGGGGTATTCAAGTTCCTCGCGCGATCGGCGGGCGCGATTCAAGACATCCTCAATGATCCGTTTTCTCTCGAAGCTGTAGGGCCGGCAGAAAGAGCGGCTATCGCCAGATTCGACGAGCTTGACGCCGAAGCCGCGGCGGTCCGCAATTCGCCGTTTCTCGGCTCGGCGACAAGAAATTTGTCTTCTAGTAGCCGGGGAGCGAGCGGCGATTTCGGCGGGGGAGGCGGGGGAGGCGGGAGCCTCGGCGGCGGCAGGACACGCGCGCGCGCCGCCAAGCGTCCACCGAAAGACCTTCTATCAGCCGCCTTCGTGAAGACTCCCGAGTTCGATTTGGCGAAAGCGCAAAAGGGAATTGACGAGCATATGGCCGACCTGGCGCGCGTCGAGATTCAGCGGCAGAAAGATGAAGTCCAGGCTTTTACCGGCATCGTCAAGGCTATACAAGAGGGCGAAGCCAAGCGCGCAAGAGAGGCCGAAGAGGCGATCAACGTGCTTGAGCGGACATCGCGCCGCGGGTTCACGCGCTCAGGACGCTTCATTGAGGACGCATTGAGCCGCGGCCAGATCACGCCGGGCGAGGCCGAATTATTGAGGCAGGGTGCCGCCGGAGAGTTTGCGGGTAAGTTGCAAGACGTCTTTTCGAAGCGGCAGGCGGCAGGCGCCGATCCAAATGTTCTCGAAGATCTGCGCGATGAAATAGACCTCTTCAATCGGCTGAGCGTTTCCGTCTCCGATAGCGAGCGCTTCATGAGGGGCTTCAATTCTCAGATCGAGACCAGCGGCGACGCCTTTGACAGATTCGGCGCCAACGTCTCGCGGGCGTTCGGGAACGTCAAAGACCTGTTCAATGGCCTCAAACAGGCCGTACTGAGCTTTTTCAACGATTTGCTAGGCCAGAGCTTGCAAAACTTGGTCAGAAATACGCTCGGCGGACTGTTCGGCAGTCTCGGCGGCTCGCTCGGCGAGATATTCGGCGGTGGCAATATCTTCCGAACGCCTTCGACCTTCGGGAACTTCGCGCAGGCTTTCGCGGGGGCGGCCGGCGGCGGAATAAACGCGCCGCCTTCGATCTCGCAGACGCAATCAATTGCGAGCGCAATCGCCGGTCTGACGGGTGTATTACCAGGGGGCGGGAGCATAGGCGGCATTGGCGGCGCCGCTAGCACGGCTGCCGCGTCCGGCGGCGGGTTCTCTCTCGGCGGCCTCCTGGGCGGACTGGCCTCGGCGGCTCCATTCCTGGGCGCAGGCCTCGGCGCCGGCATAGGCGGGCCTTCGACGGCGGGCGGGATTCTCGGCGCGATCGGGGGCGGCGCCGTGGGACTGGGGCTATCGTTCGGAGCTTCGGTATTTTCAGCCGCCGGGGGAGGACTCGGGGCGCTCGGTCCGGCCGCGCTGGCGGCTTTAGGGCCGATCGCGTTGATCGGCGCGCCTCTATTGATCGGCGGCCTATTGCTCGGCAAAGCCTCACAGCGCCATAAGGACGAAGAAGCCGCCGGCGAGTTTCAGCGCCAGGCGCATGATCAATTGGCGCAACTGAAGGCCGGGATCGCCTCTGATCAGATTGATGGATCTCAGGCGCGAACTATCTTCGATACACAAATTCTCGGCGTATTCCGCCAGCAGATCCAGACGCTCAAAACGAAGTCGGTCGTCGAAAGCCGACTGAAGAATCAAACGCGCGACATAGAGGGAATCTATCAGGCGATTATCGTTCCCGAGATCGCGGCTCAGCAAAAGCGCCGAGCCGATGCGGCGCGATTCTCGGCGATAGACTCGAGGCTTATTCCTCAATTCAACGCCGGCGGGACAGTTCCCGGCATTGATCGCGGCCGAGATTCAGTCTTGGTGATACTACGCTCGGGCGAGAAGGTTTTTACGCGCAGTCAGCAGGCGTCAGTAATAGCGCAATCGAATCTAGGCGTCTTCGATCGCGCAGGCGTCCCGAGGACGGCGATTCAAGTCGGCGGCGCGCAGGCCTTCCAGTTGGGCGGGACGGCTCAAGCATCGAGTATCGGACAGCCGCAAATCGTAATTCAGAACCTCACGATCGAGGCCGGTATCGTCGCGAGCGAAGAGGAAGCCAGGCAGATGACGCGAATCGGACTGAGCGGCCGAGACGGTGAAAACTTGATCGTCGACAAGGTCAACGTCGCGCGAAAGAGAAAGAGGATCTCGTAATGCCCAGGATCATGCCGCCCGGATTGATGGAAGCGCTCGGCCGTCCCGGCTCGCGGATATCGGCTTACGGCACGCTGGAACTGTTCATCGTCAACGGCGCCGAGACTAAAAGCTATTACTTCGCTACGGCCTCGTTGAAGTTTAACGGCATAGCCTGGCAGCCCCACCTGAGAAAAACGCCCGAGATCACATCAAGTCTTACTGCGGAACCTGACGCGGCGATCGTAGAACTGCAAAACGTCGATACGATCCTGGGGACTGAGTTCGCCAATTTGGAGCGATTTCTCTTCGGAGCCGAGGCCAAAGTCGGGCGCTATTGGCAAGACCTGGAGCGCGGCGATGAATGGCACAAGGTATTTTTGACAGGTTTGGTGGACGACATAGGCGACGACGAGATGGCCGCGCGCGTCACGATTGTCTCGGACATCTATTCGGATGTGGACGTCGGGCCGACGCGCAATATTCGAAGACTCTGCCATGCGCAACCGTACAAGGGCTTCGAGTGCGGATCTACAAGCAATTTGCCGACCTGTCCTCGCACGCTGGCCGCCTGTCAAGCTCGCCATCCTGGATCCGATGCGTTCGCGCGTCATATGGGCGCGCCATATCTCGACAATAAGGTTCAGATAACGATCCCGCAATGATTTTCGATCTTCAATCTCCGATCCTTCGACGCCGCGCCGGCGGACCGCGATACATGCGCCGCGAGCTACTCCTGGACGGCGGCTCGGAGGTGGACCAATCGCTTATCGATTTCGGAGGCGGCGATCGTTTTATTAACTTCGAGCCCCTCGCCGTCGTTCCGCAACATATACCGACGCCGATCGAGATCGCGCAATCTCTGGCGGGCGGATTGAGTTTGGAACAATTGGATCAGGCGGCGCGCTTCGAGACTGAAGAGGGCGTCCCGATCGGGATCTTCTACGGCAAAATACTATTTGCTCTGAAGCTGGTTTCGCACCTGTATGAGCCAGGCCCCGGCGTTGGCCTACCTCGAAATAATTTTACCGGCATTCTCGGTGAAGGGTGGGGCGGCCTCGGCCGTCACGGTGAATTTAATCGCATCGTCAAGGCATGGCAGTTCGGCGAGGAATTGGCCTCGGCATTTAACTATCAAATCTACGTAGACGACGCTGTACCGCAAGGCGCCACGATCATCCCTGGCCTGGATGGTTGGAACTGGATTTCGACTAATCCTACCCCCTACTCCAGAAAATACGCCCATCAAGCGCCTTTGATCGCGGGCACGCATTTTCACCAGTTCTCGAACGCGAGTCAGACAATGCCGGTTCAAGCCAACGATCAGCTTTACTGCTTTGTTTGGCTCGATCCGACGAATCCGCCCACGGAGGTCATGCTGCAATGGCAAGTCGGCGCGGACGCCGAGCATCGAGCTTATTGGGGCGCGGACTCGATACCCTTCGGCACGCCCGGCACGGACGGCCGCCGAAATGCCGGAGCCTTACCGGCGACTGGTAAATGGGTATTGTTGCAGATTGCGGCAAGCCAGGTCGGGCTCGTCGGCCTGACGGTCAACGGAATGGCGTTCATATGTTTCGGCGGGAGCGCGGCCTGGGATCAGGCAGGAAAATACAATTCCTCTGGCGTCCCTCTTGGCGGGACGTACCTTTTTCGGCCGGGAGTCATAGCGACCGACGCGCAAACGATTGAGCATGCCTTCCTCGGCATTCCGACCGGATTGGCCTATTCCGGCGCCGCGAATGTTTTCGTCCGGCTCAACACGACTCAATCGGCGCAGGACAGACCAGACGGCTTCAAGTGCATCGCCGAATGTCGGAAGACGTATAACTATGACGCCACGGGAGCCGAGATTGATTACGGCTACGCGCCCAGTCCCGCGCGAGCGGCGGCTGATAGATTCCAGTTCTTTTTTCAGCGCCGATACCGCGATCGGCTCGATATTGCGGCGGACAAGTTTCGCCGTCGCATCGACTGGCGAAGTTGGGTTGAGTGGCTAAAAAACAGCGCAGAATTGATTCCGTGGGACAGAGAGGGGAACGGCGTAAATGTCTTAACGCCGCGCGCCGAGTTTAATGGAGGATTCACTGGCCCTACTACGATGGCGCAAGTTCTCGATGCGACCTGCGGGCAGTCGTTTACTATGTGGGCGGACGACGGCGAAAAAATAATCTTTCTGCCGCCGACGCCGCGCTCGCCGGTTCATCACTTTCACCCAGGCAATATTACGAGCGCGCCTCAACGCTCTACGCTGAAGCCTAGAGCGCGCTATAACAGATTCATCGGCCGATTTCGCAACAGCGAAAGCGAATTCCTCGAGCCTGGCGCCGTAGAGCCGCCGGACGATACTCCTCAGAATCAACTCCGCGAGGAGTCGAAGAGTAGAACGGGCGAGATCCGCACCGAGCTTGCATTAGGCGGCATGACGTATTCGCAGGCTCAGCGCATCACCGAGTACACCGCGCGCTTTACGCACGATAATCCAGTTCGCGTCAGCCTGGTGGGCAATGCGACATCGATCCATCTCCTGAAGGGGGATTACGTAACCGTCTCCCATCCTGTCTTGGGCTGGACTTATCAATTATGCCTCGTGGTCTCAGTTACGGTCAGAAGCGCCGAGAACTCGGCCGACGAATGCGAGTTTACATTGCAAAAAATCGAAGGGTCTCTTGACGTTGATACGTACCATCGGCCCAGACAAGTAACGCTGACGCTACCATAGATATGAGTTTCGACGTTTATCCACCGGCAATTCCCGTCCTGCCGAATGACAAGCTTCCCTTCGAGGCGCGCGCCCTGCTGCCTCCGCCCATGCACAAAATCTATCCAGGCTTCGGCGTGGTTCAACAGGACTATTCGGTCCGAGTTTCGCAGCCGGGCGTCAGTGTCAATATCAATGCCGAGGGCGCTTTTCGCCTTGTAGGCGGCGTGGGTTCGCTTGAGTGGACGATGGTCCAGAGCTGCCTACCGCTGGCAGGGGCATCTCTGATCTTCCTTGTATTTCTCGATCGGCCAGGCGGAACGGATTGGCAATATCAGGTGTCGGTAGAATTTGATCGGGTCAAAGTCTTCGACGAGCTTAGCGTGATGCTCGCAAATGTACCTCTGCCGGTGTCCGTGGGTATGCGATTCAAAATAGAAATCGCCTCGGGCTTCCGCTTATTCGTTAATGACAATTTGGTCCATTCACGAACAAGCCTCGGCGCCGCAGTCGCCTATCCTGCGATTTATCGCGGGCTCATTATAGGCACACCGCCATTTACGGCGGCGCCGCCGGAGACTGTCCCCGCTCCCGTATTGAAAGGCGATTGGAGACTGGCGGCGATTGATCAGTTCGGAGCGCCGATTGTAGATTTCACCGTCGAGCATGGCTCGCTCGGCGCGGGAGCGAGCGAGCTGCAAAAGATTTACTCGGGCGGCAGCGTGCCGGGCATATACAAGCTGCGGGCAAGTATAAATCCGGGGCTGGACATCTACATGGAGGACGCCATCCCGACCGGCGGGACGCCGGTAACCTCCGGCGGC
>Ga0126377_10000103_pt1 | contig 42703 bp, 41 predicted proteins | sample PanSoiMetPlot_22_FD_92647 | JGI IMG/M metagenome (GOLD analysis project Ga0126377, IMG submission 92647) | Tropical forest soil microbial communities from Panama - MetaG Plot_22 | ecosystem: Environmental > Terrestrial > Soil > Tropical forest > Bulk soil | place: Panama | collected 2016-02-17 | reverse complement strand
TTGCCTACCGCCACGGCCTGCGGGCCTCAGAGGTCTGCAACCTGCAATGGCAGCAGATCGAGCTATCCGAGGGCCGCCTGCACGTTCACCGCGTCAAGAACGGGATTGCCAGCGTGCATCCGATCCGCGGTGACGAGATGCGGGCTCTCCGCAAGTTACGCCGCGAGTACCCTAAGGATGCCTACGTCTTCGTTTCCGAGCGCGGCGGACCAATCAGCCCTATTGGCTTCCACCGCCTCATCCAGCGCGTCGGCGAGGCTGCCAAGATGCCATTCCCGATCCACCCACACATGCTTCGCCATGCCTGTGGGTTCAAGCTCGCCAATGATGGCCACGACAGGCGCGCCCTGCAGCACTATCTCGGGCACAAGAACATCCAGCCATGGTCAGGTACACCGAGCTGGCGCCCGACCGTTTTCGAGGACTTTTGGAGAGGCTGAACTTAGGCCTTGGGCATCTTGGTGCCGCCGCTTCCGGGCGCCGGCAAGCTCGGGACGACTTCCGCTTCTCCTTCAATCACCTTGGCATTCGCGCCCGCCTCGCGCTGCGCAAGCATCTGTTGGATCAGCTCGATCCCACGCTCTAGCTGCTCATCCGTCATCGCCTTAACGCCGCCGGATTGCTCGACTTGCATCTCGCGCGGAACCAATAAGACCAGCAATTTCAAGAACACCGCTGGATTGTTCTTCATTACCTTGTCAATGGCTTTCGCCCCGCCACGGCGGAAAGCCTTGTGCAGCTCCGCAATGGTCTCGGCGTTGAGCGCCTTGCGGGCGCGATCCGGACTACCGCCAGGGTTTCCAGAATACCCCGGCGCGAACCTGCCGTTGATGCGGCCATTGATGACCTTGGGAGTGGTGTTTGGCTCAGTGTTCGCGTTCATCGTCTTCGCCTGGTTCTGAGGGATGACGTATATCTGATTCTGGGGCGACTCTGGACGGCGGCGCTGGCGGTGGTTTGACACTGCGCCGGAAAGCCTTTGTGGGTCAAAGCTGTCGCCGATATCGGTTTGACAACCTATATGTTTGAACCGACTACAAGATGTCGCTACTCTCGGGACCGCCAAGATTTCCCACGCTGGCGGCGGTTCAAAGCGCGGCCCGCAAGCTGGCGACCGTATGGGATCTCGATCTGCGCATGTGAGGATGGCCATGTCGGATAATACTGAATCGAATGATGAGCGGCCGTGTCTACATTGTCTGATTGGCGACGTGATCGACGACTTTTATGCGGAATACGGTTCGCTGACGGGCGAAAAAGACGCCATCGATGTGGATGAAATCATCACCGCGCTCGCCAAAACGGTCGCAGAGCTGACTTATGGATCGGACGCCGCGCTGCGTCAGCGCATTTTGGATGATTTGATGCGGGAAGTTTCCGAGTTCGAGGCGGAGTTTGCAAACGCACCGGCAAGTGACATGCGACACTGAGCCGGTGAGAGGCCCCTATGGGAATGCCTGTCAAAGATCGGCGTCGATGGCGTAAAGGCACACGCCCCGTCGGCAGCGGCTGACGGGGCAGCGCTCTATGCGGCGTCTGCGCGAACTCGACTAGACCGCCATTTTCAGGTGCTTGGCCGGGCGGAATGCGACCTTTTTGCTGGCTTTAATTTTGATGGCTTCGCCCGTTGCCGGATTTCGGCCCATGCGGGCTGCACGTGTCCTGACCTGCAGAATGCCAAAACCGGCAATGCGGACGCGTTCGCCTTTTTTGAGATGCTTGGTGATAAGGCTCACGAGGTCGCCGAGAATGGCCTCGCCCGCACGTTTCGTGAGTTCGTGATCGGCCGCCAACCTTGCCGCCAAATGTTTGAGCGTAACGGGACGGCCAGACTTGGCACTTGTCATCGCTTTGCCCGCCATGATGGATGCCCTCCTCAGAGGCGCGAAATGCGCTTGTGCTGCTAACAGATATGATTCGAGACCGGAAGGAAAGCGGCTTTCCACATGCATAACTGAGATCGCGCGGTCCTCTGGAGGTGCGCTGAAACGAGACCTTCCGGCGCTAATCAGCGCATCTGCGGACATTTCGGAATCGATCCGGGAACGAAGCAGAATCGCAACGAGAACATCGTTCCTGTCCTGCGGGCGAGAGCCCGCGCCTGCCGGTTCAGCAGCCGGATGCGAGACCTGTTCGTCGGACCGACGGTTGCGTTAACCCAGCGCTTACGTCATCGGCGGCATGGTTTGCGGAAACACCGCAAAGGTCGCCCCGCCGTCGAAGCGTGTTCGCTGAAATTGACCGCCATGCCACGTCAACTAGCACGGCCCGCGAAACGTGAAACGTCCCTGTACGTCCCGGTGAAGCGCTTCCTCGAGACTCTTGGCTTCGACGTCAAAGGCGAAATCTGCGGCTGCGATCTCGTCGCCGTTCGCGGCGAAGAACCGCCGCTCGTCGTTATTGGTGAGTTGAAGCTCGGCTTCAACCTCGAACTCGTGTTGCAAGGCATCAATCGCAGTGCGGCCTGCGATCAGGTCTGGCTTGCCGTGCGCGTCTCGGGCCGCCACGGCCGCGCGCGTGATCCGCGCGTGCGCAAGCTTTGCCGGCTCTTGGGTTTCGGACTTCTTGGCGTCGCGGCGGCCGGCCGTGTCGAGGTGCTGGTTGAGCCTGGCCCATGGCGGCCTCGCCGCGATGCGGGTCGCCGATCTCGCCTGCTCGACGAGCACCGCCGGCGTCTGGGCGATCCGGTCCTCGGCGGAACCTGCAGGGCGCCGATCATGACAGCCTACCGCCAGCAAGCGCTCGCTTGCGCGGCTTCGCTGTCTCGCGGCCCGCGGCGCACGTCCGAGATCAAAAGCGCGATCCCGGATGCACCCAAGATTCTGCTGCGCAACGTCTATGGTTGGTTCTTCCGTGTCGAGCGCGGCACATATGCTCTCACGCCGGCCGGCACAGCGGCCCTGGCGCGCTGGCCGCAGGCAGACGCATACTTAATTTGAACGGTGAATAGCGAGCGATTCTCCGGCGAGAATTTTCCGGCAACTCACGCTCACATAGCCCGGGCCAAAGAAAAAGCCCCGACGAGCGGGGCTTGAGTAAAGGAGGAAACGCCCATGATTAGGCGTCGGAAAGGTTACCCGATTTGCTCGCTCTGCCAACGCACATATTAAGCCGCGACTCGAGATTTGAAAGGCATGTGACTTTTTCGTCACAGCCGAAGTCGAAAGCCCGACAACGACGAACTCTGGCGAGGCGTTCGCGGCTCTGCTCGCGCCTCGCGATCGACTGCCTGTCCCGGCCGCATGATCGACGCTGTTTGCGCGCGGATGGCGGCCATCCGATGTGCACGCTAATAAGAACACGCCCCGGGGGTTGGTCACCTCGGAGCGCGCGCGCTCCGCATTGGGGCAGCCGCCGCAAGCCAGCCAGATCACCATGGACAACGCAAATCGTCGGCGCAATCTCGGCTTTTTCTTCGATGCCTCCGTTGCGCGGCTGCCGGATAAAGTTGCGATCATCGATCTGTTCGGTGGAAACGAGCGGCGGGCGACCTATCGGCAGCTCGACGACCGGATGAATGCGGTCGCGAGCATGCTGGCCCGCCTCGGCGTAGCGCCCGGCGAGCGCGTCGCCATGGTGATCGGAAACCGCACGGAATTCATCGAATTCTTCTTCGGGTCGATGCGCGCCGGTGCGATCCCGCTACCGCTCAATACCCGCCTTGCGGCCGACACGCTGGAACGAACCATCGCGGAGTCGGCCTGCGCGCTCGCGGTCGTGGACCCGTCGAGTCATCGCGACGCCCTCGCGATCGCGCGCCGTTCGCCGCTGCGCCAACGGCTCATCCTCGATCGGCGCCACGAGAACTTTCTGTCCTTCGAGGAGGAAATGGTGAAACCCGCTGCGGCCGTTGATCCACCTGTCATCCCAGACGGTGCGCAAGCCTTTCAACCCTACACGTCGGGGTCAACGGGTCGCCCGAAAGGCGCGATCATGACGCATGAGGGCATGCTGTGGTACGTGGCCTACAGCCAGCGCTATTGGCCGTGCGCGGAGAGCGACCGCGGCCTCGTCGCCCTCCCGCTATTCCACAAGAATGCATTGCGTGGAACCGTGAAGCCGATGCTCTATGCCGGCGGCTCCTTCGTGCTGATGCCGAGGTACGAGCCTCGCGCCTATCTCGATGCTTTGGCGAAGTACAAATGCACCTATTCGCGTGGGGTGGCGGCGGTGTTCACGATGTTTCTCCAGCATCGTGACTATCTGCGCACGCTCGACCTCAGCGCGTTGTGCGAGCTGACCATCGGCTCCGCGGTGGTGACGCCGGAGCTGATCGAGGCAGTCGAACGCGCGCTTCCCCATGTCAGGGTATCGGAGAGTTACGGATTGACCGAGGGCGGAAGCCCGCTGCGAGCGCCGATGGACGGCCGTGTCGTGCCGCGCGGCAGCCCTGGCGTCGCCGCCCCCGAGATCGAGCTCAGGCTCGTTGACGCGAAGGGCAACGATGCCGAAGAAGGCGAGCTCCTGGTCCGATCCCCTTATGTCTGCCGCGGCTATTACAACGAGCCGGAGATCACGCGTGCCAAGCTGACGGACGGCTGGCTGCACACGGGAGATATCTTCTGCAGGGACAAGGACGGGTTCTTCTATTTCCGCAGCCGCGTCGACGACATGTTCAGTTGCGGCGGGGAGAACGTATATCCGAAGGAGGTCGAGAACCTGCTGTTCGGCCATCCCGAGGTCGTCAATGCCGTGGTGGCGCCCGTGCCGCACCCGGTGAAGGGCTTGGTCCCAGCCGCGATGGTGGTTGCGCGCGCGGGTTCGAGGGTCACTTCCGACGATCTCAAGAACTATTGCCTTGCCAAGGGCGCAGCCTATTCGCATCCGCGTTTTATCGACATCGTCGCCGCGTTGCCGCTCAATGGCGCCGGCAAGATCGATCGCCGCGCGGCCGCGGCGAAACTCGAGGCTGCCTATGGGGCAAAAGGCGACGTATGAAACTCCATCGGAATCCGCGCTAGACTGGCCATCAGCACGATGGGAGGAACCATGCTGTCCGAGGCCGACCGCAAGAAAGCCGCCGACATCCTTATGGGCGCGGAGAAAGAGCGCAAACAGGCGATCCAACTCTCCAAGACTTGGCCCGACATCGGCATCGAGGACGCCTACGCCATCTCCACGGAAGTGGCCAAGCGCAAGATCGCGGGCGGAGCGAAGCTGATCGGCCACAAGGTCGGCCTGACGTCGAAGGCTATGCAGCGCTCCTCGCAGATCGACGAGCCGGATTACGGGCACCTCTTCGACTATATGATGATCGCGGACGGCGCCAAGATTCCGCACGAGAACTATTGCCGGCCGCGGGTCGAGATCGAGCTCGCCTTCATCATGGGCAAGCCGCTGAAGGGTCCCGGCGTCGGACTACCCGAGGTGCTGCGCGCCACCGAATACGTCGTTCCCGCGATCGAGATCGTCGACGCTCGCCTGCAGGACCCGCGCAGAATTTTCGACACGGTGGCCGACAATGGAGCGGCGGCTGGCATCGTCGTGGGCGGCCGGCCGGTCAAGCCGCTCGACGTCGATCTGCGCTGGGTCGGCGGCATCATGTACAAGAATTCCGAGATCGAGGAGACCGGCGTTGCGGCCGGCGTGCTTGGTCACCCCGCGCTCGGGGTGGCCTGGCTTGCCAATAAGCTCGCCAGCCATGGGGTTGCACTCGAGGCCGGTCATCTCGTGCTGGCGGGCTCGTTCACGCGCGTGGTGCTCGCGAATAAGGGCGACACGCTGCACGCTGACTTCGGCACACTCGGCGGCATAGCGGTGCAATTCGTATAGCGGACGCGGTTCGATGCCGTATCGCTCAACCGCGCGCTCACTCGCCGATCCTCCCGTCGGATATACAAGCGCACCTCCCGCATCGGAGTTCCTCGTATGAATACAGGCGACCGATCGACTGCCGGCCTTGCCCGCAATGTCCGCCGTTTGGGGCATCTCGACCTCGCCGGCGGTGGGCAGGTCACGATCCACGGTTCGCATGCGTTTGTCGGCCACATTCCCAATCCGGATCATCTGGGAACGTCGATCATCGATATCGCCGATCCGCGGCAGCCGCGCGTTGTGGCCACCATCACGCTCGACGATCACGAATCGCACAGCCACAAGGTGCGCGCTGTGGGCGACATCATGATCGTCAATCACGAGCGCAATATGAGCAAGCTCGGTCGCCGCGCCGAGCAATTGCCTGCCGCGCGGCGGGCCTTGACCGAGGAGCTTGCGCGCGAGCCGACACGAAGCGAAATCGCTGCCAAAATGAGCGTCACCGAAGACGATTTGGCGGCACTGGAAAAATTCGAGCAGCGTCGGTATGCGAACGGCGGCTTCAAGATTTACAACGTCTCCAAACCTTCGCAGCCGCAGCTGATTTGTTACCAGAAGACCGGCGGCATCGGCGTGCATCGTTTCGACATGGACGAGCGGCGTGCCTACATCTCGACCGAAATGGAAGGATACGTCGGGAATATCCTCGTCATTTACGATCTGCGCGATCCGCGCAAACCGCAGGAAGTTTCGCGGTGGTGGATGCCGGGGCAGCACGTCGCGGGCGGCGAGACACCCACCTGGTCGGGACGGCGGCAGCGGCTGCATCATGCGCTGCGCTTTGGCGACGAGATGTGGGCGAGCTGCTGGCACGCGGGCTTCTGGGTTGTGGACGTCTCCGACCTGACGCGGCCGAAAAGCGCCGGCAGCTACAATTATCATCCACTCTTTCCAGAGCCCACGCACACGGTCATGCCGCTGCCGGCCCGCACGGGCGGCCGACGCATCGCGATTGCGATCGACGAGGAGGATCAGGCGTTAAGCGCAAGCGAGGAGGAGGCGCGACGCGGGCGCGCCCATGCCTGCCTCTTGACCTTCGACGTCAGCGATCTCGCCGCCATCAAGCCGCTGGCGCAGTTCCAGGTCAGCGAGCTCGATTCGCCTTTCAGCCGGGTGCGCGGCGCGCGCTTCGGCGCGCATCAGTTCTGCGAGCGCGTGACGGGCAGCATCGTCCATGCCGTCTGGTTCGGCGGCGGGCTGCGGATCATTGACGTCGTCGATCCGCAAAACCCGCGCGAGATTGGCTTTTACATTCCGGAGCCGGTTGCGGGGCGGCCGGCGCCGCAGAGCAACGACGTCGCCCTCGATGACCGCGGTCTAATCTACATGATCGACCGCCGCGTCGGTTTCGAGATTCTGGAATCTCGGGTGTGAGTTGAACGAAAACGCGCGTGCTAGATTCCCGCTGTCGCGCAGACATAGCATTGCTGTGCACCAGCAGTGCGCGCGTGCGATGTGATCACGGAGGAGTCCCATGCGCAAATTCATCATTTGGACCGCGGCCGCGCTGTTTGTGGCTGCCGCTACTACAGTCCCCGCGCTCGCCCAGCCCAAGCCGAGCAACATCTGCGTCAGCAAAAAGCCCGATAAGGACTCGCCAATTCTTTACCGGGCAAGCACGGCTCCGCGAGACACCGCCACCGGGCAGGCCGTTGGCAGACGGGTGCACAAGCCCGTGCGCTGAGCGGGGCAGACGGGCGATCCGGCTATTGCGTCGATTGATAGAGCGCCTTGGCGTCCGCGCTGAACGCTTTGCGCGATTCCGCGTCGGTGTAGAACATGTGACCGCCGCGGTAGAGCCGGAGCTGTGCGCGCGAGGGATCGCCCATCGGCGGCAGATGATCGAGCACGTAACGGCTCGCTGCGTAGGGCGTCACCATGTCGGCGTAGCCGTGCGCGATGAGCAGGCGCAACGAGGGAATGAACGCAAGCAGTTCCCTTAGGTCGTCACTGGCGCTGGCCGAGCCGCGTCCCCGGCCTTCACCCCAATCCCATTTGCCCGCGATGTCGGACGCGAGCAGGATGAAGCTCATGTCGGTCTTGAATCCGAGCTCGTCGCGCGCATAGGCGGCGTAGGCGGCGCCATAGGCCCGGGTGAGGCTGTCGAGTACCGGATCAGCCCCGTGCGCACCTTCCTGTTCCGGGAAGGGATCGGGCACCGCAAAGGTCGCGTCGTAGCGGCTGACGATCTTCCCCTCGGCGGAGCGCAGGTGCTTGACATAGGCATCGCGGATGAATCCGCTCGAGCGGGTGACAACATCCTCGGGAAGTCCAGTGACCTTTGCCACGCGCGCATAGAAATTTTGTGCGGCATCGCCTTGCGGCCGTGGGCCAGCAAGCGTCGTGAGATAATCGGTGAGAGCGAAACGCTCCACCTCCGCCTGCGTCTCCTTGCTGAAAGCGCCTTTGCGCTCGAGCTCCGCCGCCGCCAAGGACGGCAATTGCAAGGCGGCGCTGAGCGCGGAGCGATTGCTGCCGAAGGTCAAGCCGCCCTCGATGACGGGCGATAGCATGATGATGCCGGACATCATGATGCCCTGCTCGTGCTGCAGGACTTGCGCCACCTTGGCAGCGCGATATCCGCCGTAGCTTTCACCGAGAAGATATTTGGACGACGCGCTACGGCCGTTTTTGGCGAGATAGAGGGAGATGACCTTGGCCATCGCCTGCGCATCTTGCCGCACACCATAGAAAGCGCTGCCGCCGTCGGGCTTCGCTGGCCTGCTCCAGCCGGCGCCGACGGGATCGATCATGACCAGATCGGTGAAAGCGAGCCAGGTCGCGGGATTGTCGCGCATGCGCGCGGCGGTCGGATCGTTGCCCGGAAACTCGAGGATGCGCGGACCGAGGAGTCCCAAATTGAGGTAGGCCGAGGCCGCCCCAGGCCCGCCGTTGAAGGCGAAAGTGACGGGGCGGCTCGCCGGGGCGGCATTCTTTGCGACATAGGCGGTGTAATAAATTGCCGCCGAACGCTCGCCCGACTGATCGAACAGCGAGAACGTTCCCGCGGTCGCGGTGTAAGGCAAGCTGCCGCCTGGAATTGCGACGGCATGCTCGGTGACGGAGTCTCCCGGCAATAGCCGCAGCACGCTCTCGCGAGCTTGTTCCCCTTGCCGCGGCTCGCTCGCGCGCTGTTCGCTCTGTTGGGCGGGCGGCCGGCGGGGGCGCTCCTGCGCGATCGCGAACGTGGTTGTGCCGACGATCGATAACGCCAACAGCGCTCGGCTGAGCTGCGCTAGGGAGGGGAGGATCAGCGGGGGCGTGGTCATCAAGCAATCCAACCTATCGATGCCGCAGGCGCCCCCGGCTCGATCGACCATAGCGGAGAGGCCTGCTTGCTCAAACCCCCTCCTCGGTGCACAACAGGTGAGAGATCGGGAATGTAGGCTTCCCGGCGCTCCGCCGGGTCAAAGGAAATGCAGCAAGGATGCAGCAAAAAGTCACAGACCGGAGGGTGCCGAAGACCACGCGCTTTCCAAGAGCCTCACGCGCGCTCGAACGCTTCACGGTCCTTGACCTAACCAGGGTCCGCGCCGGCCCCACCTGCGTGCGCCAGCTCGCGGACTGGGGCGCCAACGTCATCAAAATCGAGTTGCCCCCCGAGCCTGGCGGCGGCGATGCGCTCGGCGGCCCGCGCGAAGGCTCCGACTTTCAGAATCTGCATCGCAACAAGCGCAGCATGACGCTCAACCTCAAGGCGCCCGAAGCCTTGGCGGCGTTCAAGCGCATGGTGAAGAAAGCTGACGTCGTAGTCGAGAATTTTCGTCCCGATGTTAAGCGGCGGCTCGGCATCGACTATCCGCAACTGCGCAAGGTCAATCCGAAGCTCATCTATGCGAGCATTTCCGGTTTCGGGCAGACCGGCCCCTATGCCGACCGACCCGGCTTCGACCAGATCGCCCAGGGCATGGGCGGACTGATGTCGATCACCGGTCTGCCGGGACAAGGGCCGGTGCGCGTCGGCATCCCGGTCGCCGATCTGTGCGCCGGATTGTTTTGCGCGCTCGGGATTCTGGTTGCGCTGCTCGAGCGCGAGAAGTCGAAAAAGGGCCAGTACGTCGCAACATCGCTGCTCGAAGCGCAGATCTTCATGCTCGACTTTCAAGCCGCGCGTTGGCTGATCGGCGGCGAGGTGCCTGCGCAGGCCGGTAACAATCATCCGACCAGCATTCCGACCGGCGTGTTCAAGACCGCGGACGGCCACATCAACATCGCCTCGACGGGCTCTAAGATATGGGCGCGGTTCTGCAACGCCGCCGACGCGACCGAACTGATGCAACGTCCGGAATATCAAACTGCCGCCGAGCGCTCGAAGCACCGCGACGCGCTCAATGCCGACATGGAGCGATATACGGTCAAGCGCGCGAGCGCGGAATGGATCGAACTCCTCAACAAGGCGGGCGTCCCCTGCGGGCCGATCTACACCATCGACCAGGTTTACGCCGACCCGCAGGTCGTGCATCTCGGTATTGCGCAGCCGGTGAAGACCAAGAATAAGTCGACATTGCGCATGGCCCGCCAGCCGGTATCCCTGTCGCGTACCCCGAGTCGATTCGCGGCGCCGCCCCCGGAGCTCGGTGAGCACACCGATGCGGTACTCAAGCAATTTGGTTTCAGCGCGAAGCAAATCGCCGCGCTGCGCAAGGCGAATGCCGTTTGACGAGCCTGATCTGGTGCGCGAGGCGCGGAGGACAAGCGATGGATGATGTGACCAAGACCGATAAGATGCTCGCGCGCAAGGACGGGCACGTCGGATACGTAATCTTCAATAATCCCGAGCGTCATAACGCGGTGTCGCTCGATATGTGGGCGTCGACCAGCCGCATACTCGAGGGCTTCGCCGCGGATGATGAGGTGCGCGTGGCGGTGCTCACGGGCGCCGGCGGCAAGGCGTTCGTCTCCGGCGCCGATATCTCGAAATTCGAGAGCGAGCGCGCCACCCTCGAGGCGACCAGGCACTACAATGCAACGGTCGAGAAGGCCTATGCCGGCATCCAGCAGTTTCCCAAGCCGACCATCGCCATGATCCGCGGATACTGCATCGGCGGCGGCGTTGGACTGGCAGTGTGCTGCGATCTTCGTATCTGCTCCGATAATTCGCGCTTCGCAGTTCCGGCGGCAAAGCTCGGGCTGGGCTATTCCTACGCTGGACTGCGCCGGCTCATCGACGTCGTCGGGCCGGCATTTGCGCGCGAGATCTTCTTTACCGCGCGGCAGTTTGATGCCGAGGACGCTCGTTACATGGGGCTGGTCAATCGCGTCGTGCCGCAGGCGGAGCTCGAGGCCTACGTCAAGGATTACGCGCAGACCATCGCTGCCAACGCGCCCCTTACGGTGAAGGCGGTCAAGTACATCGTCGGCGAAGTCATGAAGGACGAGTCGGCGCGCAACACGGCCCGGTGTGCCGAGATGGTGGAGCAGTGCTTCGCCAGCAACGACTTCACCGAAGGCCGCCGCGCCTTCATGGAGAAGCGCAAGCCGGCATTTACCGGCACCTGAGCAAGTGGCGGCAAGCTGTCGCGGATACGAATCCACGGTTTAGTGTTTCAATGATCGAGACGGCGGCGGAACGACCTGCCGGGTGTCGAGGAGAACGGGCGTGGCGTCGGTTGAACTGCGAGGTCTGACCAAGCGCTATGGGGAGGTCCCGGTCGTCGACGACATATCGCTCACCATCGAGCACGGCCGGCTCGTTTGCTTGCTCGGGCCCTCCGGCTGCGGCAAGACGACGACGTTGCGCTTGATCGCGGGGTTCGTCGAGCCGTCCGCCGGCGAGATCAGGGTCGGCGACCGCCTCGTGTCCTCGCCAGCACGGACGCTGCCGCCGGAACGGCGCAACATGTCCATGATCTTCCAGAGCTATGCTCTGTGGCCGCACATGACGGTCGCGGAGAACGTCGCCTATGGACTGAAATTGCGCAGGCTTGACCGCGCGACCATCGAGCGCAAGCTCGCTGCGATCCTGGATACCACCCATCTGCGTCCTCTCGCCGACCGGTATCCCGGCGAACTCTCGGGCGGACAGCAGCAGCGGGTCGCGCTTGCGCGCGCGCTCATTGTCGAGCCAGAGACGCTGCTCCTCGATGAGCCCTTATCCAATCTCGATGCCAATCTGCGCGAAGAGATGCGCTTCGAGGTGCGCCGCCTGCACGACGAATACCGCTACACCACGGTCTACGTAACTCACGACCAATCGGAGGCGATGACCACCGCGGACCTGATCGCGGTGATGAATGTGGGCAAGATCGAACAGGCGGGCTCGCCCGAGGACATCTATGATCGACCGCGCTCGGAATTCGTCGCCCGTTTTATTGGTTCGAGCAATGTGATCAAGGGCCGAGTGCTTGACGACTGTCATCTCTCCTCGTCGGGCTCGACGCTGCGCTGCAGCGGCGGCAAATTTGCCGCGGGAGGCGATGGCGCGGTCGCAATACGCCAGCATGCAGTGCGGCTATCGGCCAAGAAACCCGAAGCAACGGAAAATGTGCTGCCGGGAACCGTCGTGCGCCAGGTGTTCCTGGGCGCAAGCCGTGACTATCTGGTGGAGGTGGGCGATGGCACGCAGCTGCGCGTCGTGGCGCCGGCGGCGGAGAACATTCCCCAGGGCGCTTCGGTGTGGCTGCATCTGCCGCCGGAACGCTGCCGCGTGCTGAGCGGTTGAGCGAACGAGGACAACGACTTTCGGTGAGGAGACGACGATGAAGCGGTTTTCCCGGCGGGACGTGCTCAAGGGCTCGACGGCCATGGCCGCATCGACGACCTTCGCCTCGGTGAGCTCGGCCGCGCCTCCGGCGAGCCCGGTCACGCCGGAGCTGATCGCGGCGGCCAAGAAAGAGGGCAGGGTCGTCTACTATACCTCGGTCGATCTGCCCGTTGCGGAGCGCATCGCCAAGGCGTTCGAGGCGAAATATCCCGGGATCGCCGTGCGCGTGGAGCGCACCGGCGCCGAGCGCGTGTTCCAGCGCATCGGCCAGGAATATGCCAGCCGAATCCATAGCGTCGACGTCGTCAATTCGTCCGACGCCGCCCACTTCGTCGTGTGGAAACGCGAAGGGATGCTCGAGCCCTACCTGCCCGAAGACGTCGCCCAATATTATCCGGTCGAGCACAAAGATCCCGATGGCACCTTCGCGAGCTTCCGCGTTTGGCTCTGTGTGATCGGCTATAACACCACGATGGTCAAAGCCGAGGAGGCGCCCAAGAGCTATGCCGACCTGCTCGATGCGAAATGGACGGGCAAGATCGTCAAGGCGCATCCGAGCTACAGCGGCACTATCATGACCGCCACCTATCAGATGACGCGCGATCTCGGCTGGGATTATTTTGAGAAACTCGCCAAGCAGAGGGTAATGCAGGTGCAGTCCTCGGCCGACCCGCCGAAAAAGCTGGCGCTGGGCGAGCGCGCGGTAATGGCGGACGGCAACGAGTACAACATGTTCATCGAGAAAGAGAAGGGCACGCCGGTCGAGATCGTCTATGCGACCGAAGGCTCACCGCTCATCGTGGGACCCAATGGGCTGTTCAAGAATGCGCCCAATCCGAATGCCGCGCGACTATTTCAGAGTTTCTGCTTTTCTCCGGAGGCGCAACAGCTTTGCATCGATGTCGCAGGGCTGCGGTCGGTGCATCCGCAGACCAAGGAAAAACCTGGACGCAAGCCGTTCGGCGAGATCAAGAAGATGAAGGACGATCCAGAGGCGATAGAAAAGACGAGCGCGGAGGTCAAGGCGCGCTACAGCAAGTTATTTGGGGTGTGAAGCTGATCAGCGGGAAGCGCTGCAAGGCGAACCGGGAGGACCTATGAGCCAGCGTCGGATCTCCAGGCGCGACGTGCTCAAGTCGGCTGCGGTCGCTGGCGGTCTTTTCGCATCTGCCTCCCGGGCGGCAGCGCCCGAACCGACGACGATTACGCCTTCCCTCGTCGAGGCGGCCACAAAAGAAGGACGGCTCTTTTACTACACCTCGATCGACCTGCCGCTGGCAGAGAAGATTGCGAAATCGTTCGAGGCCGCCTTTCCCGGCATCGCTGTGCGTGTTGAGCGTAGCGGCGCCGAGCGCGTGTTCCAGCGCATCGGCCAGGAATACGCGAGTCGCATCTACGGCGTTGACGTGGTCAACTCGTCCGATGCGGCGCATTTCATCGCCTGGAAGCGGGACGGCATTCTCGCCCCCTTCGTTCCGGCAGATGTCGGCATGCATTATCCCGCCGACCACAAGGACCCAGACGGGACGTTCGCAAGCTTCCGCGTGAGCCTGAGTCCGATCGCGTACAATACCGACCTGGTCAAGCACGAGGAGGCGCCCAAGAGCTACGCCGACCTGCTTGATCCCAAATGGATGGGTAAGATCGTCAAGGCGCACCCGAGCTACAGCGGCACGATTCTCACCGCGACATTCCAAATCGTGCGCGAGCTCGGCTGGGGATATCTGGAGAAGCTCGCCCAGCAGAAGGTGATGCAGGTGCAGTCGGCGACTGACCCGCCCAAGAGGCTCGCGCTGGGCGAGCGCGCGGTGATGGCGGATGGCGGCGAGTACAACGTGCTCCAAAAGCAAGGAGAGCGGCGGGCCGGTCGAGGTCGCCTATCCGACGGAAGGCACACCGCTCGTCGTCGGTCCGAACGGAATCTTCAAGAATGCCCCCAACCCAAACGCGGCGCGCCTGTTCCAGTGCTATTGCTTCACGCCGCAATGCCAGCAACTGATTGTCGATTTCGGCGCCTTGCGGTCGATGCATCCGCTGGTCAAGGAAAAGCCCGGCCGTACGCCGTTCCGAGACATCAAGACCATGAAAGAAGATCCGGCCGGCGTCGAACAGGCGAGCGAGCAGATCAAGGCGCGCTACAGCAGACTCTTCGGGGTGTGAAGCCGCTGCCCGCCGGCCACAATGGGAGGATCGATGAACAGGCCCCAATTTTCCCGTCGCGAGCTGTTCGGCGCGACCATCGCGGCGCTCGCCGCAGGCGCGCCTGCGCGACTAGTCCGCGCGCAAGCCGGCACCCCCGCTGCCGAGCCGATCACGCCGGCGCTGGTCGAGGCAGCCAAGAAGGAAGGCAAGCTCGCCTTCTACAGCGCCATGGATCTGCCAGTCGCGGAGAAATTCGCCAAGGCGTTCGAGGCCAGGTTTCCGGGCATTACGGTTCGGGTAGAGCGCTCCGGCGCCGAACGCGTGTTTCAGCGCATCGGCCAGGAGATGGAGAGCCGCATCTATGCGGTCGACGTTGTCAACAGTGCTGACGGCGCCCATTTCATCGTTTGGAAGCGCAATCGCTGGCTCGCGCCGTATCTGCCGGAGGAGGTCGCGCGGCACTACCCCGCGCAATATTACGACTCCGACGGCCTGTGGGTGACGACGCGGGTATGGCTCTCCTCGCTCGGATACAACACGAATCTCGTGAAGCCGGAGGAGGCGCCGAAGAGTTTTGCCGATCTGCTCGACCCGAAATGGATGGGCAAGACGGTCAAGGCGCTCCTGCTTACAGCGGTACGATCATGACGGCCACGTTCCAGATCGTGCGCGAGTTCGGTTGGCAATATCTCGAGAAACTGGCCAAGCAGAAGGTGATGCAAGTGCAATCATCGACCGACCCGCCGAAGAAGCTCGCGCTGGGCGAGCGCGCGGTGATGGCGGATGGCAATGATTACAATCTCATCCAGCTCAAGGAGGCGGGTCAGCCAGTCGAGGTCGTTTATCCCACCGAAGGTACGCCACTCGTCACCGGCCCGAGCGCGGTATTCAATTCGGCGCCCCATCCGAATGCCGCGCGCCTGTTCCAAAATTGGCTGCATTCGCTCGAGGCGCAGCAGCTGCTGGTCGACTTTGCCCGCCAGCATTCGGTCCACCCGCTCACTAAAGAGAAGCCGGGGGCGCGTCGGCTCGACGACATCAAACTCTGGAGAGACGATCCCGCTGGGGTCGAGCGAGCGAGCGAGGAGATCAAGGCACGTTACGCGCAGATCTTCAGGGTGTGACGTACCGCTTTCGAAAAATCTCAATGTCCCCCAAGCGAATGATTGCACGTCGTGCATCATATCGGAACCGCAAGTTGGACCTCTTGCCGCAAGCGGGAAAAGGGCGCGTACCGACTTCGAGGCTGCAGGCATGACTATTGCCGCGACGGCGCCCGCCGCTCTCAGCACGTACAAGATCGACGCCTCCTGGCCGGTCCTGATCCTGTGCGCCGCATTGCTATGCGTGCTGATCATTCTGCCGGTGTCTTGGCTCTTCTATTACAGCCTGGTCGACCGCAACGGCGCATTCACCCTCGATAATTTCAAGACTTTGGTGACCGATCCTGTATTCGTCGATCCCTTGACGACGACGGTGATCCTGGCAACGAGCTCGAGCATCATCTGCTGCGCGTTCGCGGCGCCGATGGGCTGGCTCGTCGCACGGACCGATATGCCGCTGCGCCGCACCGTCCGCGCGCTGGTCACGGCATCGTTTGTGACGCCGCCCTTTCTCGGCGCCATCGCCTGGGAGCTATTAGCCGCGCCCAATAGCGGACTCTTAAACAAGATTTTTCGGGCGGTGACCGGCGCACCGCCAGACGAGCACCTGTTCAACATCTATTCGCTAGCGGGGCTCATCTTCGTCATCTCCTCCTATACGTTCCCATATGTCTTTGTGCTGATCGCGAATGCGCTGGACCGCATTCCTGGCGATCTTGAGGACGCCTCCGCGATTCTCGGCGCTCGCACCTGGACGACGGCGCGGCGTGTCACGATCCCGCTTGCATTGCCGGCGCTCCTTGCCGGCGCCATCATCGCGTTCTTGCAGGCCATGACGCTGTTCGGCTCGCCGGCGATTCTCGCAATTCCCGCCGGATTTCACACGATGACCACGAAGATCTGGAGCCTGTTCAACTATCCGCCAAAGCCCGAACTCGCCGCGGCGGCTTCGGTACCGCTGCTCGTGCTCACGGTGGCCTTGTTGCGCGCTGAGCACCTTATACTTGGACGCCGCGGCTATTCGGTCGTCGGCGGCAAGCAGGGCGATCCGAGATTGATCAGGCTTGGTGCGCTCAAATGGACAGCGCTTGGTTTCGTGTTTCTCGTTCTCCTGTGCCCCGTGTTTTTGCCTTATGGAGCGCTGCTCAATGCCACGTTTTCACGCGTGGCCACGTCGTTCGTCACTTTTGACAACTTCACCCTGCACAATATCCATTTCGTGTTCTTCGAATTGTCGGCGACCCAGCTCGCCGTTAAGAACACCTTCCTACTCGGCGTGGCCTCGGCCACTATCGGCACCATCATGGCGCTTGTGATCTCCTACGTCACCACCCGCCGCGCCATCAGGGGGTATCGAGCGCTCGGCTTCCTTGCGACCGCACCGGTCGCCATTCCCGGCATCGTGCTCGGCGTGGGACTCTTCCTGAGCTACGCGCGACCGCCGCTCGTGCTCTACGGCACCCTCTGGATCCTGCTGCTCGCCTTCGTGACCATTGCGCTGCCCGCCGCTTACCAACAGCTGCAGTCGGCCTTCCGCTCGGTGCATACCGATCTCGAGGACGCCAGCCGCATCCTCGGCTCGACGCGGCTGCGCACGTTGCGCGACATCACCGCACCGCTCTTGCGAACCAGTGTCATCGCAACCTGGTGCTTCATCTTCGTCGGCGTGATCCGGGAACTATCGGCTGCCATCATGCTGTTCACCTCGGAGACCAAGGTGATTTCAGTGCTCATCTTCGACCTCAACGAATCCGGCGACCTCGGCGCAATCTCGGTACTGGGGCTGATCATGCTCGCCATCACTTTCGCGGTCGTTATCTTGGTCAACCGCATTCCAGGCTTTGGCGATGCCCGGCTGCGCAATGCTTGATGGCGATTATCCAGTCGAAGGTCATCGGATTTAAGGATCAAAATACAATGGCCCAGGAGCTCTCAGGACGCGTCGCGATCGTCACTGGCGCGGGGCGCAATATCGGACGCGCCATCGCGCTCGCGTTGGCCGAGGCCGGCGCGGCCATCATGGTCAATGCGCGCTCCAACCTGAAAGAGGCCGAGGCCGTCGCCGACGAGATCGAGCGTGCCGGCGGCAAGGCACTCGCCATCACCGCGGACGTCGTGGATGCCGACGCCGTCGCCAAGATGGTGACATCCACAGCCTCGCGCTTTGGCCGCATCGACATTCTCGTCAACAATGCGGCGGTGCGGGCCGAGCAGCCGCTTGAAACGATGACCCTTGCGGATTGGCGGGCGGTCACCGGCGTTATCCTCGACGGCGCCTTCAACTGCATTAAAGCGTGCCTACCCCATCTCAAGCACAGCGGCGCGGGCGCGGTCGTGAACATTGGCGGGCTCTCCGCCCATACCGGCGCTGCGCATCGAGCGCATGTCGTGGCCGCCAAGGCTGGGCTCGTCGGATTTACGCGCGCGCTGGCGCACGAGCTCGCGCCCGATAAGATCCGGGTTAACACGGTGACGCCTGGCTTGATGGCGACGCCGCGCCCCGCGGGACAGCCGGTGCCGCAGCATCATTCGTTGGTGCGCTCGCTCGTTGGCCGGCGCGGCGAGCCGTCGGATATCGCGGCCGTCGTGCGTTTCCTATGCGGCCCGGGGGCGACCTTCATGACCGGGCAGAACATCCAGGTCAACGGCGGCACGTTTTTGGGCTAGCTCCAGCTTTCGCAGCCACGCCCGTGATGCCCCGGACAATCCAGCAATGTCGCTCGGCCGGAATAACTGCAATGAGCTGACAAGGGGTGAATCCATCCCCGAAAAATGCTAATCCGTTTGCCTCCACCGCGAAAATCACGAGAACAACGAGGACGCCATGTATACCGATCTCGCGCTCTACATCGACGGCAAGTGGATCAACGGCGGCGGTCGCAAGGGCGAGGACGTGCTCAATCCTGCGACCGGCAAGCCGCTGTCGCACCTGCCTCATGCCAGCAAGGCTGACCTCGACGAAGCACTGGAAGCGGCAAAAAAAGGCTTCGCGCTGTGGCGGGCGACCTCGACTTATGACCGCGCCAAGATTATGCGCAAGGCCGCCGACCTCATGCGCGAGCGCCACGATGCGATCTCGAAGGTGCTCGTGCAGGAGCAGGGCAAGGTTTATGTCGAGGCGCGCGCCGAGGTGATCACCTCGGCTGACATCATCGATTGGTACGCCGAGGAGGGCCGCCGCAGCTACGGCCGCATCGTTCCCGGCCGCGTCAAGGGCACGCGGCAGCTCGTGGTGACGGAGCCGGTCGGCGTCGTTGCCGCATTCACGCCGTGGAATTTTCCCGTGCTTACGCCCGCGCGCAAAACCGGAGGGGCGCTGGCCGCAGGCTGCTCGCTCATTCTCAAGGCCTCCGAGGAGACGCCGGGCGCCTGCATCGAGCTGGTGCGCTGCTTTGTAGATGCGGGGCTGCCCGCGGGCGTGCTCAACCTGGTATTCGGAGTGCCCGCAGAGGTCTCCGAGCATCTGTTGGCTAAGGACGCGGTGCGAAAAATATCGTTTACCGGGTCGATTCCGGTCGGCAAGCACCTCGCCGCGCTTGCCGCCAAGGGCATGAAGCGCACCACCATGGAGCTTGGGGGCCATTCTCCAGTGGTCGTATTCGCCGACGCCGACGCGGAGAAGGCCGCCGACACCATCGCCGCGTTCAAGTACCGCAACGCCGGCCAGGTCTGCATCTCGCCCACCCGCTTTTACGTGCAGGAGGATGCCTACAAGAAATTCCTGGCGCGCTTTACCGATTATGCCAAAGGCGTCAAGCTCGGCGATGGGCTCGAAAAGGGCATCACCATGGGGCCTATGGCCAATGCGCGCCGCATTGATGCCATGGAGAGCTTCGTCGCCGACGCGAGCAGCCGCGGGGGCAATGTGGTCACCGGCGGCAAGCGGCATGGCAACCAGGGCTTTTTCTACGAGCCCACGATCGTGACCGAGGTGCCGGACGATTCCAAGGTTATGACCCAGGAGCCGTTCGGGCCCATCGCTCCGATCGTCACGTTCAAGACTTTCGACGAGGTGGTGGAGCGCGCGAACTCTCTACCCTACGGGCTGGCTGCCTACGCCTTTACCAGTTCGAATGCGACCGCGGCCGCCATCGGCGAAGCCATCGAGTCGGGCATGGTGGGCGTCAATTCGGTTGCGGTCTCGACTCCGGAGACGCCGTTCGGCGGCGTCAAAGAATCCGGTCACGGAAGCGAAGGCGGCATTGAGGGGCTCGGCGCCTATCTCAATACCAAATTCATTTCGCAGGGTTAGGGGAAATCGCGCCTACTCCGTAATGCGCGGGCAGAAGCGCGTCGAAGACGCGCGTAAACGCGCTTATGACCCCGCGCATCTCATCTTCTGCGCAAAGAACATGGATTGCCGGATCGAGCATGGCAAATACCGTTAGTTCTTCTGCGCCTGCTGGAACGCTTGCCAAATTTTCTCCGGCGTCGCGGGCATGTCGAGATGCGCGCCGGCGCCGCCAGGGATCGCGTCCGCGATGGCATTCATGAGCGCGGAGATCGCAGCGGTCGTTCCGGCTTCGCCCGCGCCCTTCACACCGAGCGGGTTGGTTCTCGCCGGCACCGCGTGGATCGCATCCTTGAACAGCGGCAGATCGTCGGCGCGCGGCATCGCGTAATCCATGAACGAGCCGGTGATGAGCTGCCCGCCCGATGTATCGAACACCGCCCGCTCCAGCAGGGCCTGCCCGACCCCCTGCGCGATGGCGCCGTGCGTTTGACCCTCGATGATCATGGGGTTGAGCGGCCTGCCGCAGTCATCGACCGCGGTATAGCCGACGAGCGCAAGCGCGCCGGTCGCCTGATCGATCTCCACCTCGGCAATGTGGCAGCCGTTGGGAAAAGTGAGCGGCGTCTCCGCGCTGGTCTTGGTATCCAGATCTTCAGCGATCTCGCTGCGCTTCTTCATCTCCTTGGCACGTTCTGCCAGATCGAACAGCGAGATGGCGCGGTCGGTTCCGACGACGCTGAAGCGTCCGTCGCGGTATTCGATATCCGACTCTGCGGCCTCCAGCACGGTTGCAGCGATCGCCTTGCCTTTCGCGAGCATCGCTTCCACGGTTTTGATCATCGCGTGGCTCACGGTCATGGCGGAGCGGGAGCCGACCGAAGCATAACCCGCGACTTCCATCGCCGAGTCGCCGTGCCGATGCACAATCTGCTCGGGTCTTATTCCGAGTCGCTCCGCGAGCAGCGGGATGAACACGCTGGCATGGCCTTGTCCGGTCGATTGCACGTTCAGCCCGAGGACCAGCCTCTCGCCGCCGGGATAGGTGAGGGCAGTGCCTTCGAGGGGCACGCCGCCGGCATGCTCAAGCATGCAGGAAAGACCAAGTCCACGATATTTGCCACGTTTGGCCGCGGCACGCCGGCGCTGCTTGAAACCGTCGTAATCGGCCAGCGCCAGCGCCTTGTCGAGCACGGCGGCGAACTCACCGTTGTCGATCGTGGTGCCCACCGCCGTCTTGTAGGGCATCCCGGAGGTCTTGATGAAGTTGCGTCGGCGCAGTTTGACCGGATCGATGCCGGTCACGCGCGCTGCCTCGTCGACCACGCGCTCGAGCATGAAATTCGCCTCTGGCCGTCCGGCGCCGCGGTAGGGGGCAGTTGGCGTCGTGTTGGTGAAGACACAGCGCGCGCTGATGTCGATGCGGGGAATGTCGTACATGCCAGGCAGGCACCGCGTGAGGTTCACGGTCTGGATATTGGCGCCCACGGCGCCGATATAGGCGCCCATATTTCCAAGATGACGCACGCGCAGCGCCAGAAATTTGCCCCGCTCATCAAGCGCAAGCTCGACCTCGCTGAAGGCATCGCGTGCGTGATTGTCGCTGAGAAACGCCTCGGCTCGGTTCGACATCCAATGCACCGGCCGACCGATTTTGCGCGCGGCGACCAGGATGGCGAGGTATTCCGGATAGGGTCCCGTCTTCAGTCCGAACGCGCCGCCGACATCTTCGGTGACGACCCGCAGCCGCTGGCTCGGAACACCGAGAATCGGCGCTAGGCCGTCGCGCAACGTGCGCGCGCTTTGGGAACCGCAGCGCAGGAAATAGCTGTCGTTCGCCGGGTCGTAGCTTGCAGTTGCGCCGCGGGGCTCCATCGATTGCACCATGATCCTTTGGTGCACGAGGGCAACCCGAGCCACGTGCTTGGCGGATGCGATGATGCCATCTATATCCTTCGCATTGGCATCCGGATTCGCCGCCAAGCCGGGCCAGTCGACCGCGATATTGCCGGGAGCCTCCGGCCATACTTGCGGGGCGCCCTCGCGTACGGCCTCGCGTACGTCGACCACGGGCGTGCGCTCCTCGTAATCGACGGTGACGAGCTCAGCAGCGTCCTGCGCGGCGGTCAGCGTCTCGGCGATCACCATCGCCACCGCCTCGCCCACGTGGCGCACCGTCTTGCCGGCGAGTGCGGGGCGGTACGGAACGATGAGCTTTTGCCCGCCCCGGCCGACAAGCGGCGGGTGTTGGGAGACATTGCCGATTCCTTCCATGTCGGCTCCAGTCAGCACCGAGATGACGCCGGACGCAGCCTTGGCCGCGCGCGTATCGATCGAACGGATGTCGGCGAAGGCGTGCGGAGACCGCACGAAATAAGCGAGCGCTTGGCCGGACATCGGCGCGTCGGCCGCGTAGCGCCCAAGCCCGCGCACCAAGGGATCGTCCTCCAAGCGCGGCCGATAGAGCGCGCGATGTTCAACGGTCTTTGCTTCCATCTTTGGGTCCAAATTCGGGAGGGTTTGTGCGGGCAGCCCGTTTATAGCGGAAAGCGCGGTCGGCGGGAGTCCGTTTCCTTACCAGTACCGCCCCGTCCCGCGCAGTCCACGTTTCACTTGTTCTCCATCGCCGCACGGACTCGGGCGACGGTGTCGGCGGGCGTGCGCGAGACCTGCTCGACCAGCGCGGCGACCGCCTCCCCTGGTAGCGGTTCGACGTCGATCTTGAGCTTTTCGGCTTCGGCGAGATAGGCCGGATCCTTCATCGTGGCATCGAATGCGCGCCGCAGCGCGTCAACGCGCACTGGCGGCACGTTGGGTGGCAGAAAGAACGGTCGCCCATATTCCAGCCGTGCCAGCATCAGCCGCAGCGCATCGCGCTCCGCGTCGCTTTTGGCGAGATCGAGGAACAGCGGAACGCCGTCGAGCTCGGGACTCTTTTGCAGCGCCCATTGCGCGAGCACGCGAATCTTCTTCTCCGCGATCCAATTCGTATTGATGGCCTTGAGCGTCGACCAGTTGGCGATGGTGCCGTGTACCTCGCCGCTCTCCATCGCCAGGTGGATTTTCGGCGTGCTCTCGTAGCCGGTCACGACTTTGAACTTGAATCCGAACAGATTGTTGGCGAGCACGGGATAATCGAACTGGGTCGAGCCGGGTGCCTGGGCGCCCATCACGATCTGCGTTCCCCGGGTATCCTCGAGCACCTGTGCGGGCGCGGTGTGCCACACATACATGACCTGCGTCTCGCGATTGGTGCTGCCCAACCAATTGATCCTCACCGGATCGAAGCGTACCCCCGTGGGTTGCAACAGCGGCGTCGTCGGCATGCCGTTGAAGGAAGCGCCCATCACCGTGCCGTCGAACGGGCCGGTGTGATAGAGGGCGTTGGTCATGGCGAGGCTGCCGGCGCCCGGCTGATTCTGTACGACGATGGTCGGTTGGCCCGGAATATGCGCGCCATGTGGCGCGCCAAAAGCCGCGCGTTGATGTCGTAACCCGAACCGACGCCAACGCCGACGATGAGCCGCACCGTCTTGCCGCGGAAGAAGGTGGCGGCTTCCTCCCGCTGCGCAACGGCGGGAGCGGCGGCGAGAACGGCCAACAGGGTGAGCGTGGCCGTTCTCATGCGCATTCTCTGCTGGCGCGATTCCATCATGCCGCGACGCGTTCCTCCCCGGGCTCGAGCGGGAGCTTCACCGGCTGCTTGCGCTTGGCCGATAGATCGAGCGCCTTGGTGAGCATTAGCCGGTTGTGTGCCTCCGCCGCCGTGGCCGCTTGCGTCGGCAACCCGAGTGCGATCCGATTGAGCCAGGAATCGGTTTCATCCCGCATCGGCCCACGCAGCTCGCCGAGCGCAATATCGCCGGGCGGATAACTGCCCATGAAATCGACCAGCCGGCGATCATCCGGCGCATAGCCTTCGTTCTGTGGCGCCGAGACCGCGAGCACCATGTCGCGATGGGTATCGTCGATGGTAAGGACGCCCTCGGTCCCGTTGAGGCCGATCTCGAGGCTGTAAACCGCGCCCGGCCATGTCACCGGCAGCGCCCAGGAAATGTTGAGGTGATACACGCTGCCGTCGGAGAACATGATCATGCCGGCGGTGGCATCGATGCCCTGATACGCAGGCCCGAATACCTTGTCGATCGAGCGCGCATAGCATTCGACCGGGGTTTTGGCCTCCATGCACCACATCACGATGTCGAGCGCGTGGGTGCCCGAGATCACCATGGGCGAGATCGACTTGGGATCCTCAGTGCGCTTGTAGTTGTCGATCGCGACGAGTCTATTCATGAACGCGCGCGAGGTCACCAGCGTCACGTCCCCGAGCGCGCCGGTGCGCACCTTTTCCTTGGCCGCGAGCCATTTGCGGCGAAAGCGCTGGGTGTAGCCGACAACGGCGTCGAGCCTCGCCTCGCTGATCGCCTCGAGCACGCGCGCCGACTGCGCGAGATCGGTGGCGAGCGGTTTCTCGATCAGCATCGGCACGCCGCGCTCGACCGCCGCCATGATTGGCTCGACATGGAGATGCTCGTCGGTGGCAATGATGGCGCAGGTGACTTCGGGGCGCTTGAGCAGCTCGCGATGATCGTGCGTGACGAAGTCGGCGCCGATCTTCTCCGCCACATACAAGCCGCGGTTATGGTTCTTCTCGGCGATCCCGATCCACTGCACGGCGGGATGGCGCGCGGCGACCTCGCCGCGGAACAGGCCGACCCGGCCGGCGCCGATGATGGCGAGCCCGACGCCTTTCGCCTGCCGTCTCATCGCCTGCCTCCCGCCATTTCCGCGACCGCGGAAAGCGCGGCGTTCGACAGCGGCAACTCGACAGGCTCGTTGCGCTCGGCGGAAAGATCGGCGGCGGTGTAGGTCTCCATCACCAGGCGCGCGCTTTCCGGCGTTACCATAACCGGCCGGTCCATAATGCAGGACTCCAGAAAATGGATCGTCTCTGGTCCCATCTGCCCCGCGAACACGTGGTCGACCTGCTCGCCAGGCATGGTCGACATGGGAAAGCGGGTACCTTCCGATACGGTATTGAGCCAAACGTCGCGATGCGTGTCGTCGAGGATGAGCGCGCCTTCCGTGCCGGCAATCTCGACCCAGGTCGAGCAGAAATTGGGATATCCCGGCGGCAGGTTCCAGCCGCCGCCGATCGTGACCATGGTCCCGTTGTCCATCGTGACGATCGACCACATGACATCGTAGGAGCCGTTGATCGGCTGCATGTAACCATAGGCGCCCTGCGAATAGACGCGCACCGGCTTAGCTGGTTCGAGCAGCCAGAAGACGAAGTCGAGATCATGCGTGGATTCCATCACCACCGGCGACAGCTTCACGCGCTTTGCGATCTTCGTGCCGAGCCCCCGGCTGAAGTGCCGGCTGACCATCACCGACACCACCCTGCCGAGCGTGCCGTCGGTGATCTTCTTCTTGGCGTAAGCGAACTTGGGATTGAAGCGCTGCGAATAGCCGATGGTGAATTTGAGCCGGCCGCGCCTGGCTAGCGTGATCAGCTCGTCCGCCTCCCACAATTCCATCGCGATGGGCTTCTCCAACAGCACGTGCTTGCCGGCTTTAAGGCAATCGCGCGTGATCGGGTAATGGTTCTGCTCCGGCGTGGTGCAGATATAGACCACCGAAATGTCCGGATTTTTCACGATGTCGCGGTATTCGAGCGTGGCCGTTGCCGGCTTGGTTAGCGCCTTGACCTCGGCCAGACGATCCGGGCGGATTTCGCAGATGTGTAGCTTGTCGACGAGCGCCGAGCGCGAGAGCGTCTCGGCGCGAATGCCGCCGCACCAGCCGGTGCCGATCACTGCGACTTCGACTCGTTGCACCTTCGTTCCCCGTCTTGCCATCGACCGATAATGTTATGCCCGCGAGCGTAGCATCCAGCAGAGACACTCACTAACTGATGTGGCACGAGCGCGCCACCCCGACCCAGATTCGATCTGCAAGGAATGCGCACGCTAAGCGACCTCTGCAACGCCGAACACGTCCGCTGCGAACCGCCGATAAACCTCGACGAGCTGCGGGGCGACGATGCTGCGCAGGATGCGCAGCGTCTCAGCGGAAGGTGAGGGCGTCACCGGCACCCTCGGAGCATGGTCGAAATCGAAGCCGGTGTTCTCGATGACCTCCGCGACCGTATGGCCCGGATGCACGCTCGCGAGTTCGAAGCGCCGACGGCTTCGGTCGAAGGTGAACAGGCAACGATTCGTGACGAGCGCAACGGGTCCGCCCGGCCGATAAATGTTGCTCGCGCTCGTGCCCGGCGCGCTTATGAAATCGACTTTCTCGACCAGCGTGCGAGGGCTGTGCTCGAGCCGGAACAGGATCACCTTGGGCACGACGTAGTAGAGGTAAGACGAGCCGAACGAGCCGGGAAAGCGCACTGCCGGGCGCGCGTAGTCGCCGATGGCGACCAGGTTGATGTTGCCCTTGCCGTCGATTTGTCCGCCGGAGAGGAAGAACACGTCGATGCGGCCCTGGCCGGCGCAGTCGAAGAGTTCGCGTCCGCCATCGGTGAAGAAACTATGTCGCCGGCTGCCCAACAGCGATACGTAGGGCCGCCCATGGCCACGCTCACGCGCCAGCAGTGCGGCGGCAGCGGGAATTGGCGAGGATGCGCCGATCGCGACGTGACGGGCATCGCCGATGAGGCGAGCAATGACGTCAGCAAGCAACTCTTCGTCGCGAAACGACTGCAAGGCGTCACGCGGCGCGTTGGGCATATACGTGCCGATCGAGATAAGCGGAAAATCCATGGGCGCTCGCGGCCATGTGCGCGTACTCACGAAGATGCGCCGCGTCGGCGCTGTAGTGATCCGCAAGCGCTAGCGGCCAAGCGCCTTTCTGCACAACCGCGATCGCTTCGACGTAGAGGCCGCCGAGGGCGCCGGCCGCGAGCAAATGGTCATCGAACAGAGTTCCCTCGTGAAGCTTCTCCACCGTAACCACGGTCTTCGCGGCGGCGTGCGCCATGGTGGCGAGCTCGCGGTCGCGGCCGATCCAGACATTCCCCTCGCGATCGGCGAGCGGGGCGTGGAACAGTGCGACATCCGGCCTGATCGCCGGAAGCAGCACGATCTGATCGTCATCGTCGTCGAAGGGGTTGCCGATCACTTTCCAGTCCTTGCGATGCGCGAGCACATCGGAGCCGAGCAGCCCGCGCAGCGGCATGAACGGAACGCCCTTCTCCGCCGCCTGGAACGCGGCGTGCAGCGCTGGGCAGGTTGCGTCCTTCACCCGGAGCGCGCCCGATGTGACGGCCGCGGTGAAGCGCGGCGCCGGGCCGAATTCGCCGAGGCTCACCGCGGAGGTCTCGATCGTCTTCACGCAACCCGCGCCGATGAGCAGGTCGGCTTGGAGCCCCGAGGTCGGCAGCGCGATGAGATGCAAGTCTCTGACGCCGCGGCGGATCAACGCGCGCGTCGCCGCCATGGCGACGCCCGACGCCTCGCGCGGCACCGCCAGCACACAACCATCGGCGATGGGTGCCAGAGCTTCCTCGAGTGTTCGGGCGATCATGGGGGAAGTGTAGCACACACCGGGCCGTTAGCTCGGAGCCCTCCCTCTCCCGCTAGCGGGAAAGGGAGCGGGACTGAGCCAGCCTCGACGCCGCCGGCATTACGACAGCGCCTGCTTCACGCGGTCCGGCGAGAACGGCACGCGGCGAATGCGCACGCCGGTGGCATCGAAGATGGCGTTGGCGATGGCGGCCGCCACCGGACGGGTTGACGGCTCGCCGGCGCCGCTCGGTAGCACCTCGGGATGATTGATCAGTACCAAGTCGATCGTCTCCGGCGACTCCGCGATGTCGAGGATCGGATATGTCATCCAATCCACGCTGGTCACGTTATTGGCGTCGAACTTGACCTCCTCCCACAGCGTGCGGCTTGTGCCCTGGACGATGTTGCCCTCGATGGTGTGCGTGAGCCCGTCGGGATTGATGATCTGCCCGCAGTCGTGGGCCACCGTGAATTTGCGCGCCCAGATTTTTCCGCTGGCGCGATCGATGTCGACCTCGGCAACGATGGCGACGCGGGTGCCGCTGCGTTGCGCATAGGCGATGCCGCGGCCGCTGACCGTGTTGCCGGTCTGATCCTTGCGCGGCGAGGGCCGCGCCCGCCAGCCGGCTTTTTCCGCCGCGGCCTTGATCACGGCGACGTCGCGCCCGGCCTTGACGTGGCGCAGGCGGAATTCGATCGGGTCGAGGCCGAGCGCCGCGGCCACTTCATCCATGAACGATTCGCTCGCGAAATGGACCTGGGGTCCGACCGGATCGCGCAGATGCGAGGTGCGCAGCGGCGAGGCACGCCCGAGCAGCGGCGCGATCGTCTCCCATGCAAGCCGCTTGTTGGCGAACTCGTAGGATTCCTCCGGCACCCGAAACGCGTCGCCTGATCTGATGGCGACGCCCATCAATTGCCCGGCCAGCGTATCCGGCGGCCTCCCTTCACGCGAGAACACGTCGAGTCGGGAGAACCCCTTGCTGGTGAACTCGTAGGCGACGACGTTGCCGGACGCATCGATGGCGGCGCGCGCCCGATGGATCGAGGCTGGTCCTTTCGGATCCCAGCCAGTCGCCTGCGCGCGGGTATATTGGACGCGCACGGGCCGGCCCGCGGCCTTTGCCAGGACGGCCGCGTCCATCGCCGCATCCCCGGCATCGTTGCGGCCATAGGAGCCCGGCCCGGGCACCCAGATGGCCCGCACGTTGTCCACCGGCATGTGAAGCATGGCGGCGATACCGTCGCGGGCGTAGTGCGGCTTCTGCGAACCTGTCCACAAGGTCGCCTGTCCGTCCTTGATCTCGACGACAGCAGAGGCGGGGCCCATGCTTGCGTGCGACTGGAATGGCCACTCGTATTCGGCCTCGATGACGCGCGCGGCGGTTTTGAAGGCTTCGTCGACATTGCCGGTTTCCTTGCCGCCGACCTCGCGCTTGCGCACCGCCGCGCTGCGGATGTGGTCGTAGAGCGCGGTTTGGTCCGGGAACGGTGGCTTTGCTTCCGACCATTCCACCTTGAGCTTTTGTGCCGCCTTGATAGCGTCCCACTCCTTGTCGGCGACGACGCCGAGGAACCCTTTCTCCCACACCACCCGCGCGCCGGGGATGTCTCTGATCGAGCTTTCGTCGATCTTCACTGGCACGCTGCCGGCGACGGCGGGCCTGATCATGCGGCCATGCATCATGCCTGGCCGCTTGATGTCGGTGCAGAAGTCTTGTTGCGCATAAACCTTGGGCGCAATGTCCTCGCGCGCGATGGGCTGACCGACGATCTTGTGCTCCCTCCAGTCCTTCGGTTGGGCTTTGCCGGGCGCATAGAGCGCGTTGTCGTACTCTTTGTTCCAGTTGAGCTCGACGTTGAAGTAACGCCCGCCGATGAGCTCAGCGTAGGACGATTTCTTGCTCGCGTCGGCTTTGGCACGCACGACGCCGTCGGTGACGGTGAGCGCGTCGGCGGGTAAGCCGAGTCTTGCCGCCGCCATCTCGACGAGGACGCGGCGCGCCTCGGCGGCGGCCATGCGCAGCTGCCGGCCGCCGCGCTGGATGCCGGTCGAGCCAGAGGCGCCGCCCTGGTTCACGCTGCTGGCGGTATCGCCCATGATGACGGTGATGGCCTTGAACGGCACGTCGAGCTCTTCAGCCACCATCTGGCCGATGGCGACGAATAAGCCTTGTCCCATGTCGGTCTTGCCGAGGAAGGCGGAGATGGTGCCGTCGGCATTGATGGCGATGTAGGAAGAGAGCTGCTCCGGCGTGAGCGGCGGCCTGGCGCCCTGGGCGAATGCCTCGCCAATGCGCAGCACAGTGTCGAACGCGATGGGCATGCCGATCGAGACCACCAGCGCGCCGCCGGCCTTGAGCAGCGAGCGCCGGGAGATGCGGGAGAGGGGCTGGTGCATCTTGGTCATGGCGGCCTCCCTCAACCCATCATGGTGGCGGCGCGCTTGACCGCGCGCAGGATGCCCATATGCGTGCCGCAGCGGCACTTGAGGCCGGACAGCGCCTCCCTGATCTGCGCGTCGCTCGGTTTCTTTGTGCGCTCGAGGAACGCGGCCGCGGTCATGATCCAGCCGTTGAGGCAGTAGCCGCACTGCGGCACCTGTTCCTCGACGAAGGCCTTCTGTACCGGGTGCGGCTTCTCCGGCGTGCCGAGGCCAGCCAAAGTGACGACCTTGCTGTTGCCGACCGCCGAGACCGGCGTCATGCAGGAGCGCACGGCTTGGCCGTCCACGTGCACGGTGCAGGCGCCGCATTGCGCCAACCCGCAGCCAAAGTGCGGATTGTTGAGCGAGAGCTCGTTGCGCAGCGCATAGAGCAACGGCATGTCGGCGTCGGCATCGATCGTGTGGAGCTTGCCGTTCACGTCGAGATCTATTCGGGCCATCAGCGCCTCTCTTCCTTCGGGTGCTGCGAAGGCCGGCCCGCGCGCGATCGCGCATCGGCCGTGTCTCCTTCGCTCGCCATTGCAAATAGTTCTAGGATGTAAAAGCTAGTCCAACGGGTCCGCATTGGAAACACCCCACATCGGGGCGGTTCCATAGTCCTGCGCGACCGGTAGAAGGTAGCAGGAGGAGCACCATGGCAGGGAAATTATCTGGAGGTTGCGCGTGTGGCGCCATTCACTACGAATGCAACGCTGACCCGCTGATCATGCTGAACTGCCACTGCGGGGACTGTCAGCAAGCGAGTGGCAGCGCCTATGCGGCAATCGTCGCTGTGCCGAAGGCTGCGGTTCAGATGCGCGGCGAGCCGCGTTATCACAGGATTGTGGGCAAGGCGGCAAGGCGGTGGAACGGGGTTTTTGCGCGAGTTGCGGCAGCCAGGTGACGGTGAAATTGGAGCGGCTGCCGGATCTCCTTGGATTGCAGGCGGGAAGCCTGGATGATCCCTCGGTCTATCGACCGGCAATGGATGTCTTTGTCGCGAGCGCGCACCCTTGGGATCACATGGACCCGAAAACACAAAAGCATCCGCAGGGACCGCCGCTGTGATCTGAGCAACATGGCAGGTTCGCCCTCACGCTGAGGAGCATCGCAGCGCGAAGCGAGCGCGGAGCCTCCACAGCTTGCGTCTCGAAGCGTGACGGGCAGGGCCCGTCCTCATCCCTCGAGACGCGCGCACGCGCGGTTGCGTTTGCGGGACGTCTTCGGTATGCGCGCTCCTCGGGATGAGGACATCCTGCATAGGTCACCATATTCAAACAGCCTTCCTCGTTCCCGCTGCGCGTTTTGTGCGCCCGGATTTTGTTTTTTGGCTTCTCGCGCACCCCCATGAAGGGGTGGCGGAGCGCCGAGAGACGTACCGGTGCTTGCGAGGCACCCGGCGGGCCTGCACATGACGCGGCAAGCTAGGAGCCGGGCGAGGCGCCTTGCGTCCCATGACGCGGGAGCATGTGATCTATCATCGTAGTCGAATTGTAGTCACATTTTCCTGCGCTGGCTCTCCGTATGCCGGAAGCGTAGTCGCCATTCGGATCGGTTGTCGTTCACGCCCGCGGGCGAGTCTAGTACAGCTTACCCTCGGTGCTCCGCAGCGTCGAAACGCCGCCGGGCGGCTTCGATCGCCGAGCGATTCTGCCGCGCCCACAGCCCGAGACTGCTCACTGGCTCGAGCAGCGAATGTCCCAGCTTGGTCAATTCGTAATCGACGCGGGGCGGAATGGTCGGGAAGACCGTGCGCGTCACCAGCCCGTCGCGTTCGAGGGCGCGCAGCGTCAAAGTCAGCATCCGCTGCGAAATGCTGCCGAGCGCGCGGCGCATTTCGTTGAACCGTTTCGGCCCGCCGCCGAGCGTGCTGACGACCAGCACCGTCCATTTGTCGCCGACGCGCGCGAGCACTTCGCTCACCGCGCGGCAATCCTCGGGCACGCGCAAGTTACTCGGTATCAGCGATGTGCCTTCTTGCCTTCGCCGCCTAGGCATTTATCTAGCCCTGGTATCAAACCATAACCAAGGTAGGTCCGCCATGGCAAAGGTCAAGATCGCGGTGATCGTCGGCACCACACGCGCCGCCCGTTTCGGACATAAACCCGCGCAGTGGATTGCGGACGTCGCCGCGCAACGCGATGACATGATCGTGGAGGTCATCGATCTGCGCGAATACCCGATGCCCTTCTTCGACGAAGTGGCCTCCAATGCCTGGACCCCGTCCCAGAACGAGGTCGCGCAGCGCTGGCAGAAGAAAGTCGCCCAATTCGACGGCTACATTTTTGTCAGCGCGGAATACAATTGCGGCGTTCCGGCCGTCCTGAAGAATGCGCTCGACTATGCCTACCCGGAATGGAACAAAAAGCCCGCTGCCTTCGTCGGTTACGGCTCTGTCGGTGCGGCTCGGGCGATCGAACAACTGCGGCTCATTGCAGTAGAGCTGCAGATGGCGCGGATCCGGACCGGTGTCCATATTCAAGGCGCCGACTTCATGGCGGTTTGGAAAGGCGGAAAGGACATCGCGGAGCTTTCCTATCTGCGGCCGAACGCGACCGATATGCTCGCCCAACTCGCCTGGTGGACGAGTGCGCTCAAGACAGCGCGCGAACAGGCACCTATTTCCGCTGCTGCGTAGGTTCACGCCGTAACCGTGACCGGCCTCGCGTGAAGGAGTCTCCAATGTCAATTCGACCCGTTAAAGCAATTGTCCAATCCAAACCTACGATCGAAGGCGCAGGGGTCAAGTTGCGCCGCGCCTTCGGCTTCGGCGAGACGCGCGAGTTCGATCCGTTCCTGCTGCTCGACGATTTTCGCAACGATCGTCCCGAAGACTATCGGGCGGGATTTCCATGGCATCCGCACCGCGGGATCGAGACGATCACGTATGTGCTGGCGGGGAGCGTCGAACATGGAGACAGCCTCGGAAACCGCGGTGCGCTCGGAGCCGGCGACGTGCAGTGGATGACCGCGGGGAGCGGAATTCTCCACCAGGAAATGCCGCAGGGCGATGCGCAAGGGCGCATGCATGGCTTCCAGCTGTGGGCCAACTTGCCCTCGTCGCTGAAGATGACAGCGCCGCGTTACCAGGACATCAAGGCGGCCGAGATTCCCGAGATCGTGGACGACGACGGGACGCGCGTCCGCGTCATCTGCGGCGAGTTTTGGGGCCGGCGCGGTCCGGTCGAGGGCGTTGCCGCCGATCCGCGCTATGTCGACGTGTGGGTCCCGCCGGGTCGACGCAAAATTTTGCCGGTCGAGACCGGCCGGCACGCCTTCGCCTATATTTTCGAAGGCTCCGGAACCTTCGGGTCGGCCTCGCAACCGTTCGGCGTTCTCACCGAAAAAGCAGGGGGCGGGAACGAGCTCTTGATTCGCGAACGAACGGGAAATCGATCGCTCGTGGTCTTCGACAGCGGCGACGAGGTGACGGTGCAGGCCGGCGAAGAAGGAATCCGGTTCTTGCTGGTCTCCGGCAAACCGATCGAAGAGCCGGTTGCGTGGTATGGGCCCATCGTGATGAACACCGAAGCCGAGCTGCAGCAGGCGTTCACCGAATTGAACAAGGGCACGTTCATCAAACAACGGTGAAGGTCGCGGGAATCTCGGAGCGAATGCGATGGACTCAAATCCGTTCGTCCCCGCGAAAGCGAGGACCCTGGGGCCACTGCCTGGGACCCCTGGATTCCCGCTTGCGCGGGAATGAACGGAGTTCCAATGCCAGCTTCGTTGTGTAACGAACAAAGGACATGGATGCCCGCGACAGGTGCAGGCATGACGGACGGCGGAACGTGAACGGAGGAACGCAATGAGCTGGCTACCATCGGCCGACCCCGTGCTCGGCGACAAACGATCCTGCGATGCGCTTGAGCTCGTCATTGTTCCACGCGTGCGCGACCTCGGTGACGGCTTCTCGGTGCGCCGCGCGCTGCCGCACGGCAAGCGCCAGATGGTGGGTCCCTTCATCTTCTTCGATCAGATGGGACCGGTTCAGTTCATCGCCGGACAAGGACTCGACGTGCGTCCGCACCCGCATATCGGACTGGCCACTGTCACCTACCTTTTCGACGGCCGCGTGATGCATCGCGACAGCGAGGGCAATACGCTCGAGATCACCCCCGGCGCGATGAATCTCATGACCGCCGGGCGGGGCATTGCCCACTCCGAGCGCAGCCCGGCGAGCGCACGGCATGGCATCGAGGGTATGTTCGGCATTCAAAGCTGGATTGCGCTGCCGCAAGCCCACGAGGAAACCGCGCCGTCGTTCCAGCATTTCGACGCTGCAAGCCTGCCGTTGATCGAGGACGGCGGCGTGCGCGCCCGCGTCATTGCCGGGTCTGCCTTCGGCAAGACGTCGCCGGTGGGGATGCTGTCGGAATGGCTTTACGCCGAAGTCGTCCTGGCGCCAGGCGCGTGCGCGCCGCTCGAGCCGGACCAGGAAGAGCGGGCAATCTACGTTGTGGAAGGCGAGGTCGACATCGCGGGCGACACATTTGAAGGCCCGCGGCTGTTGATTTTCCGCCCCGGCGATCGAATCACCGTGCGCGCCCTGCGGCGCGCGCGCCTCATGTTCCTCGGCGGTGCCGCGCTGGAGGGCGCGCGCTACATCTGGTGGAACTTCGTGTCGTCGCGCAAAGAGCGCATCGAGCAAGCGAAAGAAGACTGGAAGACAGGGCGCTTCGCGCCGGTGCCGAACGAGACCGAATTCATCCCGCTTCCGGAAAACTAGCGCTACATGCATTCGCCATGGCCGGGCTCGTCCCGGCCATCCACGTCTTAAGCGTCGAGCCGCAATAAAGACGTGGATGCCCGCGACAAGCGCGGGCATGCCGATGAGCAAAAAATTTAGGAGATTATCGGCTCAGTCGGTCCAAAGGTGCCGGTCAAGTCCCTGTCTTTGCCATTTCGTCCCAGACGAGACCCGTTTCCGCGCGCTTCGCCAGCGTCTCGTAGCGATCGACGATCTCGAGCATGATCCGCTTGGCTTCTGGATCCGTGATTTTGCCCACGTGCGCCCGCGCTTCATTGGCGCGCGTGCGCCATTGTCTCGGATCGCTGAGGGTAGCCGAAGTGAAGCGATGACATGACGACGCCCCCGCCCTTCGTCGAGCAAATCACGTGAAGTGGAAGTCGCCTTGGTGCTGCACGAGCTGCGCGACCGTGACGTTCTTCACCGTGATGCTGTTATTGGCGTCCGGTGCAATGCCCTGGCCATCATCGTGCGCGGCCCGCCAAGAGCGCCTGGAAATCGGCAATGACCGAGTGATCGATGGCGACCACATCGGTGTCGAGTTTGAAATTGGAAATCGTGTCATGACCGAAGTTCGACTGGAATACGAATGTATCGTGGCCCGAGCCAAGCAAGGTCAGGCGCCGTCATAGTTTTTTACTATAGCAAACCGGGCTATTATCGGTGGAAAGCGACCGGGGCACAAAATGATTGTTTTGATGAGGTCAATAAGGGCGCTTTATGGGTCGTCCGCGGTTTCAACCAAAGGTTGAGGCGAGAATTTATCTTTCAGGCGCGCGCTCGCACCTGCGGATTGCCAAGGCGCAAAGGACGGCCTCGCTCATAGGCGACGATCTGCTCGAAAGCCTCGCGGAAATAGAGTTCGAAATTCGTCCATTCCGCCCAGCCGAGATGGGGGGTGCAGAGGACGTTCGGCATGGTCAGGAGCGGATGATCCGCGACCGGCTCGCGTTCGTAGACGTCGACCGCGGCATAGCCGGGCCGTCTATTTTGCAGCGCGGCGAGCAAATCGCCGGGCGCGATCAGTTCCGCCCGCGCGGTGTTGACGATTAGCGCGGTCGGCTTCATGCGGTCGAGATCGTCGGCGCCAACGATGCCGTGCGTGTCGCGGGTGAGCCGCACGTGCAGGGACACGACGTCGGATCGCTCGAAGAGGGCTTGCTTATTAGGGGCGCGGGCATAGCCCGCGGCGGCAGCTTTGGCCAACGAGGAGTCGCGGCCCCAGACCAGAACCTCCATGCCGAGCCCGCGGCCGCCCTCGGCGACTAGCTGCCCGATCGCGCCGAGCCCGAAAATGCCCAGCGTCGATCCGCGCAGCCGATGCGACAGCGTGCAGGGCCATTCGCCGCGCCGCATGCGCTCCGCTTCGAGCGCCACGTTGCGGCGCGAGGCCAGGATCAAGGCAAGCGTGAGCTCGGCCGGCGCAACCGGTGAGTTGCTCTCGCCGGTGGCGACCGCAATGCCGAGCTCGGTGCAGGCGGGAAAATCGATGGTTCTGGAATTGGCGCCGACGAGCGCGATCAGCTTGAGTTTCGGCAAGCGTTCCAGCAGCGCACGGGAAAATTCCACGCGCTCGCGAATCGCGACGACCACGTCGGCCTCGGCTAGACGCTCGACGAGCGCGTTCATATCGCGCGCTGGCGCGCGATATCGCACGATCTCATGTTGGCGGATCAGCGAGAAACATTCGAGCCGATCGACCATGTCCTGGTAGTCATCGGGAATGACGATTTTCATCGCGCGCTCACCTTCACTCGGATTCACGATTGTCGTCCCCGCGAAAGCGGGGACCCATGACCACCGCCTCTGGAATGTGGGTCCCCAGCATAAGCGCGTTTACGCGCGTCTTCGACGCGCTATGCGCGGGGACGACGGTGTAGTAGCGGGTCAAGAGCCGGTCGCGTAAGCCTCACCCGCCAGGCACTCGCGCAGCAGGATCCCATGCCCGGCGATGCTGTCGCTGCGTTTGAGCAGGCGCAGCCCCGCCCACAGGCTCACGGCGTTGTTGGCCAGCACCGGCTTGCCGAGCTCGCGCTCGAGCCGTTCGACGACGCTCACGGCGGGCCAATTGCCGCCGGGCATGATGACGGCTTCGGCCTCGGGCCGGTCGGCGCGGCGGCCGAGCTCGTAGGCAGCCTGCGGGCCGGCGCGGCCGAGCTCCACCCCCGCCACGTATCCCGCGACCTCGCTATTGACCACCTGGAAGCCGCTCGCTTCCATGAAGGCCACCATCGGCGTGTCCATGGTCTTGCTCCACGGCGCAGCTATCGCGATCTTCTCGACCCCAAGCTGCGTCAACGCGTCGATGAATGCAGTCGCCGCCGTCGTGGCGGGCCGGCCGGAGGCGTCCTGCATGCGTTTGATCAGTTCCCCGTCGTAGCCCTTGCCCTTGGCCAGTGTCGGGGCGGTTGCCGCGAACACGATCACATCTACCTCCGCGTCGGCGAGCTTGCGGCTCTCGCTCTCGAGCTCGAGCACGCAGCGCATCTGTTCTTGCGGGGTGATGTCGCGGTAGGCGACGCGGGCAGTGTGCAGCGAGACCGTTCGTGGCAGAAGCGCGGAAAATTCCGGCTCCTGCACCGTATTCGAGGAGGGCGTCAGCAGGCCGAAGCGATGCTGGCCGCCGGACATCATTGCGAGCCCTCGAGGCCGGCAGCCTTGATGACGGGGTGGAATTTGTCTGCTTCAGCTTTGATATAGCCCTCGAACGCTTGCGGGCTGCCACTGCTGACCGCCTTCGAGCCCTGGCGAAAAATCGCATCCTTGACGTCGGGCATGGCCAGCGCCTTCGCCATGCCATCGTAGATGCGGCTGACGATGGCCGGCGGCACGCCGGCGGGCGCGAACAGGCCGCTCCAGCCTACGACGATGACGCTCGGATAGCCGGACTCGACGACGGTCGACGTCTGCGGAAATTGCTCGTCGCGCGTTTCACCGAAGGTGGCGATGAGATCGAGTTTTTTTGTCTCCACGAGGTCCGCCACTCCGGCCGTGGTCGTGAATGCGAGCGGAATCTGTCCCGCAACCACGTCGGTGACCGCAGGCGTCTGCCCGCGATAAGGCACATGCGTCATCTTGATGTCGGCGGCCAGCGACAGCAGCACACCCATCAGGTGCGTCATATTGCCGATGCCGAACGAGCCGTAGTTGATCCCGCCGGGGTTCGCCTTGGCGCGCGCGACGAGATCCTTGATCGAACTGATGCCGGAGGCGGGATTGACCACGGCGCCTAGCGGGTTGGCCGTGGTCTGTGTGATCGGCACGAAGTCGCGAAACGTGTCGTAGGGGAGCTTCTTGTAGATGAAGGCGTTGGTCGTCACCGCGCTGACCGGCGCGTAGATCAGCGTATAGCCGTCGGGCGCCGATTTGGCGCCCGCATCCATTCCGATGATGGCGTTCGCGCCCGGGCGATTGTCGACGATACCTTGCTGGCCCCACAGCTCGCCCATCTTCTGTGCGAGCACGCGCGCCTGCAGGTCGACGCCGGAGCCGGCGGCCTGCGGCACGATGATGCGGATGGGGCGGTTGGGATATTCGTCGACCGTTTGCGCGCCGCCGGGCGCAGCCATCGCAAGCAGCGCCAGTGTCAGCGCGGCAAACCGCGTGCGTCTGGTCATGCGTGCTCCTCCCCGATGATTTTACCTGCGCGGTCGTGTGCCGCGAATGGATTCACCCTACGAAGGGTTGCCTCGGCGTACCAGAGCGGATTTCGGTCATCCGCGGGTCCATCGTTCTTCGCGATAAGCTTTTTGCGAAGAAGATGGATGGCCGGGTCAAGCCCGGCCATGACGGGGTGCCCGCGCTAACCTCATAACATCGAGGAGCGGCAAACCGGGTTCGCCCGAACGCCGCCCGTTTCACCAGCTGCGCTTGAAGCCAGCCTTGAGGCTCTTCGAGAGGTCGCCGGTTGCGGTCTCGCTCACCGAGCCGGTGACGCTGAACGGGCCGCCGAACAGTTTTTGCTCGGCGCTGAGCGTGCGCAGCCACTTGTCATCGGTGCTGGAAATGTCGGCCCCGAACGACACGCTCGTGTCGGTCGGCAGGATGTTGAATCGCAGCGCCTGACTGCTGGCCCAGCTATGGACTTGGCCGCTCGCGTTTGGCAGCGGCCGGGTCATCGACACGCCGTTCTGCAGCGTCAGCGACACGTTGGCGTCGATCGGCACGGAACGGCTCAATGTGGTTGCTCCTGCGCCGGGTCGACGCGCGTCTCGATCGAAGTCTTGTCCCAGCCCAGCGGGGCCTCGGGCGTGGTGATGGTGGCCCGGGCAACGCCGGTCGATTGATCCGGGATTTCTGGTTCGTGACCATTCGGCCCCGTGCAGGAAACCCGCATAGCAGGCTGATTACCCCTCCTGAACAATTCGCTTGCGTTCCCCTCAGTTCATGCTAAACCATGGATAGAACATGGATAGGGAGGAATGAGAAGTGCGCGCTATTCATCGCCTGACGACCAAGCAAGTCACCACCAAAAAGCCCCCGGGAAACCGGCGATCGGTCTTCCTCGCTGACGGCGGCAACCTCCTGCTCCAGATTTCACGCAGCACCAAGCCCGACGAATTTAACCGCTCATGGGTGTTCCGCTACGAGCTCGATGGCACGCGCCGGGACCTTGGGCTCGGCAGTATCCATGACCTGAATCTTGCGGAAGCCCGTACCAAGGCACGCGAGCTACGTCAGCAACTCCTTAACAACATCGACCCTTACACAGTACGCCAACAGGCACGCGCTGATCGCCTTGCGCAGGCCGCCGAGCGTGCCCGTGTCATGACATTCAAGCAATGCGCGGTAGGCTGCATGGAGAGCCACGAGGCCGGTTGGACGAACGCCGAGCACCGTAGGCAGTGGGCGACGACACTGGAGCAGTACGTTTACCCGATCATCGGGGACCTGCCGGTGGACGAGATTTCAACGCCCCATGTGGTCAAGGTCCTGCAACACGAAAATTTCTGGAAGACCACTCCCGAGACTGCTTCTCGGGTGCGCAGCCGGATCGAGAAAGTCTTGGGATGGGCGACGGTGCGCGGCTTCAGATCCGGCGACAATCCGGCACGCTGGCGCGGTCATCTTGCGGAACTCTTCCCCAAGCGGGGCAAGATCGCGCCGACCAAGAACCACGAGGCAATGCCCTACACCGAAGTCCCGGCCTTCATGACCAAGCTGCGCGAGAGGGAGCACCCCGCCGTGCGAGCTCTTGAGTTTGCGATTCTGACGGCAGCTAGGACCGGTGAGGTTCTGGGCGCTACGTGGGAGGAGATCGACCTGCTTGCCCGGACGTGGACAATTCCGGGGGCGAGAATGAAGGCAGGGAAAGAGCACAAAGTCCCGCTGTCGAATCGCACCATCGAGATACTGAAAGCCCTACCGCACCGCGAAGGACGCATCTTCGAAATTGGCGAGGTGCGCATGTTGGTGAAGCTACGTGAGGTCCATGGCGGCAAAGGCCCCACGGTGCATGGTTTCCGATCCTCGTTCCGGGATTGGGCGGCGGAGCGGACCCATTATCCCGAACTCGTTGCCGAACAGTGCCTCGCCCACGCTGTCGGTACGAAGGTTGAAAAGGCATACCGACGCACTGATTTGTTCGAGAAGCGCCGCCGTCTGATGGCCGAATGGGCAATGTGGTGCTCACGGCCGGTCTCGTCGAGCGAGACCGCCAAGATAGTGGCGTTGCACGCATAAACCTGACAAGTCGGGTTCCACCGTGAAGGGCCGCTCATCAGCGGCCCTCTATTTTTTCGAGCAGGTGTCGATCACGCGTAAACCTTGCAGAAAGATCAGACCCATCCGATAAAAACGATTTTTACTGCATGCCTCTATATAGACCGCGCTCAGTCGTGGCACGTCGCCATGGCATAATAGGAGATCCGGCGAATCACTCCCCGCAGGGAACGGTCAGTCATGTTGCGTAAAGCGTACAAGCCAAAAGAAGTCTGCGAGATCGAGGGCATCGGCAAGACAACTTTCTTTGCATGCCTGAAGCGTGGCGAATACGACAGTGTCGGCACCGGCCACGCCAGAAGGATCACCGAAGAGAGCATCGAACGTCGGCGGGAGAAGCACGCGCAGAGGCCTGCGTCGTGACCACCGCTCGCTCTTTGGCTGAAGCGCTCCGGCGTGATCGCGTCGAGCGCATAGCCCGCAAGCCGGTTCGTAAATCCACGACGACTCCCGAGCCGGAGTTCGATCCGTTCGCGATCACCCGCTGGCGCGTCATCGCTGGCGGTGATCCGGGCTATCTGGCCAAGACGCCAATGCGTCGTGGCCCGGTTGGATGGTTCATCCCCTGCCGTGCCTGCGCCGTGGAGTTCGAGTCCAGAGGTTGGGCGTATTGCCCGAGCTGCATGACCCTTCCGGCCGAAGAGCGCCGCGACCATGAGCCGGTCAAGCGAGTGGGTCGTCCCTGTGCCCGACCGGGCTGTGGCAAGCGGCTCTCGAAGCACGTTCGCGCCGATGCCCTCTACCATTCGGATGCGTGCCGGAAAGCCGCTAGCCGTGACAAATCTGGGTCCGAGCTACCCTATGTGCCCGCACCCAAAATGTCACAGCTAGAGGCCATAGAAACCCAACAAAATCAGGCACCGAAAAGCGTTCTTATTGGACCGGCCGATTTCCCGATCAATATCGTCGGCGGCTACCGCTGGCCGGGTGCAAAGCCCAACCCGCTGGGACGAGTGCGGGTGCGCCATGGGTCGAGCTAGCATGGTGACCGCTCCCCGCAATGCTGTCCGTTTGCGACGGCACGGAATGCCTAGGCTTCATCCTCTCTCGCGGTAAGCAGGGCCACGAGGCTTTTGATCGCGAGCAGAAATCCCTTGGCGTCTTCACGACGGTGGCCGCTGCAGCCGACGTCGTAGCCAAGAGGCTCGGCGAACGAGGAGGGCGCAAGATGATTTTTAACATCCATTCTGGAGTTCGTTATGGGTGGCATCTTTTCAACATGGCAGCCGCGCTACGCCGCACGCGGGATATTCACATTCCCAGTGGACGGGACAAAAAGGCCGCGCACCAGGGAATGGCAGAAGATCAGTCCCAGGCGCTCGACGGAGCTTGCCGAGAAGTTCAGGGATGCCGACGCGCTCGGATATGTCACAGGTCGCCGCAGCAATGTCACGGTGCTCGATATCGACACCACTGATGAGAAAGTCGCCGCAGATGCCACCCGCCGTCACGGACAACCGGCGATCATCACGCGCACCGCCTCGGGGAAAATCCACCATCTCTACCGCTATAACGGCGAGCGCCGTCGCATCCGGCCTTGGGGAAAGGAATTGCCAATCGATGTGCTTGGCGACAACGGCTATGCGCTTGCGGCCCCGAGCAAGCTGGCGACGGGCTCCTACGAAATCATTCACGGCCACCTCGATGACCTCGACCGGCTCACACCGATGCGCGAGGCACCGCGAGACAACCGCTCAGGAGCGTCCGTCGAGGAGCCGACCAGCGCCATGCGCGGGATGCGCGAGCACGATGGACGTAACACCGCGCTGTTCATGGCCATCGGCCCGATTGCCCGTAAAGTTCACCAAGCGTGCGGCGCACGCGATGAATTGTTAGCCGCCGCTGTGAAGCTTAACGCGGGGTGTGCTCAACCTATGGAACGGCAAGAAGTGGAGAAGATCGTGAGTTCGGTTTGGCAAATGACCTTGGAGGGCCGCAATGTCATCGGCCTGCCGGAGGCGTTCTGTCTGACGCGCGAACACTTAGCGATTGAGGACAGCGATGCATTCAAGCTGTTCGCGTTCCTACGCGCTCACCAGGGCCCACACGCCCATTTCATGTGCGCCAACGACGGCCTTGCCGAGAAGTTCGGATGGACCCGGAAACGGCTCGCCGGTGCTCGGCACGCGCTGATCGAGTTGGGCTACCTGCAGCCGGTCCGGCAAGCTGGACGCGGCCACCCGGCATTATTCCGATGGGGAAGCTACTGATGGGGGGCGCGCCGGAGAAAGGGTGGCCAGAATCGACCACCTATACTTACTTACACCTCTCCCCTCTCTCTCTCTCTCTCTCTCTCTCTG